>Ga0206124_10002509_pt1 | contig 13631 bp, 7 predicted proteins | sample Helgoland_Spring_3_FD_148671 | JGI IMG/M metagenome (GOLD analysis project Ga0206124, IMG submission 148671) | Pelagic subsurface seawater microbial communities from Kabeltonne, Helgoland, North Sea - Helgoland_Spring_Bloom_20160321_2 | ecosystem: Environmental > Aquatic > Marine > Epipelagic ... | reverse complement strand
GGGGAAAACGAGGAAGAGGCTTCTCTCTCTCTCTCGTTCGAGTCGGAAGCGCAAAAACAAATCGCAGACGACGATTATAAAAGCTTTGATATAATCATCACTTTGGGGAGAAAATGTCATCCACTTCGAGCACACCGGCGAAGAGTAAGAAGTTGGTGAAGCAAAACCTGAGAGAAACGTCAACCCCGCCGTCGTCTAAAGGAGGAGGAAACGATGGATCGGATTACGAGGACGATTCCTGGGAAAAACCAACGCAAAAAGTGAAGACGCAGAAGAGCACACCGACGGCGAAGATTCACTTGGGTGGTTCTGGTGGTCAATTAAAGTCTCCCACGGCGGCGTCCGCGGCGGCGATGAAACAACAACAACAACAACAACAACAACGTAAAATCAGCGCCGGGTCCACGTCTTGGTCGGACGAGGATGAAACGGAAGCAGATTTTGACGATTGGAAACCGGGGAAGTCGAAACCGTCGCCGAGGAATTTTGGGGCGAACGCGCACGTCTCCTCGAGGAGACCGACGACCGGGTTCGGATCCTCCTCCGATCTCGCGGCTGGCGGGAGGAAAGGTTTCTTTAAGAACAAACGCGTTCGACAGTGCGTGTTGTTGGTTATCGTATTTGCGCTGTTTAGCACGTATTTTAGCGGAAGTGGCGCGAGGAAAGAGAGGAAGAGGATGGAGAGCGTGACGGTGATGGCGTCTTCTTCTTCTTCCGGAGGGTCGGCGCCGAGACGCGCGGGGAGCGGGTCCGCGCCGGCGTCGATTGGATTCGACGCCGCCGCGGCGAGTAAGAAGAAGAGAGCGGAAGGGAAACGAAGCGGGTACGATGTCGCGGATTCCGAGGAGTTGTTGATGGAACAGAGAGAGAAGTACGAGCATCCTCCGGCGGAAGAGGGAGAGGAGGAAGCGCAACCGGAACAGGCGAAGGAAGAGGAGGAAGTGGAGGAGGAGGAGGAAGATTTGGCGGCAACCGCGGAAGAGGAGGTGGAGAAGCAAAGTGATAATCATCATCCGTTCGCGAAGAACGCGTTTGGAGAGACGAACGAAGAAGTCGTGGCGATGGTAAATAGACAAACTCTTCCTCCGAAGGAAGAGGAAGAGAACTCGTCGTCGCAAGTAGACGACGACGAGGGAGAAGAGAAAAAGGAGGTGGGAGAGGAAGAACAAAAAGAAGAAGAAGGGGCGTCGCTCGCGAAAACGCCTGAAATTGACGGTGAGTTTGTTCCGAAAGGAGAGGAAGAAGAAGGAAATGACGACTCGAGCAGCGATCACTTGGAATCGTTGAAGAGTAATCACGAAGAAATGAGCGCGCATCCCGACATTGGTAAACTCGTCGGCGCGATTCCGAAAGAAGAGGGAGACGAGGGAGAAGAAGAAGCGAATCATCTCTCTGCTCCTCCGAAACCAGAGTCAAACGCGCCGCCGAAAAAATTCACGGAACCTGCGCTCACGAAAGTGCCAACCAAGAATATCGGTAAGCCAAAAGATAAGGTTTTGTATCCACCACCGGTAGACGTAGAAGAAGGAGAGAAAGAAGAGAAAGTAGAGGAAGCTGGTGCCGCGGCGGATGAAGAGAAGAAGGAGGAGAAGACTGACGACGAAGAACTTCCGGAGGACGACGCTAAAAAAATGATGCTCGACGTGAGCAATGCGAGTTCTTCCGAAGGCTTTGATTTTACCGCCGGTCTCGTCGCGACGGAGGAAAACGCGGACAACGTGAGCAGCGACGCCGAGTTATCGGCGATAGAAAAAGAGGAAGACGTCAAGGAGAAGGAATTAGAAAGCGAAGACGAAACGCAAAAGGAGAGAAAGGAGGAGTATGATGAAAGTGCGGTCGTGTTAAACGAGGACAACTCGTCTGAGACGTCTCCGAAAGAAGAAGATGAAGAAAAAGAAAAAGAAGAAGAGACTTCTAGTAGCGAAGCGGAAGCGGAACCAATTCCGGCAAAGAAGATGAAGCTACCGACGGTTTCGGATAGCGAAATCGACGCGTTCGTGAAAGATGGGACGCTCCCGGCGGAGGAAGAAAAGAAAGAAGAGAAAGTTAACGCTCCAGTCGAACCTGAGAACGATGACGTGCTCGACTTAAAACGTGCTGGTATGGGCGACGAGCTCGGATTCGACTTTGCGGAAGGTTTGAAGCCTGCGACGACGACGACGACGACGATGGAAACGACGATGGAAACGGAAGAGGCGGAAGTGGCGACGGCGGAACCGACAGAAGAAACGGAAGAAACGATGCCGGCAGAGAAGCAAAAAGAAGAAGAGACTGCTCAAGAACAAGAAGGAAAGGAGGAGAAACCCTCCGAAGGCGAGAACGAGGACGAGAACTAAATGAAGATTTTAGAATCTGCGTTTTTATTATAACGTCTACTTTTTAAAACCATCTCTCCTTGGTCACGCCCGGTTTATACGGCGCCGTATAGCCTTCCGGTAACGGACGGTCCGGGTCAAGTTTGTGTAACATCGCCTCTTTCTTCCTATAAGCCGTGCGCAAATCGTCTTCTGCGAATATGTCCAAATCCATATTCTCAAGCATCGGGTGCACGTTATCTTTGTACCACCGTCGCTGCTTCTCCTTCACCATGCGTTCTTGAATGTTGAAGACAAACTTATCCGGAATTTTCAAATCCATGACGCCTAAGCCAGCACCTTCGGGATAGCCATTTTCAATCCTACCTTCGATTTCTGCGATCTGTTCTGGAAGCACGATCAATTTGCGCTCTTCTTCGCGCGTCAATTTCTCTCCGCCGTCGCGCTTCTCGTTCAACTCTTGTACAACTTTTTGCATCTTTGGCAACAGGTACGCCTCGTGTTCTTTCCACAACCTCGCGATTTCCATCGCTCGCCAACCTGGATTTTCTCTTTCGTTCATCTTCATAGCCGCGACGGTCCATGGTTCCCAGTGCACGCCTTGTCTTCGCCCTTTTTTCGGCAACACTTTCTCCACCGCGTACTTCCAAGTGTGTTCTTGAAACGAAAGCAAACCAGCGTTATCTTCTTTCGTTCGGCGATCTTTCATCGGTCCGGGCGGGTCGAGACTAATATCGCCGTAGAACTGTTTCAAATATTCAAATTTTTTCAAAGGATCCGGTTCGTTTCGCCAGCCGTTTCGCATTTCCTCCTCTTCCGTCGGCAAAATCTTACACGGCGTGTCTGGACCCGTCTTCGCGTAATCGCCCGCCGGAGGATACTCTTCGAGAATTTGCCGTAATCGATCGCCAGATAACGTTTCATTCGCTACTAATTCTTCCGTCGCTTTCTTAACCGCGGCTTTGTACGCGGTCAAAATGGACTTTGAGTTTTCTCGCGCCTCTTTCATGATTTGAAAGATTTTGCGTTCGGCGTATTGTAAGTGCCCTTTGTCCGTCACTCTCATGTTGCCGGCTAAAATTTTATTTTCTTCCACGTCCACGTTCTCACCGTTGGCGGAAATAGTCGATCGCATGCGTTCGGTTTTCAAGTCGTACCCGCTCAAAGCGGTCGGGTCGTGCGTGTACGCGGTCAACATCCCGGGCTGTCCCAAGCCTTGGTTGATCACAACGTTTCGCAACAAGTCGATCGCTTCTTTACCGTAATCGGTGCCGTAGGAAGATACTTCATCGTACACCAATTTTTCAGCTTCAACTCCGGCGGTTAAGACTTCCACGCGTTCCATCAAGCGTTCTCGCGTAGGATACATGTACTCGTTATCGTCGAAGCGAGAAAATAACGTCGTCGCCGCTTGAAAGCCTCTCGGAACGATCGAAATGAACTCGCACGGCTCCAACAATTTCGTTTCTTTCCTCAACGTTTCCTGAACCACCGCGCGTCCAACTTCGTGACAGGCGATCAGTTTCGTTAAAAGCTCATCTTTGTCGTGCGCCTTGCCTCTCACGCCGTATAAAACGCGATCTGATCCGTACATAACATCTTCCTCTTCGATTTGCGAGCCTTCTCGTCGCACGCAGTGAACTGCGGCTTCATTCACCACCGACGCAATTTCCGCGCCCGTCATTCCCGGTAAATTTCTCGCCAATCTCGCGGTATCGATGTCTGGATTCACGTTTCGTTTTGACAGGTGAATTTGCAAGATTTTTTGCCTCGCGTCCACGTTCGGTTTGTTCACTTCAATCTTACGATCGAATCTCCCGGGCCTTAACAATGCCGGATCTAACAAATCCGCTCTGTTTGTCGCGCCGATAAAAACAACTCCGGTATCCGGCGTGAAACCATCCATCTCCGTCAACAACTGGTTCAACGTTTGCTCGTGTTCTTCTGTTCCTCGCGTTCCGGCGCTCGCCCGCGCGGTACCTAAAGCGTCGATTTCATCTACGAAAATCAAGCACGGCGCGTTCAGGCGCGCGCGTTTGAACAAATCTCTCACTCTCGCCGCGCCAACGCCGACGATAATTTCCACAAATTCTGAACCAGCCATGCTGTAAAACGGCACTTTTGCTTCACCCGCGATTGCTTTTGCGAGCAACGTCTTGCCAACCCCAGGTCCACCTTCCATCAAAATCCCTTTCGGCGGTTTCGCGCCAACCTTCGTAAACGTCGCCGGATCCTTCAAAAACCGAATAATCTCGTCCAAATCCTCTTTAATATTCTCCAAACCACCAATATCTTCTAAAGTGACGTTCACGGTCCCATCTTTTCTGGCGGAAACTCCGGACTGCGCGAACTGCACGGCCTGTATCAAATCGGTCGGGATGGCGTTCTTTTTCATGATGCCTAAATAAATCGACCCCATTAAAAACACAAACCCGCCCACAGCCATACCGATAAACTGTAACTGTCCGTACCTGTTCGTCGCGTATTTTTGGTGGTACGTGTACCAAACACCTCTCTGCTCGGCGATCAACCTACACGCTTTCTCTAACGTCTCCGTCGCCGGTTTCACGATGTACTCCGTATCTTTCGTCGCGACGATTTTCGTCGCGTCTAAACTATCCACCAAATCGTACCCTAACGTCACCTTATACCATCGTTTCCTCGGCATCGTCCTCAACGGTGGCGGTGGCAGATATCCCCACATGGGTGGTTCCCAAACCTCAAACGTCCTCACCATCCCTCCAGGTTTCGAACTGTTAATCGCCCTCTGAAACTCCCGCATCGGTAACTCCTTCATCCTCGACCACTTCGGTTCCTTCAAATCCAACGGTTCCGCCACCGATTCGTACGTCAAATACGTTTCCGTGCCTCTCGTGTCGTTAATTCTCGGCCCTTGCGTGGCAATCCTCTCCTTCGCTCGTTTGCTGAACAGTTTATAGTTTTTATCCTGCTGTTTTTGCATTTGCTCCCATTTCTCTTGGCTCATGCCTTTTGGTTTTATCTGCCTCGCGACGATGTATACTCCGCCTCTTTTTCCTCCTTTTCCTCCTCTTTGCTGTTGACCGTTTTCTCGAAAACGTATTCTCGTCGTCGAAGCTTTCACTGCATTCTCGCGGCGACTGGATAACGCTCCACTCATCAAAGAAGAGGAAGAATTGATCGACGACATTTGCGCGACGACATTTCTCCTCAAACTCCTCTTGGGAGAAGAAGAAGAAGAAGAAGAAGACGTCGTCGCTCCGGTCGAACCGCTCGAAGCTCTCGTCGCGCTGCTACCGCTACTCATCATCGTCGTCGTCGCTGAGAAGAGGTTCTCTCTTCTTCTTTGTTTTCGTCTTCTTCTTCTCAGACGGTTCAAAAGCAGCAAATGAGAAAGAGTTCGTAGGAGCAGAGGAGCCGTCAAACGAGGAAAAATAGGGCAGAATTTTTGAGGGTTTTGAACAAAAAAAAAACGCTTCGATTTTAAAAAATACTAAGAAGCTTTGGAGCTGATCTGATCTGTTATAAGAGTTTACGAGCGGCGCGCGAGATTCGTTACACATAATACTCTCTCTAAATCTCTATCTCTCAGTAACCCCCGCGATTGATTCGTTTCTGCGTTCGAGTCATCTCGGTCGCTTTCGCGGCGAGGTTTAAATACGATTTGGAGGAAGAGGAGGAAGAACTTTTTTTCACGACGTGTTGTTGTTGTTGTTGTTGTCTTTGTTTTAAAGAAGAATACGAATGCTCGGAAAACATGCCTCGTCGTAAACACCGCGCCGTTACACTCTCGCGACGATCAATCGCCATTTTTCGAAGGGCTTCGATGAGAAGTCGTTCGCTCTTTGTCTTCTTCTCTTCTTGGTCTTCTTCTTCGTCGTCTTCGTCTTCTTCTTTCGTCGTCATTTTTTACGAAGGAAGCGGTCGTATTTTTTGCAGATTTTCTCTCGCTTTTGGAAAAATCAATCGGAAGATTTATCTTCATTTTCCTCGTAAAAAAAGACGTACTAAACGCGCTTTATAAAGCGCACAGAAACACGCAGCGCAGACGACGAATACGGAAACAAAGAGCCCCTCTCCCCGTGCGAGAGTTATACATATTTTTAATACATAATATCAAAAAAGAAGCAGAAGATAAAGAAGAAATGGAGACGACGGCTGCGGATTTGACGAAAACGTTGCCACATAGACTCACCTCTCCGTACTCGAAATGTTTCAATCGAGTGCCGATTGTGAGCGTGCACGAGAAAGCGGACGAGAACGGAGGTTTATCTTTAGTCGGTGAAACGCTCGTCGTCGGTGGGTGGGTGAAAACCGGTCGAGAAGCAGACGCCGGGAAGATTTTGTTCTTAGAGGTGAACGACGGGTCCACGCCGCAGAGTTTACAAGTGGTCGTCTCGAGCGAGATTTTTTCCTCTTCTGAAACGTCTTCTGGGGTGTCGTCGTTGGCGGATATGAGACCGACTGGGACGAGCGTGGTTATCGAAGGCGAGATCAAGTTGCCGCCGGAAACGGCCAAAGGGCAAGTGATTGAGCTTCACGCGTCGAGAGTTCTCTCGGTCGGGAAGTGCGACGCGAGCACGTACCCGATTGCAAAGAAGAAGCAAACTTTGGAGTATTTGAGAGATAAGATTCACATGAGACCGAGGACGAACACGATTCAGTCCATAGCGAGAGTTCGGAACGCTTTGGCGTTTGCCACGCACGAGTTTTTCAACCTGCACGGGTTTTGTTACGTGCACACGCCGTTGATTACCAAGAGCGATTGCGAAGGCGCCGGGGAGATGTTTCAAGTGACGACATTGTTGGGCGAGTGCGACGAGGAAGACGGGAAGAAGTTTACGAAGAGTTCCGTGGAAGAAGCGGTGGTGATGGAGAAGAGAGCAGAAACGGCGGCGATCGAGACGAAAATCGCGGAGATGAAACAGGAGGAGAAACCGTCGAAATCGGGTTTGAAGGAACAGAACAAAAAATTGGAACAAGCCAAGAAAGATTTGAGCGAGTTGGAACGCAAGTTTCGTAAAGTTGGAGGTTTACAAAGGAGTGAAGATGGAACGATTGATTATTCCGAGGATTTCTTCGGCGAGAAGACATTTTTGACGGTTTCTGGTCAGTTAGCCGTGGAGACGTACGCGTGCGCTCTGAGCAACGTGTACACGTTTGGGCCGACGTTTCGCGCGGAGGATTCATACACGACGAGACATCTCGCGGAGTTTTGGATGATTGAACCCGAGCTGGCATTTGCGGATTTGAACGACGACATGCAGTGCGCGGAGGATTACGTCAGACACTGCTGCAAATATTTGCTGAAAACGTGCAGAAAAGATTTGGAGTTTTTTCAAAAGATGTACGATAAAAACTGCTTGGAACGCGTGGAAAACGTCGCGAACAATCCGTTCGGGAGAGTTTCGTATACCGAGGCTATTGAGATTTTAAAAGACGCCGTGGAAACGAAGAAGAAAGAATTCGTGTACCCAGTCGAGTGGGGGATCGATTTGGCCACCGAACACGAGCGGTACTTGGCTGAAGAAGTGTACAAGAAACCGGTAGTGGTGTACAACTACCCGAAGGACATCAAGGCGTTTTACATGCGCTTAAATCCGGACGGTAAAACCGTAGCTGCGATGGACATTTTGGTCCCAAAAGTTGGCGAACTCGTCGGTGGTTCCCAGCGCGAGGAGCGATTGGACGTTTTGGAACAACGCATGAAAGATTGCGGCTTGGAGTTGGAGGAGTACAGCTGGTATTTGGATTTAAGACGGTACGGTTCGGTCACGCACTCTGGGTTTGGTCTCGGCTTTGAGCGTTTGATTTTGTTCACCACGGGCATGGAAAATATCAGAGACGGGATTCCATATCCGAGATGGCCGAAAAATTGCTTAGAAGGGCATTAAGTTCATTGAATTTACAATAGAGAGAGAGAGAGAGAGAGAGAGAGAAAGAAAGAGAAGATGAAAATACCAGAAGAAACGAGCGAGCGAGATTACGCTCGCACAAACACGAAATACTACATAAACTCGCGAGGAAGAAGAAGAAGAAGAACAGCATTGAACCCTTTTAGTCTTCTTCTTCTTGGTTGTTCTCTTTTTCTCTCCTCTCTCGTCCTCGCCAAAGCGTCTCTTTTCTTCTTCCCTTTGTTTTTCAGACGACGTACGCGTTTCGTTCTTTCACACAGAGTTGCTCTTCATTTTGAATTTCTTCACAACATCTCACACAAACAATCAACGAAGAAAAGAGAAAGATGGGCGAAGACAACCCCGCGACGACGACGATTCAGACGACGACGACGGAAGAAGAAGAGGAAAAGTTGGACCCTCTGAAATCGATCAAAGATCAGATCGTCGCTTACGACCCGGAAGACAAAGACGACAAAGACAAAGAAGCAGACGGGGGAAATCCGCTGACGAAAGAGCAAGAGTCCGAAGCGTTGCCGACGTTGAAAAGCGGGCAAAAATATACCTGTTTTACGTGTCAAACGCAAGATTCGTACAAGTGGTTCAAGAGTAAGATGGAAGAGAACGTCGGGAAGGTGATTTGTAAGAGGTGTTATCACAAGGAGTTGGTGGAATTGAGCGATAAGATTTGCGCGGTACGTTCGTGCGTTTTTGATTTTTTCCCAAAGGAGGAAAGGAAGGGTCGTCACCGGAACAAACGAATAGACTTTTTGTTGTTGTTAACATTTTTTACTAACGCTCTGATATTATCCCCAAACCACCACAGGCGTGCGGCACCTCGAAAACATCCGGATGTTGGTACCGATCGAAGAAGGACGATTCGAAGTGTTTGTGCCAAAAGTGCTACAAGAAAGAGGCGAGATCGATGGTGGATAAGACGTGCAGAGCGTGCTCGACGACGAAGAGCAGCCAGTGGACGCGTTCGAAGATGATCCCGGGGGCGGATTTGTGCACGCAGTGTTACAGGAAAGAGACGAAGATAAGAGAAGGGAAGATTGACATGGAACAGTTGAAGAAGGAGGCGGGGATTTTGGAGTTGAGGAAGAAATCGGATGATGCCGAGGAGGCTGAGTCTGGGGCGAGCGATGCAACCGCGGCTGGGGGTATCGGAGGAAAGAGAACGCATTTGCCGCACGAAGTCGCGCCACCTCCGCCAAAGAAGGTGAAGAAGTCGTATTACCAAAAAAAGAGACCGGTTATCATCCCGGACATCTCTCCCGAAGATGCGGAGAAGTTGTTGCGCGCAGCGGTCATACCAAAAACAGAGGAAGAGTTGGAGGAGGAAAAGAAGTTTCGCGAGTTGTCGTCAAAGTGTTGCGTCTGCAACTCGGAGGATTTAGACAACAGGTGGAAAGAGAGCGTCTTGCACTTGGAAGGTAAATTGTGCGACATTTGCTATTTCAAGGAGCTGTTGATTCGAGGAGGCTTGCCGCTCGCAGCATCTAATTGAGGAGGTGAGGAGGAAGAAGTTGAAAGGACACTTCGTAGCGCGCAAAGTAGCGAGAAGAGAGACACGAACATACATTACTATACATTATTACTACTTACTACTAAGAGATATACATCCCAATACAAGCTAATGAACTACTCTCTGCTATGATATTCTACTTTTTTATTATTCGAGACGCATTTCTTTAAATTCGTTAAAATTTGCTCCTTCGTTTTGTTGAAAATTCGGTTGTCCTGTGTTATTAAAGGTTGAAACGTAACGAGCTCCCACGTTAGCGCCTAATGAGTTTGGAATACCACCGCCGCCGCCGCCGCTTCTGTGATATTCAACACCGGAAGTCATGGTCGGCGGTGGAGCGAGCGGGGCTGGTACCTCTGCAGCAGTTGATTGCGCTCCCGAGCTACTTTTATCAACCCATTGTTTCAAATTTTCATCGTAATAGAAAGTGTTCTCTGGCAAACCTGCGGTTTCTTGTGGCGCCACTTTCGGACCTTCGTAAGGCTTATCCGGTGCGGGAACTGCCGCAGAGAATAATTTGGAAAATGATTTGACCAGCTTAAAAGGAACTCCCGGTTGTTGTTGTTGTTGTTGTTGTTGGCCAGAGTAAGTCGTTTGCGACATGGGGGGATAATTTTTCTCTCCCGTATTATTATGACTATTGTTTCCGTGTTCGTCGAGGCTTGCCAGCGAGTGAGACCTCGAATGATTCGCACTCTCGTATGCTGTTGACTGTTGTTGATGGTATGGATTCTGTTGAGGTTGATTCGAAACGCTTTCCAAACTCGAACTCGAACCGTATCTTTGATGCTGGAACGCGGTGTCTTGACTGCTCGATCTTTGATGAAATTGCTGCGGCGGCGGAGTATCATCGAGGCCACGACTACCGATCACATCACCATCGTCACCTCCAAACAGCGCATCTACTGTTCCTCCAACGAATCTTGAAAGTCCTCCCGCTATCTTTTTACCGACATTCGCAATTTTTCCTTTAATGGCGCCCTGACCGAGCTTTTCTCTGATTCGTTTTTCTAAATCTACTGCTTCCGCTAAGATGACATCGACGCTTACCCCCGGATCACTGCGAGAGTCGTCTCGTACGAGCTTAAGATATTTCTGAACGTTCTTGAGCGTCGCAAGAGCGACGTGAAAGTGACCAAAATCGGCTAAAAGCACGCAGTAGGAAACTTTCATCCTTTGATGAGGTGTAAGCACCGACAACGAAGCTTTTAAAGCTTCGCTACCTTTGCCTTCGGCAAAGGAGAGCATGATTCTTTCCGCAATTAAGGAGCGGTGATACGAGCGAGGGTCTCGACAAGGATTATCGTTACTCCCGATTAAGCGCATGCGCGCTGCATCGTTCGGCCAAACGTCACCAGAAAGAAGATAACATAAATGAGCGATGCCCAAATAATTGCTCTCTCGGCAAGCATCGCCAAGAGTAATTAATCCATTCGTTATCGTTTTATCTCGTTCGTTCGAGTTTAAGGAAACCATGGCAATCACCTCTCTCCATCTGTCAGAAAGTGCAATGTTCTCATTGTTTCTCGTTATGAGATCCTTGACGGCAACGTCTGCTCGTCCGATTGAAAGTAATTCAAGCACTCGCAAAGGTGTCCCAACTTGCATAGTTTCCTGAATAGCTCTCACACAAGTATCTGATATAATCGTCTCATCGCGAGTCAGTCTGGCAACTTTTACAGCCACGTTCCACAACTTATGCGTGTGTGCAATATCTAGAGCAGCGATAGTGTTTCCTATTGATATCTGCCGTTCAATCTCCATCAGTATTGCAGGCGACGCATCTCTCTCGGAAACAGACGCACTTGTCAACGACGAAGGAGAACCGTCGGCGCGATTTTGAACGTGGAGAACACTCGCCACTTCAGCTTTAAACGCAGCTTCACCAAAACTTCGCAACGAGTCGAACGTTTTCTTTCTCGAAAGAAAGAGAGACAAAATTCTCCACATCTCGCTCTCTCCTATCGTTTGCGATGAATTATTTGCCAAACGTTCACACTTGGAGCACAAACTCTCATCGGTCATTAAATTCTCAGAGTTGCTCAAAAAGAACGTCTCATCGCTCGCAACCTCGACAAATTCGCGAGCACCAAAGTCGTCGCTAGATCTAAACATGTCATGAAGAGAATGTGTGCACAACGAAAACAAATTTTCGTGCGCTTGAGACACCGTTGCGAGCGTACCACCAAAACCAAAAGCGATGCAGCGATGAGGAGGTTTTCCATCCGGAGATCGAACGGTTCCAGTTTGCGCGTGTGCTTGAATTGAGCTGTTGCTAACGTGACTACTGATGTTGTGCTGCTGAAATTGTTGCGGCTTATTTTGTGGAGATGGCATGATTGGTGGTGGCACTCCAAAATCGCTCGGAGGCTCGTACGCCACAGCCGCTTGAGCTGGGACGAGAGGAGGTACTCCAAAATCGCTCGGAGGCTCGTACGCCACAGCCGCTTGAGCTGGAACGAGAGGAGGTACTCCAAAATCGCTCGGAGGTTCGTACGCCACAGCCGCTTGAGCTGGAACGAGAGGAGGAACTCCAAAATCGCTCGGAGGCTCGTACGCCACGGCATGACTATTCTGTTGCTGGACAACCGGTAGACTCGATATGGATGGTGGCGGAGGAGGAGGTGTGAACATTTTTGGCGGCGGACCCCCAAACTCCGAAGGTGGCTCGTACGCTCGAACCGCGGGCTGTGTCACCGGTGGAGGAGGAATCGTAGCTGCCGCCGTCGGCTGCTGGTACAACTGTATGGGGGGATTTGAGACATCCGCAAAATCGTTCAAAAAGTCATCATCTACAGCCGGTGCATTCGTAGCCGAAATGCTATCAACGCCTTTACTTTCCACGCGCTCCGCATAAACGAGCGGCGGTGATGGCGCCGCCATCGTTTCCTCTGCACCACCTAACGTGTCAAAAAACGCCGCATCGTCGTCGTTTCCCGCGAATAATCCATTGAAATTTGTATTGTCGCTTTGAACTACCGCTGATGCCGATGTCGTTTGCGAATGGTATTCTTCTCGTTGATAATTATGCTGTTCCTGATGTCCTCGCGCGTCTAGTCCTCGTCCTCCTTGTTTTTGATAATAGGCGGCATAGTTGTCCTGTACCTTCACCGGCGGCGGCGGCGTTTCTTCGTTCAACCATTCGTCCACGGTATCATCCGACGGTTTAGACGCCGCCGAAAAAGGTCTTTCTTTATCGTTGTTGTTGTTGTTGTTGTTGTTGTCGTAATAATTATTGGTATTGCTATACCCGTAGTTTTCGTTCCGTGGCGTCCTCGTCGTCTTCACGATTGGCGAAGGCGCGTTCGCGTCAAACGTCGACGAGTCGTCGTTTTGATTATTATTATTATTATTACTCTCGTGATGATGATGATGATGATACTCTCGATGATGATCACGCCGCATCACAAAAGCGTCTTCTTCTTCTTTCACTTCTTCTCGTTTTCGCTCGTATTCTTCTTGGTTGTTTCTTCGTTGGTAAAAGTCGTTGAAATTGTTTTGCGCCTTCTTCTTCTCCTTCTCTTTCTCCTTCTCCTCGTCGAAATCGTTCAGCCAATCGTCGTCGTCGTTGTCGTTGTTCTTATTAGTATTCTCCATCGTCGTCCTCTGTGTTTTTCGTCCTCTTCTTTGTCGTCGTTGTCTTTGTCTTTGTGATTACGATGATGATGATTTGAGAGAACGTGCTTTTCGCTCTCCGTGCGAGTGTATTAAATCTCTCCAACGAATAGTACTCTGCGCTTTTAGAGCGTCTCGTTCTTGTCTCTCGCGTCCAAATTCGTTGCGTTCTCAAACAGAAGAGTCTCTCTTATTTATCCACGATTTCGACGAATCGAGGAGCCGAGAGTCCGGGGCACACCAAAACGTCCTCTCGGTCGTTTCTCTCTCTCTCTCTCTCCGACGAATCCAATCCACTGA
>Ga0206124_10002508_pt1 | contig 13632 bp, 10 predicted proteins | sample Helgoland_Spring_3_FD_148671 | JGI IMG/M metagenome (GOLD analysis project Ga0206124, IMG submission 148671) | Pelagic subsurface seawater microbial communities from Kabeltonne, Helgoland, North Sea - Helgoland_Spring_Bloom_20160321_2 | ecosystem: Environmental > Aquatic > Marine > Epipelagic ... | reverse complement strand
AAAAAGCGGCGTACATAGAAGCGTCCACGGCGTCCACGAGACCGCAAAATAGCAGCTACCCCCTGCGTTCTGACGTGACAGAGGGGCAGCCGTAAGTCCGCGCGTTGGCTCCACACCGCCGCCACGCCACATCGCCCAAACCGATCGGCATGACAGGCTGGGCACTGTGCCGGGCTGGGGCTAACGCGCGGGGTGGAACTTGGAGCGGTGAAGATCGGTTTCGTTCAATCCGAGCGGTGTTATGTGCCCATTAGTCTGCTTGGTTGGCAAAGAAGGCGTCACGGATATCCTGCGGTGCAATTGTCCTCCATATCGACTGGTACTGCTCCAGCACCGTTGCGCGATTGATCGGGACACCGGGGATCGCGATCCACTCTGGTATTTTGTGGCCAAGCAGTTGGCTGATGGTGGTTCGGGCCGCTGCGACACCCTGCTTAAACGGGTGCTGGCCCGCGATGCCGACGATCGATCCGCCGCTGGCCAGCGACTTTGCTGAGAACTTTCCCAGATCAACGGTTGTCATGGGGATCTTCAGCTCGGAAAGCTCACTGAGAACGCTCTCTGCTGGCGTATCCCATACGACAAACAGGCCGGCCATATCTGAGTGCTCCAGCAGCAGTCGGCGTCCGACAGCCCCGGCATCTTCAACCGTTTCAAAACGCGTTGAGACCAGTTCGATATCCGGTCGGTTGCGCTCCATCCAGCGCGAAAACGCCAGTTCCCGCTGGTTGGTGGCGAAAAAGTCCGCCTGAAAGCCCAAGAGGCCGACTTGGGCACCTGGCGCGACGAATTGGCTTAAGGACTTGGCCGCCATTAGGCCGAGGCCAAAGTTATCAGCAGAGATCAAGCCGCCATAGTCTTTGCCCGGAATCAAAGCCGCTGGTGCGTTTTCTAGCAACATCAGCTCGATCCCATAGGCACTTATGTCCTTGTGCGCCTGTGCCACCGGCGCGTTAGCCACGGGAAGTGAAATCAACACCGAGAGTTCTTGCTTACTCAGGCGCTCAAGCGCCTCGATCTGGCGGTCAGGCGAGAACTTGCAATCGATGATTTCGGTAACAACGACACCGCTTTCACCAAAGGTGCCTATCATCCCGTTGAGCAGTAGCCGTGACCAGTCGCCTTCAAGCGTGTGCATGGCGATGCCGACCCGGAAGTCGCGTTCCTTGGCTCGCCGAATGTCTTCGGGGAGTAGGACCACGCGTTCTGGCGGTGACGGAGATTCGCCATGAGGTCCAAGACCTGAAATAGACATGTTCATCGCTCCTGTTCGTCTCGGCCTGCGAGTGTGGCTGCAGGGGTGCTGTCAGGGTTATCGGCAAAAATCGGGTGGAGTACCGGCGAACCAAGATCGACCCACTGCCTCAGCGTTTGCAGTTCAAACAGCGCCTCAACCGCAATTTGTCCTGCACCGATCAATGATGCTGAGCCCCCCATTTGAGAGCGGGTTATATGCAGGTCTCTGGTCGCTAGCGGGTGCGCAGCCCGATACAGTCTCTCGCGCACCGCTGCCAGCAGAATGTCGTTAGATTGCGCTAGATCGCCAGAAAGGACCACCAGTTCTGGGTTTAGCATATTGGTAAGCGTGGCGATGGTCTCGCCGATCCGATGGCCACTCTTGCTGATGATGTCGATGCTGGGGATATCACCCATCTGAGCTGATTGGCAGACGTCGTTAACGGTAATGACGCCCGTGCGGTCGAATATCTCCCTCAATCTGGGACTGGAGCCAGCCTCCGCCGCCTTTTGCCCTTCGCGAAGCACCATTTCGGTTCCAGCCAATCCATCAAGCGTCCCTACTGGTTCGCTGGCGACGGGCAAATGACCAATCAAACCCACGGCACCAATGGCACCACGATACAATTGCCCGTTGGAAACCAGTCCTGCTCCGATCTGTCGGCCAAGTTTGACAAACAGCATGTTTTTCACGTCGCCTTCGACCCCACGCGTGTATTCACCCATGGTCATCGTTTCGACGCTTGAGCGCAGCCAGATGGGTACGCGGTGCGCTTGGAAAAGCGTCTTTAATGCGTCCGCGTTCACCAGCGTGGGCTCGACAATCTGGTTCTGACCTTCAAACGGAGACGATGACAAGCCGATTACTGGCCCTGGCAGAGCGATTGAGATGCCCCAGATTTCCCGTCCTTCAGGCTGTCGACTCATGGTCCAGTCAACCAGGCGCAGGATGCGATCCACAATATCGTCTGGTCGCTCCGACAAATCCGCTGTTTCATGGTGCTCGGTCACCAGGTTTCCGCAAAGGTCTACCAACCCCGCGCCGATGGAGTTCGAGCCAAGCGTTGCAACGAAGATCAGCGCCCGGTCAGCACAGAACTGAACCAGTCGCGGCGCACGTCCGCGTGTGGATTCCCCTGCATCGTTTTCGTGCACAAGGCCCAGTTCGGTCAGGGTCGCCAGCCGGTCGGCAACGATAGCTCTGCCGTATTCGCTGGACCCTTCAATGGCGAGGCGCGTGTTCGCGCGACCGAGCCGAATCAACGTCAGGATTTCGGCCAGACTGGCTACGACCGACTCCTTGGATCGTACTCTTTGACGTTTGTTTTTTTGCACCGACTCTCTCGCGTTATTCGCCGAATCCCGCCCGGCAGACTCCAGTTAGGATGATCTATCGCGACAATTTCAGCATTTCAAGCTCCTTATTTTGCAGAAAAACTGCAAATATAATGTGTAAATGCACAAAATGGTGTTGCTTTTGCGCAAAACACCGTTCTATACGCTCTAAAACGGCGGAATAGAGGTCTGTCTGAGCTGATGAAAGGAATCAGTTCAATCCGCGGTTACGGAAAATTGAGGAGGATGAAGATGAACTGGAAGTTTGCGTATCAAGCTAATTGCTGGGGCGACCTGGGCGGTAACGCAGAGGGTGTGACGTCGATCACAAAGCTCCACTACCGCACTTTCGGAGACATGGATCGCGCTTTCGCTGAGATCGCTGCGGCTGGCTACGAAGGGGTCGAACTCTTCGATGGTAACCTTCTCGACTACTCTGCCTCTGAGATGCGGAAAATGTTGGCCGACAACGGTTTGAGCCTCGTTGCAGCTTATGCTGGTGCCAACTTCATCTTTGACGACGTATTGCCCGAAGAGCTGCAGCGCATTGTGCAGTCCGCCGACCGACTTGCGGAATTGGGCGGGGAGCACCTGGTCGTTGGCGGTGGCGCCAAGCGCTACAACGGCACGGTTGATACAGACTACTACCGCCTCGGCGCGGCGCTCGACCGGGTTAACGATATCGGCAATAGCCGAGGTATCGAGGCCCACTATCACCCGCACTTGTCGACCATTGTCGAAGGGCCGGACGATGTCAGCCGGATCTTCAAGCTGACATCGATCAATTTCTGTCCTGACACCGCGCACCTGGCGGCAGCAGGGGGTTCTCCCAGCGATCTAATCCGGGAGCACGCCAGCAGAATCACCTACGTCCACCTCAAAGGGCTACAGCGCGACCCCTTTGCCTTCACGCCGCTGGATCGGGGTGACGTTCCAACTGATGAAATTCTCACAGCAATGCGTGAGGTCCAGTTCTCAGGCTGGGTCTGCACCGAGCTGGATGCCTGGGATGACCCGGCAGAAGGCGCTCGGCTCAGCATGAGTTATTTGCGGAACCATTAAGTTACGACCCACGGGCGCTTGAGCCCAAAACATTCCTTGGGAGGAAAACATGAAAACGAAGTCTACGATGGCACTCTTTGGTGCTCTCATTACCACGCTGGCTATGAGCGGGACGCTCTATGCTGATCCCGCAGAAAAGCTGAGCAGTCTGCAATCCTCGGTCCTGTCCAAAGGACCAAACGGTGAAGACCCTGCTTCAGCTGCCGATATCACCCTGACGGATGATGAACTGGCCAAGATTAAGGGCATGAACGCCACCGCAGCAATTGTGATGCACTACGGCGGCAATGACTGGAGCCAGGCGCAGATCAACGGACTGGAGACCCAGTTTGCTGCCATGGGTATCGACGTTATTGCGGTAACCGATGCTGGCTTTAAGCCAGAAAAGCAGGTGGCAGATATTGAAACCGTGCTGGCGCAGAAGCCAGATATCATTGTCTCCATTCCAACCGATCCGGTCGCCACAGCAGGTGCATTCCGCGCAGCGTCTGAGGCCGGGGTACAGCTGGTGTTCATGGACAATGTTCCTGCAAACTTTGTCGCAGGTCAGGACTATGTTGCTTCTGTCTCTGCGGACAACTACGGCAATGGTGTAGCGGCAGCGCACCTGATGGCTCAGGCCCTCGACGGTGAAGGTGAAATCGGCATCGTGTTCCACGCGGCAGACTTCTTCGTCACGCGTCAGCGCTATGACGCCTTCAAATCTACGATCGAAAGCGACTACCCGGGCATCAACATTGTTGCTGAGCAAGGTATCGGAGGCCCGGACTTCTCGGGCGATGCTGACAAGGCTGCTTCGGCCATGATCGTATCCAACCGCAACATCGACGGCATCTGGGCAGTCTGGGACGTTCCGGCAGAAGGTGTAATTGCCGCCGCGCGCTCTGCGGGCAAGGACAATCTGGTCATCACAACGATCGACCTTGGTGAAAACGTTGCCATTTCCATGGCTCGTGGTGGCTACGTCTACGGCCTAGGAGCACAGCGACCCTTCAACCAAGGTGTAACCGAAGCCATGCTCGCCGGTTACGGATTGCTAGGCAAGGAAGCGCCGGCCTTTGTTGCCCTGCCAGCCCTGCCTGTAACCAAGGAGAACCTGCTGGATGCTTGGGAGACAGTCTACAGCGTTGAGGCCACCAAGAACATCAAGAACAGCATGAACTAATCCAAGTCTCCCTCCGTAGGTAACCCGCTCCATGCGGCGGTTTACTCACCTGAGAAACGGGGATCGCGGTCTACAGTCGCATCCCCGTTTTTTGGAAACTCAAGAGTTAAGAACAATGACCAAAAAACTAAACATCGCCATGATTGGTGGCGGATTCATGGGAAAAGCTCACGCCATGGCCTATGCTGCCATGCCCATGTTTTTCTGGCCTGCACCTGCGCTTCCGGTGCGCAAAGTCGTCGTGGATGTCTCACAGGAACTGGCCGACGACGCACGTGACCGCTTTGGCTTTGAGGAAGCCTCAACCGACTGGCTGAGTGTTGTTCAACGAGATGATATCGACGTCGTGGATATCTGCACGCCGAACAACATGCACGCCGAAATGGCGATTGCTGCTGCCAAGGCAGGCAAACACATCCTATGCGAAAAGCCTTTGTCCAACACTCTGGAAGACGCCGAGCGCATGGCCACTGCGGTCCGTGAGTCTGGGGTCATTTCCATGGCGGCGTTCAACTATCGCAGAACGCCCGCTATTGCGCTTGCCAAGAAGCTAATCTCCGAAGGCAAGATCGGTGAAATTCGCAATTTCCGAGGCACCTATCTGCAGGACTGGTCCGCCGACCCTGACGGCCCGCTGTCTTGGCGCTTCCAGAAGTCGGTTGCAGGTTCGGGGGCTCTGGGGGATATCGGTACCCACGTTATTGACCTTGCCCACCATCTGGTTGGCCCAATATCGTCCACAATGGCAATGACAAAGACTTACATTGCGGATCGTCCGATCCAGGACAGTGGCTTCGATGCTCTTGGGGCCTCGGAAAAGAAATCAGACGCACCGCGGGCACCTGTGGACGTGGACGATGAGGTTTCTGCGCTGCTCAGGTTCGAAAACGGGGCGATTGGCAGTCTTGAAGCCTCGCGCAATGCCTTTGGTCGCAACAACTTCATCACGCTTGAAATTCACGGCACTCAGGGCTCGATCCACTTCAATTATGAACGCCGTGACGAACTGCAGGTGATGTTCGCCGATGATCCGGCGGACACGCGGGGTTTCAGGACCATCTACACCGGTCCCGCGCATCCTTACGGTGAGGGGCTCTGGCCGATCCCGGCGCTGGGCATCGGGTACTCTGAAACCAAGATTGTGGAATGCTTCGATCTGATTTCAGCAATAGCCAACAACGAGCAGCCAAGTCCAAACTTTGACGAGGCGCTGCGAGTTGAGCGGGTCGCTCACGCCATCGCCCAGTCAGCTGAGACTGACCGGTGGGAGAGCCTTTAGTGAGTGTCGCGCCTGAACAGAGCCAAGCTGTCGAGATGCATGGAATTTCCATGCACTTCGGCAGTCTAGTTGCCCTCGACAATGTCGATCTATCGGTACGAGCCGGAGAGGTCCATGCATTGTTGGGCGGTAACGGCGCGGGAAAATCAACCCTGCTGAAGATCCTGAACGGCGTGCACCAACAGACTGCCGGTGACGTGGCGGTCTTCGGCACGCCGTTTCAGGGCAACAGTCCGGAATTGGCGCGTGCGGCCGGCGTAGCCATGAATTTTCAGGAGATGCCCCTGATACCATCGCTAACGGTGGCGCAGAACATCTTCCTAAACCACGAATTCATCCGCAACGGCTTGATTAATGAAGCGGTGGCGGTCGAGCGGGCGCGCGATCTGTTCGAGCAACTCAACGTCGAGGTCGATCCGAGGATGCTGGTGTCTGATCTCAGTCCGGGGCAGCGGCAGCTGACCGAAATTGCGAAATCGATCAGCCACGATGCTCGTGTCTGGATACTGGACGAACCGTCGACCGCTCTGTCCGTGACTGATGTCGAGCGCTTGTTCGAGAGTATTCGGGCGCACACAGCGCAGGGTAACGCTGTGATCTACGTCAGCCACCGAATGGATGAAATCGCTAAGATTTCCGACCGTTTGACCATCCTGCGCGATGGCAGAAAGGTGACCACGGCAGAGACCCGGGCTTTTTCGGTCAGTCAGATGATCGAACATATTGTGGGCAAGAAAGCGCGGGACTTCAGTAATCTTTCCCTAGAGCGCAAAACGCTCGGCGCGCCAGTGCTGGAGCTGGATGCACTGCAGGATACATACAAGCTGCGCCCTGTTTCCCTGAGCATTCGCGAGGGCGAGGTCGTAGGGCTGGCAGGGCTGCTCGGGTCCGGTCGTTCGTCACTGATCAAGCTAATCGCTGGGGTTGATGCGAAAGCCAGCGGGTCGATCAGAGTCGCGGGCAAGCCGGTTGAGTTTCGCGGGCCTGCTGATGCCATGGCGGAGGGGATAGCGCATGTGCCTGAGTCTCGCGCCACTCAGGGGATCATCGGGTCACACGCAACCAGCGATAACCTCACGCTTAGCATTCTTGACCGGATCTCGGTGAGAGGACTGATCCGTCAACAGCGGGTCAGGGCGTTGTCGCAGAAGCAGATCGACGACTTCAACATCAAGGTTGAGAGCCAGAGTACACCGGTGCTGAATCTCTCCGGGGGTAACCAGCAAAAGGTGGTGCTGGGTAAGAATTTTGGCATTCAGCCAAAGATCCTACTGCTCGACGAGCCCACCGCAGGGATCGATATCGGCGCAAAGACAGAAATCATTGATGCCATTCACAGCAAGGCGAGCGAGGGCATGGCAGTGCTTGTCGCTTCATCGGAACTCTCGGAACTGGCGGTGGCGTGCGACCGCTTTCTGATCCTCGCGGACGGCGTAATCTGTGAGGACGTCAGCAGCGACGACATCGCCGCCGAAAATCCATCGGGCGTCAACATGGTGCCCTTTATCCAACGCGTTCTTGAAGAGAAAATTCAAGATGCAAACAAAACCCTCAAAACCGAAAGTTTTGGTGAGAAGCAATGATCCATTTTGCACTCAAGAACTGGCGTCAGAACATCATCTACATCGGCTTTGTACTGATCTTCCTGCTGTTTGCGCTGACCCTGAATGACCGGGGCTTCCTTAACCCCAATAACCTGCTCAATATCTTTCGCCAGACGGCGATGATAGCGATCATGGCCATTGCCATGACTTACGTTCTGTCAGCAGGTGAAATAGACCTTTCCGTGGGCGCTGTCGCAGGATTGACGACGGTTACCGTGGCTCTGACGATATCGGTCGCCGGACCACTGGCCGGGGTTGCGGTCGGACTGCTAACCGGTATCGCGGTTGGTGTATGCAATGGCTGGCTTACAACTCGGGTCGGGATTCCGTCCTTCCTGACCACGCTCGCCATGATGGGCATCGCCAAAGGCGTTGCCATGTGGATTTCTGGTACTTCCGCGGTGCCGATCCTTTCGCGCTCCTTTGCCTGGTTCTTTGGGGGTGGTTCCTTGGGCATCGTGCCTATCCTGTTTTTCTGGATCCTCATCTTTGGCGTATGGGGCCATATCCAGCTCAAGCACACGGGCTTCGGACGGCGGGTACTTGCCACGGGCGGGGGCGAGACTGCCGCACGCTACACTGGGATCAACGTCAAAAACGTCAAGTTCCAGGTTCTGGTCGTCTCGGGTACGGCTGCTGCAATCGCCGGTATGCTCTATGCGGGTCGATTGCAGTCGGGAAGGTTCCAGCTGGGCGAGGGCGACGAGTTGTCTGTGATTGCTGCCGCCGTGCTTGGCGGAACCAGCCTGTTCGGTGGAAAGGGGACCGTGATCGGCACCATCGTGGGCGCTCTGATGATCGGCATGATTAACAATGGCCTGATCCTGATGGGGCTAGAGTACAGCCAGCAACTCATTGCGCGCGGTGGGATTATCATCCTCGCGGTTGCCCTTTCCCAAAGGCAATGAATGAGTTCCCACCTGCCAACCATCACCGATGTTGCTCGTCGCGCAGGGGTGTCGACGGCATCGGTCAGCCGCGTGCTCAATTCTTCGGATCGGGTCAGCGAGGGACTACGAGCAGCGGTGCAGAACGCTATTCTTGACGTTGGATATGTACCCAATGCAGCAGCGCGCAGTCTTCGGATAGCAAGTGCAGCCATCCCTTTGGCAGCCTCTCAAGGAGCTGCGTCTCCGGACCCTAAGAGCGGTAGCGCCAAAGGCTGGAGCGGCAAGTTTGACCGAACAAGGAAAGAAGAGGGAACCATGAAAGGACCAGCAATTTTTCTGGCGCAGTTCATGTCTGACAAAGCGCCCTTTAACACGCTGCCATCGATTGCAGGATGGGCGGCGGGTCACGGGTACAAGGGCATTCAACTGCCGACAGTAGATGCGGCTTACATCGACCTGAAAAAGGCGGCGGAGAGCAAGGAATATTGTCAGGAGCTGCAAGGCATTTGCGCGGAGCAAGGTGTCGAAATCACCGAGCTTTCGACGCACTTGCAGGGGCAGTTGGTGGCGGTGCACCCGGCTTACGATCAGCAATTCGACGCCTTTGCCCCCGCAGAAGTTCACGGCAACCCCAAGGCGCGGACCGAGTGGGCGATTGACCAGATGAAGCTGGTGGCGAAGGCCTCAGCGAACATGGGTTTTGATGCCAGCGTAACGTTCTCTGGCTCTCTGGCGTTTCCCTATCTCTACCCGTGGCCGCAGCGTCCAGACGGAATGCTGGATGAAGCATTTGGCGAGTTGGCCAAGCGTTGGGGGCCGATTTTTGACGCCTATGATGATGCGGGCGTGGACGTGGCGTTTGAGCTGCATCCGGGTGAAGATCTGTTTGACGGCGCGACGTTTGAAATGTTGCTCGACCGGGTTGGTGGACACAGCCGGTGCTGCATCAACTACGACCCGAGCCACTTTCTGCTCCAGCAGCTGGATTACCTCGCGTTTATCGATATTTATCACGAGCGGATAAAGGCGTTTCACGTCAAGGATGCGGAGTTCAATCCGACGGGCAAACAGGGCGTTTACAGCGGCTATCAAGGCTGGACCGAACGCGCCGGGCGCTTCCGGTCTTTGGGTGATGGCCAAGTGGATTTTGTCGGCATTTTCTCCAAACTGGCACAGTACGGCTATGACAGCTGGGCGGTGTTGGAGTGGGAATGCTGTTTGAAGCATCCGGAGCAGGGCGCGGCGGAAGGCGCGCCGTTCATTGCGGATCACATCATTCAGGTCACCGACGTGGCCTTTGACGATTTTGCCGCCAGCGGCACGGACCGGGCGGCAATCCGGTCGATGATGGGGCTGGATTAAATCATGGCGGGGCCATTGAAACTTGGCATGGTCGGCGGTGGACAGGGTGCCTTTATCGGCGCGGTTCACCGCATGGCCGCGCGGCTGGATGGTCATTGGACAATCGTCGCAGGGGCTTTGGCATCCACGCCAGAACGGGCCTTGGCCTCCGCGCAGGAATTGGGCTTGGCAGCCGATCGCTCCTATGCCGATTTCACCGCAATGGCTGCGGCTGAGGCCGCACGGGAAGACGGCATTGATGCTGTTTCGATCGTCACGCCGAACCACGTGCACTTCCCCGCCGCAAAAGCTTTCCTCGAAGCCGGTATTCCGGTGATTTGTGACAAGCCGCTGACCGGCAACGGCGCGGACGCCCGCGCGTTGGCAGACGTGGCAAGTCGCACCGGAACAGCCTTTGTTCTCACCCACAATTACACCGGCTATCCCATGGTTCGCCAAGCGCGCGAGATGATCGAGCGCGGCGATTTGGGCGAACTGCGGCTGGTGCACGTGGAATACGTGCAGGATTGGCTGAGCGAAGACGTGGAAAGCGAAGGCGTAAAGCAAGCCGCTTGGCGCACAGATCCGGCCCGGTCGGGCGCAGGCGGGGCCATCGGCGATATTGGCTCGCACGCGTTCAACCTCGTCAGTTTTACCACGCAGAAGCAGGTCGAGCGCCTGTCAGCGCAACTCCATAGTTTCGTCGATGGGCGGCGGTTGGACGACAATGCGCACGTGATGTTGGATTACAGTGGCGGCACCAAAGGCGTGTTGTTGGCGACGCAAGTGGCACCGGGGTACGAGAACGAATTGCGCCTGCGTGTTTCTGGCACCAAGGGCTCGATCGAGTGGAACCAATCGTCGGCCAATATGCTGCGCTTTGCAGCCCTTGGTGAGATGCCACAAATCATCACGCGCGGCGGCGCGGGAGCGGGTGAAATGGCAGCGGCAGCGTCCAGAATTCCAGGTGGGCACCCTGAAGGCTATCTAGAAGCCTTTGCAACGCTCTATAGTGAAGCGGCAACCCTCATTCGCGGCGGTTCTGCGCCCTTGTTACCAACGGTGCAAGACGGTGTGGATGGGGTCCGTTTTATCGAAGCATGCGTGGCATCGTCGAAGGAGGATGGTGCCTGGAGGACGCTATAGATGTACATTGGGTTGGATTTGGGAAGCTCAGGGCTTCGGGCGCTGCTGATTGACGAGCAGCAGACTGTAAGAGGCTCTGCAGAATCACACTACGAAATGCTGCGCCCGCACCCGGGGTGGAGCGAACAAAATCCAGCCGATTGGATCGCAGCGACCAAGGCCTGCTTTGCCGCGCTCAACGCTGAATTTCCCAAGGACATGAAAGCGGTGCGCGGCATTGGCATTTCAGGCCAAATGCATGGGGCGACTGTGCTCGATGCCGCTCGTCGCGTGCTGCGGCCCTGTATTCTGTGGAACGATACGCGCAGCGCGGTCGAGGCTGCGGCGCTGGATGCTGATCCCCGGTTCCGCGATTTGACAGGTAATATCGTATTCCCCGGATTTACCGCCCCTAAACTCGCATGGATGCGGACTCACGAGCCGGATTTGTTCGCGCAGGTCGACTTGGTGCTGCTGCCCAAGGACTACTTGCGTCTGTGGCTGACCGGCGAGGAAGTGAGCGATTTTTCCGATGCGGCGGGTACGTCGTGGTTGGATGGCGGCAGCCGGGAATGGTCGGCGGACCTGCTGGCGGAAACGGGCTTAACACCGGCGAATATGCCGCCTTTGGTTCATGGTTCCGCGTCCAGTGGCCACGTGCGCGATGCGGTCGCCGGTGAGCTGGGATTGCCCACCGGGGTGACCGTTGCGGGTGGCGGTGCGGACAATGCTGTTGCGGCGTGCGGCATTGGCGCGGTTCGGGGCGGGCAGGGGTTTGTCTCGCTGGGAACCTCGGGCGTGCTGCTGGCGGCGATCGATCAATGGGCAACCAGCCCGGCGCAGGCGGTTCACGCCTTTTGCCACGCTGTACCGGATGCCTGGTATCAAATGGGCGTAACGCTCTCGGCCACAGACAGCGCAAACTGGCTTTCAGGCGTTACAGGCCAGTCGGTGCCGGAGATGGCGGCTTCGGTCGGTGAGACGGTGCGCGGGCCATCCGAGGTGATGTTCTTGCCCTATCTTTCCGGGGAGCGGACGCCGCACAACGATGCGAGCATGCGCGGGGCTTTTATCGGCTTGGCGCACCAGTCGGACAGCGCTGCGCTCATGCAAGCAGTGATGGAAGGCGTGGCGTTCTCGATGGCGGATTGCATGGATGCGCTGAAAAGCTCCGGCACGGCGATTGACAGCTTGCTCGCCATTGGTGGTGGGTCGCAGTCACGGTTCTGGGTTGAGACGTTGGCGACAGTTTTGGGGCAGCCGATTGGCTTGCTTGCCGGCGGTGAAAACGGCGCAGCGATGGGCGCGGCGCGGCTGGCGATCATGGCAACAACGGGCGGCAGCACGGCTGAGATCATGCACACCCCAACGGCTGCGGAAACCATCGACCCGAGGCGCGAACACAGCGCCGCCTACGCCGACGCCTTGGCCCGCTATCGCCGGCTGTACCCAGCGCTGAAGGCCTCTCTTTAACCGCAAGCAAGGATGCCAGTCATGGTCGCACGTAATCCTATCCTGCCCGGCTTTAACCCCGATCCGTCGTTCTGTCGCGTGGGCGAGGATTACTACATCGCAACCTCGACGTTCGAGTGGTATCCGGGCGTTCAAATCCACCACAGCCGCGATCTGGTGAACTGGACGCTGGTCAGTCGTCCGCTGGAACGGGCGGATCAGTTGGATATGCGCGGCAATCCCGACAGCGGCGGTATTTGGGCGCCGTGCTTGTCCTACGCCGATGGGCAGTTTTGGCTGATTTACACGGACATCAAGCGGTTGGATGGCAACTACAAAGACGCGCACAACTACCTTGTGACCTGTCCCACCATCGATGGGGAATGGTCGTCGCGGACGTATATGAACAGCAGCGGTTTTGATCCTTCGCTGTTTCACGACGACGACGGTCGCAAGTGGTTCGTCAACATGGTCTGGGACCATCGCGGCTATATGGAAGAACGGGATCCGCCGCGTGGGATGTTCAACGGGATATTGTTGCAGGAATATGACCACGAAGCAGGGGCGTTGATCGGACCGATCAAACGCATTTTCGACGGCTCGCCCCACGGAATGACCGAAGCCCCGCACCTGTTTAAGCGCGATGGGTATTACTATCTCGTCACTGCCGAAGGCGGCACGGGGTATGAGCACGCCGTCACGCACGCCCGCTCAAAAAGCATCGACGGCCCCTATGAGCTGCACCCCGACTGGCACCCCCTGACCGCGCGCAAATCGCCAGAGGCCTTTGTGCAGCGCGTGGGGCATGGGCAGTCGGTTGAGACCCCCGAAGGTCGCACGTTTCACACATTTCTGATGGGGCGTCCGCTGCCGGATGTTCAGCGCTGTCCCATGGGCCGCGAAACCGGCCTGCGGGAGATGGAATGGCGCGAAGATGGGTGGATGTACGTCAAGGGTGACGGCGCTGACCTGCACCGTATCTTCGCCGATGATGCTGACGCGCCGGCTGTTTTGGAGCCGGTGGAGGTTCGGCACTATCGCTTTGATGACGCCCGCTTGCCGATGGACTTCCAATGGCCTCGCAGCCCGGAAAAAGACCGCCTGTTTTCACCCACAGCGCTGGATGAAGGTTTGCGTTTGTTT
>Ga0206124_10002505_pt1 | contig 13640 bp, 10 predicted proteins | sample Helgoland_Spring_3_FD_148671 | JGI IMG/M metagenome (GOLD analysis project Ga0206124, IMG submission 148671) | Pelagic subsurface seawater microbial communities from Kabeltonne, Helgoland, North Sea - Helgoland_Spring_Bloom_20160321_2 | ecosystem: Environmental > Aquatic > Marine > Epipelagic ... | reverse complement strand
TGATATAACTCCAAATTTTTATGAAGTCTATCATAGCTCGATGTTTTGATTAGGATCGAGCTTAACTAAAGCTTGTTGAATTGAGGACTCTTTGTAGTAAATACGAGCTCCTATAGCATGAGGAATGATTTTTCCGCTTTTAGTCCATCTATGAAGTGTAGATATATCAATTTTAAAGCGGTCTGCAGTCTATTCTCTAGTGTAAAAGACTTCAGATTTAGATTTTGTGATTTGATCTTTTAAAGCCTCTAATTCACTTCTTAAAAGACCTTTGATAATACCTTTTAAATCCTCTGGGGATAACTGTGTAATTTGTATTTGCTGCATATAAATTGTTTTGCAGCAAAGAGGAGTTAGTTAGGTTTTAGTTAGAAGGATTTTTAACTAGATCCCTATCTGATATACCTGCATTTAGCAATACTTCCTCAGCTTTTTCTAATAGCTTGTCCGAAAAAGGGTTATTCTGTGATGAATTTGATTTTGGATTTGATTTAGCAGCACTTAAGTATGGTTGATAAGTACTCTTGCCGCCACCAAGAAATGAATTAAGCACTCTAGAAAAAACACTATCATTTTCTTTAACAGAATCTATTTCTTTTAGGTGATTATACAATCCAAGTTTATATAAAATAGCTAGATTTAGTTTCGCAGTGTTTTTTTGTTTTTCTGAAAGATTTACTGAAGATACCTCACAAGACATAGGAAATGGACAATCGCAATCTTTTCAAAATTGGAATGGAAATATTTCATACAGAAAAGACAAGGATGCCAAATGGGAATACCAATTAAGCGGCACCAACCTACTCAACATAGATGCCCAAATTAGAAACAACGCCAATAATATTTCTGTCTTTACCTCTGAAACTTTCATACAACCAAGGTTTGTAACTTTTAGGTTTATTTACAGCTTATAAACTACCTTTGCACCATGAGTGCACTCGTTCAAATTGTCATAAAACCGCAACAGCAGGAAGACCTAGAATTCATTTACCGCCTAGGGCTTCAGAAGGCCAAACTAAACCCGAATGAGGTAATTGATTGGCGCATTAGAAAACGTTCCTTAGACGCCAGGAAAGCGTCTATTAAACTGAATGTACAGCTGGAGTTTTGGAAGGTGGGCGAAGTAAGAGAAGTAGCACAGGCTTGGAGAGCAAAAACAGTAAATCCAGAGAAAAAAGTGGCCATTATTGGTGCTGGCCCTGCAGGATTATACGCAGCACTCAGGGCTATTGAAGCAGGAATCACTCCAGTGGTGTTCGAAAGAGGAAAAGATGTGCGTGCGAGGAGACGGGATTTGGCCGCCATTAACAAAGCACAAACCGTAAACCCAGAATCCAATTATTGCTTTGGAGAAGGGGGTGCTGGAACCTATTCTGACGGTAAATTATACACCCGATCTAAAAAGAGGGGTAATGTACTTAAAGCCTTAGAGTGGTTGGTGCACTTTGGTGCCTCTGACGACATTCTAGTGGAAGCACACCCTCATATTGGCACCAATAAATTACCCGCCATTATTACGGCCATGAGAGAAGCCGTAATTGCACACGGAGGCGCGGTGCATTTCAATGCCAAACTCACCGATATTAAAATAGAAAACAACAGCATTAAAGGACTCGAAATAAACGGAGATACCTGGCATGACTTTTCAGAAGTAGTCTTAGCTACGGGACACTCCGCAAGAGATATTTTTTACTTGCTCCACAAAAGAGGGGTCACTATAGCTGCCAAACCTTTTGCGCTTGGGGTTCGTGTAGAACACACCCAAGAATTAATAAACGACATTCAATACCATGGAGACCACCAAAATCCATACCTCCCTCCGGCGTCTTACGCTTTGGTAGAACAGGTAAACGGAATGGGTGTCTATTCATTTTGCATGTGTCCGGGTGGGATTATTGCCCCATGTGCTACAGAAGCAGAAGAAGTGGTCACCAATGGTTGGAGTCCAAGCAAGCGAAACAATCCTTATGCCAACTCCGGTATTGTGGTGAGTGTTTCGCCAGAAGACTTACCTAATTACAAAGAAAATGATCCTTTTGTATGCCTAGATTTTCAGAAAAAAGTGGAGTATGACTGCTGGGTTGCCGGAGGTAAAACACAGCGAGTACCCGCCCAAAGAATGATAGATTTTGTACAGGGTAAAACCTCTGCAGACTTTCCAAAAACCTCTTATCAGCCTGGGATTGTGAGTGTTAATTTAGCAGAGGTACTGCCGCCACTGATTGCAAAAAGACTGCAAAAGGCCTTTGTGAAGTTTGGTCGTAAAATGAATGGTTATTACACCAATGAGGCGGTTTTACACGCACCTGAAAGCAGGACCTCTTCTCCAGTCTCTATTCCTAGAGATCCCAACACCTTAGAACACATAGACATTAAAGGGCTATATCCTTGTGGGGAGGGTGCTGGTTATGCTGGTGGCATTATATCTGCCGCCATAGACGGCATTAACTGTGTAGACGCCATTGCCCAAAAATGGGCCTTATAAAAGAAGTGCTTAAAAATCTGTATTTAACAATTGTCCCGAAAGTTGCAACAACGCATACTCGGCTAATTTAGCATTGTACTTGGCCGCATTACTGCTGGTCTCTGCGTTTAACAAATTCAACTGCGCCTGTCTGAATTCAATGGCGGTAATAGTACCCAATGCGTATTGTTCCTCGGTGCGTTTAAAATTGACCGCAGATGTTTTAACTAGTGCCTCTTGCAGAGCAAAAATAGACAAGCTGTTTTCATACACCTGCCAGGCGTTCATGAGGTCTCTTTCAAAACTCAAATCTTGCTGTGCTTGTAATATTTCTTGGTTGTCTAGGGCCAATTTGGCATTTTTTATCCTGGTCAGGGTCTGGCCTCCACTAAATAAATTCCAAGTAAGATTGGCCCCTAAAGCGATATTGTAATTGGTGTTATTTACCCCAGGAAAAAAAGCCGATGCCGCACTTTGGTTCAAGTTCCAACCATAGCTTCCCGTAAGTCCAACCCTAGGTAAAAATCCAGACTGGCTCACCTTTAGGTCGTAGGGGTTTATCCTTGTATTGGTCTGAGCAAGCAATAATTGCACATTGTTTTGTTTGGCACTTTCTAAAAGGGTCTCTACCCTTTGCAAGGGTAAGAAAACCACTGTGGTGTCTACCTTAAAATCCTGTTGAAGGTCACTGTTGATCAGTACACCCAAGTCTCGTTTGGCGGTACCTAAGTTTTGTTGGGCATTCAATAGCGAAATACTGTCATTAGCCACATCTACAGCCGCATTTAATACAGCTAATTTATTGGTCTGACCCAATTCAAAAGCATATTCTGCCCTGGTGAGCCTTCGCTTAGAAAGACCCAAAATATTCTCCAAAACAGCACTATTTTCTGACAGCTGGGCCATTTTAAAATACACAGAAAAAAGCTGAATGACTGTATTCTCTATGGTCTCCCTTAATTGCAATTCACTAAGCGCATACCTGTTCTTTAAAGCCTTGTAATTGTAACGCCTTCCCATACCGTCAAACAAGGTGTAATTTAATTGCAGCCCTGCGTTATAACGCTGTGCCTCTGCCTGGTCTAAGGTTAAATTTGGCCTTGGGCTGCCGTCTTCAAGAAATTGTCCTGGAAATTCAATGGTACTGTTGTCTTGGTTGTAATTGGCTGCAGATATAGCAGACACAGTAGGTAAAAAACCACTGTTTAAAACAGATGCATTGTTCTTAGCAATACTGAGTTGGTTTCTAGAGACTTGAATGCCAAAATTCTTATCTAAGGCAGCAGAAAATGCCGCTTCTTTATCTAAACGTGTGGTCTGTGCCTCGGAAATCCAAGCCCCAAGAAAGCAAACCAAAAATATTACACGACTTTTCATATTGTTTTATTTAACGCTGAATTAATGGGTATCTCCCTCTAAATCTTTTGCTTCTTGCACTTCTAATACGGCTCGTTCTACAGATTCTTTAGTGGGCATATTTCCTGACCACAACCATTTAACAGTCGTTTTTAAATTATTGTTGAACGATAAGAAAACTGGAAGCAAAACAAGGGTAAGCAAGGTGGCAAATCCTATCCCATAGGCAATTGAAATGGCCATTGGCTTTAAAAATTGCGCCTGTCTGCTCTTTTCTAAAAGCAAGGGGGCTAATCCAGCTATGGTTGTAACAGAAGTTAAGAAAATGGCCCTGAATCGGGATTTTCCAGCCTCTAATAGTGCGGTATCAAAGGGCATGCCCTCTTTGAGGTTGGTATTAAAACGACCAATAAGTACCAAACCATCGTTCACCATAATTCCAATCAGCGCAATAATTCCTAAAAGGGAAATAATATTGATGGGGAAATCATGAATCCAATGTCCCCAAGCCACTGCAGTTAAACTTATAGGTACCATAATCATTAGCAATAATGGCTGGGTATAACTTCTAAACGTAAAGGCAATAGTGAGGTATATGAGAAATAAAATAGGAATACCTGCTTTGTTTAAGGACTTGGTCAGTTTATTCGCTTCCCTATTTTGGCCTTCATAAGAAGGGCTTACGGAAGGGTATTTGGCTTGAATATCTGGCATGATATGAAGCTTAATTTCTTCCATAATATCACTACCACTGGTGGTATTTGGGTTTTTTAAATCTGCTGAAACCTGAATCTCTCTTCGCCCGTCTAGGTGGTTAATAGACACATCTCCTCTTTCAATGCTATAAGATGCAATCTCTCTTAGCGGCACCTTAGCCCCAGTTGGGGTTTGAATCCTCATGTCTTCTAAATTTGAAATAGAAGACCTGTCCTCCTTGTTATAGCGGACCCATACCCGAATTTCGTCTTGACCCCTTTGAAAGCGCTGTGCTTGCGATCCAAAAAATCCTGAACGCACCTGCGCCATGACGTTTCTAACATCTAATCCTAAAACATAGGCATTGTCTTTGAGCTCCAGTCTAATTTCTTTTATCCCAGCTGGATCATTGTCTACTACATCTTTGAGCAAATCATTTTCTACCAAAGCAGTTTTGAGGTCCTGCTTGGCAGCTTTTAGTTCTTCTATATTGTTTCCTAAGAGCGATACAGATACAGGACTGCCTCCGAAATTACCCCCTGAACCGTAAATCAGTTGTTCTACTCCAATCACTGGACCAACGAGTTCAGCCAATCTTGTGGTGACCATGTCTGCCCTAATATTGTCTGGACGCTCTTCTCCGGGGAGTAAGTTTATCTCTAGGCTGGCTCTAGAAGCCCCAGGCCCTATAGTCTTAATGGTATTTTCAAATAAAGGTTTTCCTTCTGGCTGCAAGTATTTTTCTGTGAGCTCTCGGTTCACTAAAGCAGATTTTTCTTCAATAACACTGATAATAGAATCTGTGATTTTTTCATTGGTCCCATTGGGCATGACCAAGGTAATTTGAACCCGGTCACTCGCTATTCTTGGGAAAAATGCGGTTTTAATAATGCCACCTCCAACAGAGCCTATGGTGAGAATTAAGGCCATGATGAACAAGGCAAATGTGAAGAATTTATGCTTTAAAGAAAAATCTAAGGCAGGAGCGTACAAAGTATCTCTCATCCAATTCATGATCTTTTCACCCATAGCATTAAAGCCCCTGAGTTTAGCAAATACGCTTGCCAAACCATCCTTAGGCGTTTCATCTAAAGGCTGTAATGCTTTAGAGTGCGCCAAGTGGGCAGGTAGTATAATGAGTGCTTCTACCAAAGAAACCACAAGGGTCAGTATCACAACCACAGAGACCTCTCCAAAGAATTCTCCAATCCTACTGTCTAAAAACAAGAAAATAGAGAAGGCCAAAACAGTGGTTATAATCGCAGATATAATTGGAGGTATTACCTCTAAAATACCATCTATAGCTGCTTCAACTGGCTTTTTTCCGCGTTCGTAGTGTTGGTATATGTTTTCTGCAATAACAATTCCGTCGTCTACAAGAATTCCAATGACAATAATCATCCCAAATAGCGACAGTACATTAATAGTCACATTAAAGAATCCTGCAAAAGCAAACATGCCCAAGAAAGCCACTGGCAAACCAAAAGCCACCCAGAAAGCCAACCTGGTGTTCAAAAATAGGGACAAGAAGAACAACACCAATAACATACCCTGCCAGGCATTTTTAACCAATAATTCTGTTCGTTGGGTCAATGTAATGGATTGATCACTCAGCACACTCAAGTGCACCCCGTCATGGGTCTGGTTGTACTGAAGGGCATATTCTTTTATTCTGGTTGCTGTAGAGATTAAATCTTCGGTGTTGGTACTATTAATGGTGATATTAACGGCTTCTTCTCCGTCGTAAAAAGTAGCATTGGGAGATTCCGCAAAACGATCTCTAATTTCAGCTACTTCGCTTAGTCGAACCAATGTTCCATTAGACTGAGTGGTCACTATAAGATTAGAGAGCTCTTTCCCAAAATAGTATTTATTGTTTGCCCTGATCAGAAAGTCTTCTTCTGCTGTTTTAACCGTACCACCAGTGATTAATAGGTTGGCGTTAGCCACTGCTTGTGCTACCTCTGTAAAACTTAAATTGTAGGCCAAAAGCTGGCTTTCATTTACGGCAATTTCAATTTCTTCTTGGGGGTAACCAGATACTGTGATCTGTGATATTCCCTCCATGGCCCTAATGTCGTTTTCAATACCCCTACCCAATTGTTTCAGGGTCTGAAGTGGGACATTTTTACCACTTAAAGCCAAAGAGATTGTGGGTCTAACCACTTCTTGCTTGGCCACCACTAAAGGCTCCATACCAGTAGGATAAGAGGGCACTCTATCTACGGCGTTTTTCACTTCTAAGAGCATGAAATCTATGTCCAGCCCTTTTTCTATTTCTACGGTAATTCTACCGCTGTTTTCATTGGCTACCGCGGTTACCCTGTCTACCCCTTGCAAGCCTTTTAAATTGTCCTCTATTTTTAGTACAACACCTTCTTCAATCTCTAAAGGAGAGGCTCCAGGGTAGGCAATACTAATTTGTATAATCTTGGATTCTGTCAGGGGGAAAAAAGAAGACTTCAAAGCCTTTGCGCCAAAAATTCCAAAGAGAAAGAACGCCAATACAAAAATGTTTACCGCTACTTGGTATTTTATAAAATACGCTACTAATTTTCTCATCTAATGGGATTTACGGTCATGCCTTCATAAGCCCCTAAAAGTGGCTTGGCTAAAATTTCTATCCCCTCTGGAATACCTGAAACCACTACTTGGCCCTCTGAATAATGCAAAGGCAGTACAGGAATAGCTTTTAATGTGTTGTTATCTACAGCAAATACTGTATTGGATTCACTGACCAATGCTCTAGGAAGGGATATGGCATTTTGAATGGTGTTACCTTCTAAAACCGCTTTGAGATATACGCCCTCGTATAAGCTTGGGTCTATAATTTCTATAGTTACAGCGGTAGTCTGTGTGCTTGGGTCTACTGTTGCATTCAAACGCACCACTTGTCCAACAAATGAAAGATCTCCCTCCATGTTATTGAGGGTCACCCTAGCGCCCTGATTTAGTTTTAAAGCGTAAGATTTAGGAAGAGACACCATAAGTTCATAGACTCCAGGCTGAATATATTCTCCTAATTTTTGTCCAGCCCTTACTAGTGTACCCTCTGTCACTAAGGCCTCTGTTAGCACCCCGTTAAATGGCGCCCTTACTTGGTATTTAGACAGTCTTTGCTCTAAATTTTTAACGGCGTAGTAAGCCCCTAACACCCCCCTGCCAGAAACAAACAGCTTTAGATTATCATCTGACATTTGCGGTAATTCTGGAAGGTTTTTATTAATATCAATGGCGTTTAAAAAGGCCCGCCAAGTGAGGTATTCTTTTGAAAAATCCAGTCTAATATCTGGAAGTATTGCTGCAATTTGATTGTATAAATTAGTTCTTGAAGATTTTACATTCGCTAGGTATTCAGCGGCATCTATTTGAAGTAAGATTTCATTTGATTGGTAAGACTGACCTGTCCTAAACAATTGAGCCCCCATTCTAAAGACCCCTTGTACCTCAGAATAAATCTCAATACGCTTTTTGGCTGTTACCAAACCTTGGGCAGGAACACTAATAGTTACTGGGCCATTTAAGGCTTTTTGCACCACCACCTCTTTGATGATTTTTCTCGCTGGAGCCACAGCTGAAGCCTTATTGTCAATCAAATTTTTAGCTAAAAAAATAGATAGCGCTAAGCCTATTAGGGCTAAACCGGCAAGGATCACTCCCCTTAGTTTTTTTAATTCCATGAAGTCTCTAGTTAATTAAAGTATTGAGACGCCAAAACTATCCATAAGTAAAGAGAACAAATGTTAAAAAAACCTTAAATTAAAAGTAACACTTGCAGTTTAAAACAATTCTAAATCTAAACTCACTTTTTCCCAATCTTTCATGGCCTGTTGTAAATCTTTTTTATCCTTTTGGTAGCGGTCAAAAAAGGCTGAATCAGCAGCAGTTTTTTCATAATTATCTTCCAAAGACTTGTCTTTAGAGGCAATTAATTTTTCCAGGTCTGAAATTTTAGTTTCTAGATTACTGAGCTTATTCTGAAGTGATTTATGGGCTTTTTGCTGTTGGTAATCTAAGGCTGGTTTTTGATTGCTTTGGCCCTTTTTTTCAGTTTTTACCTGTTGCTTTTTTTCAATAGCCCTGAAATCCTGGACCTTTCGCTGCTCTAAATAAAAGTCAATATCTCCTAGGTACTCATTGATCTTCTGGTCCTTAAATTCGTACACTTTATTGGTAAGACCTTGTAAAAAATCCCTGTCATGAGACACCAATAGCAAGGTCCCTTCAAAACTTTGTAGTGCCTGCTTTAGTACATTTTTAGATTTAATATCCAGGTGGTTGGTGGGCTCATCCATGACCAAAACATTGAGTGGCTGCAAGAGCAACTTGGCCAAGGCCAATCTATTGCGCTCTCCTCCAGAGAGCACCCTTACAAACTTATCTACTTCTTCTCCCCTAAACAAAAATGACCCTAGAATATCTCTAACTTTGGCCCTGTTTGTCTCATTGGCAGCGTCTATCATAGTATCTAAAACAGTTTTACTACCATCTAAATACTCTGCTTGGTTTTGGGCAAAATACCCAATTTGTACATTGTGTCCCAATTTTACCAAGCCATTAGAAGCCTCTAATTCAGCTACAATAATCTTTGCTAATGTAGACTTGCCTTGGCCATTTTGACCTACAAAGGCAGTTTTTGAATCCCGTTCAATCAAAAGATCTATTTCTGACAACACTTGGTTGTCTCCGTAAGATTTAGACACACCGTCTATCTCAAGCACCACTTTTCCTGGAGTGACAGAAATGGGAAAACGAAGTTTCATGACGCTATTGTCATCTTCATCTACCTCAATCCTATCTATTTTATCCAATTTTTTAATCAGCGATTGGGCCATGGTGGCTTTGGAAGCTTTGGCCCTAAACTTTTCAATGAGCCGCTCTGTTTGTTGGATTTGCTTTTCTTGGTTCTTTTGTGCGTTGAGTTGTAATTCTTTTAGCTCAGATCGCAGCACCAAATACTGAGAATAAGGCTTGTTGTAGTCGTAAATCCTTCCCAGGGAAATTTCTATACTTCTGTTGGTTACATTGTCTAGAAACATCTTGTCGTGAGAAACAATCACCACAGCACCTGAGTACTGATTTAAAAATTGTTCCAACCAAATAATAGATTCTATGTCTAGGTGGTTGGTAGGCTCATCTAATAAAAGCACGTCATTGGTTTGAAGCAGCAACTTGGCCAGTTCAATACGCATTCTCCACCCTCCAGAAAACGTCTCTGTTTTCTTGTCAAAATCTGCCCTTTTAAAACCCAATCCCTGAAGAATTTTCTCGGTCTCTCCCTGATAGTTATACCCTCCTATGAGCTCATATCTATGGGTTAAATCACTGAGGTCTTCAATAATCGCAGAATACGCATCACTCTCATAATCTGTTCTGGTAGCCAACTGATGGTTTACCTCATCCAATTGCAATTCAAGAGATTTAATTTCTTCAAAGGCTTGCTGGGCTTCTTCCAAAACAGTTCTCCCCTGAACAAAATCTATATCTTGCCTTAAGAATCCCAATTGAAGGTCTTTTTCACTCGCTATCACGCCAGTATCTGGCGCCATATCTTTAGAGAGTAGTTTCAGTAGTGTAGATTTTCCAGCACCATTTTTTCCGATAAGACCTACGCGGTCTCCAGCATTTAATCTAAATGAGATTTCTTCAAAGAGGTATTCTCCACCAAAACCTACAGATAACTTGTGTATATTGAGCATTCTTTTGTGACTGTTGTTACATTAAAAAACCCCGGATTGAGGTATTTTTACAAAAATATTTTGCAAATGTTAAAAAAAGGAAACAAACTAAATAGCATTTTAACAGGAAGTTGTCCCAGATGCCAAGAAGAAAACATGTATTTGGACAAAAACCCCTATCATTTGGGCAAATTATTTAAAATGCAGGAACGTTGTGGCCATTGTAATGCAAAATATATGATGGAACCTTCCTTTTTTTACGGTGCCATGTATGTAAGTTATGGTGTTGGAATTGCATTTGCTGTAGCGGCATTTATAATCTCTTATTTATTCTTAGGGAGTTCTCTAAAAACAGCCTTTATAGCTATTGTAGTAACCATGATTGTGTTCTATCCCATAGTTATTAGGATTTCTAGAAATATTTGGATCAACATTTTCATGCATTTCGATCCCAATGCAGTGGCTGATTTTAAGGCAAAAATCTAGCCACATCCATTTCAGGATCTATTGCAAGCCCCTCATAAATATATTTATATAAAGCATTTGCAGCAGTAGGTGCCGTCATAACCCCCCTAGAGCCCATTCCATTTAACACAAATAGATTGTTGTGTTCTGGATGCTGTCCCACCAGAGGCCTTCTATCAGAGACTGTAGGCCTCACTCCAGACATATGTGAGACTATTTCGTAAGGCAGGGTCATAAAGCGCTCTAAACGCTCTAAAAGAAAAGTTTTAGCTGCCTCAGTAGGTCCCTCTGTCTTATCTCGCCAGAAATAAGTAGATCCTACCCTGTAAAGGTCCCCTCCTAAGGGAATAATAAAAACACCAGATTTTACAATAGCACCCTCGTTTAAACCTGGAATACGCATCGTAATCACCTCCCCCTTTGTTCCCTCTAAAGGCAAATAATTAAAAAATGGATTGCTCTTAAGCCCATATCCCTCTGCGAAAACCACACGCTTGGCCTTCCACGACTTATAACTAACTCCAGAAACTTCCACAGATAAATGTGTGCAATCAAATGATTCATTTCGCCAAAGATCCTGCTGTTCTAAATAGGTCTCATAGGAATTAATCAATGCTTTGGTAGCTACTCGTCCACTGCCTTGAACCAAACCAAATTTATGAGGAATGAAAAGACCTTGATTATTGTTTTCTAGGAGCTTTAAGGATAAAAATGGATTTAGACCTGGTTTGTCAGAGGCCTGAAACCATAAGTTCTGCTCCTCAATACTGGCGAACCTTCTCAATATAGGCAATTGATAATCTAATTTCAAGCCCAATTTACGTTCAAGATTTTCATAAAAAGGCAGCGCGTAATCCAATTGCGCGGCACCATTCCAAGCTCCAGTAAAACGTTTGAGAATAACAGGGTTATACAAACCGCCTGCTACCATAGAGGCTCGTTGGGAACGGTCAGAGAAAACTACAAAAGATTTTCCGCTATTTAGCAAATGCTCGGCATAAGCCAAACCAGCCAAACCTAAACCAACAATAATAGTGTCTATGTTTTTAGTCATACGGAATTAATAACTCCACATGTCCTGCTCCTTATCTCTTATAGCCTCTTTAATTCTATTGGATTCAAGCAATTGAAACAAAGCATTTTTAACAATGTAATCTTTAATATCTCTGTCGCCAAATTCATTGTCTTCTCTATAAATCATTGAATTAAATCTTCTGGCATTGAGCAACATGTCAAAAGAAATTGGATTGGAAGGATTTCTTTGGTTGAACACTTTGGCATTATGAAGAATATCTCTTGCAGCAGGATACCACACCCAAAATAAAGGCACTTTATTTTCTTCAGGATCCACATTGTCGTCATCTATAAAATTCACATCTGGAGCCACTGGAGCCAAGCCAATTAATCGGTACTTGAGTTCTCCTAAACGCTTGTCAAAATACCACATGCCTTTAATTAAATACTGCTCAATATCTGCAGCTGTAATATCTCTTCTGGTAATGTATTCTTCTGGCACCTGTTCACCAGCATTTAATGCCTGGTAACCGGCATCTGTAGTGTCTACTTTTTGAAGACTTGCCTTTAGATCTTCAAAAGCTCTTTTTTCCGTAAAATAAGAATCTACATAGACTTCCTCTAACGATCCATTTTTAATATTCTTTACCAAAACATCATAGAGAGATCTTCTGGAAACATCCAATGCAACGGTATCTACAGGGTAATATAAAGGAAAATTAATGCGTTCATCCAAATCAATCACTTCCCATACGGTTTTAGACCAGAGAATATCTCTTTGATCTACATAACCGTAAGACATGGGTTTCTCTGGCAATAAAGCACCCGCCAATTCAGAGGCTCTCATTTGATCAGGCGTTTTAGCATTCAGCACATTTTGCTGCGCAAAGGCAGCTGTGTGAGCACTTACCATTACAACTAGCACCAATAATAATTTAATATACCCTTTCATATTTCTTTAGTTTACAAGCTCTACAATGACAGAAGTAACTGTTTTCAAATTGTATGTTCTGTTGTTTGTAATATATGCTTTAATGTCAAAAATTTGAATCAAATCACCCCTGGACGCTCTTTTCAAAGCAGCTTTTGCTTTGGCGTCAAATTTATTTCCACGCACCAATATACTTGGTTGCCCTGGAATTTTCACTTTAAACTCGCTCACTGCTATATTTAAATCAAAATCAAAATCATCAAGTACAGCACCAATAGTGGAAATTTCCAGATTGTTCCGCGGCATTTTCAAAGTCCCCGTTTCTCCCCTTACCGTTCCCTCAGGTTTAGGAATTTCTTTGATTCTAAAGGAAGACGTGGTTTTAATGGTCTGACCATCTGGTAATTTCCCTGTCGCTGTTATAGCGACTTCCCTACCTGTTTTGGGGTTCAGAACGTATTTACTACCGCCGGTTTTTGAAAGACCGTCTGCGGAAGCTTGCACATTATTGTCTGCTACACCTGGAATAGAGATAGTCATTGGGTTTGGTAACCCCCTGTAAACCACATTCATTTTGTCTGCAGAAATGACCGCTGCGTTTGGTTTAGTAATCGTAGCAAAGGTAGATTGTACTGGCACAATAGTTTCTTCTCCGTCTTGTAAAAAAACCAATGCTCCTGAAATGGTATGGTCTCCAGGACTTCCAGCACTTATGGTAAGTTTCACTTTACCGTCTTCTATCACGAAGTCTTTACCTTCTATCATAGGCCTGCCATCTAAGGATAGTTCTACCCTATTAGGTCTTGTAGTGGCATCTTTCCTTCCCAAAACAATGCTTCCTGAGAAAGCCTCTCCTTGGTAAAAAGCAGATTTTTCTTGCTCTAAAAGCGTAGTATAGTTAGTCATTGACAATTCAGAAGTGAGCTGTCCTTCTAACATACCCTTAAAAGCCTCCTGTTCTGTTATTTTTATATCCGATTGTAATTGCGTAAAACTAGCCAAAGAACTCACCATAGGGTAACCCTCATAATGGTAA
>Ga0206124_10002499_pt1 | contig 13665 bp, 6 predicted proteins | sample Helgoland_Spring_3_FD_148671 | JGI IMG/M metagenome (GOLD analysis project Ga0206124, IMG submission 148671) | Pelagic subsurface seawater microbial communities from Kabeltonne, Helgoland, North Sea - Helgoland_Spring_Bloom_20160321_2 | ecosystem: Environmental > Aquatic > Marine > Epipelagic ... | reverse complement strand
AGAGAAACGAACGACGAGGACGACGAGGACGGGTGGTCGAGGTAAAAAAGCGCAGCCGTCGTTGCCGACGTTGGACGTGCGCGATGATATCACCTCGAGAAGAGGAGGAAAGACAGCAAGAAGTCCTACGGCGGCGAAACTGGCCGAGATGAAAAGTTCTTTGCACGCGAAAAAGTTGAAGAAGACGAACGAAGAAGAGGAGGAGATGGAAACAGAGAAGAAGGAAGAAGAAGAAGAAGAAGAAGAAGAAGAGGTATTGTTGACGAAACTGTCGCGAAATATGCGCGAACTGAAACGCGCGTTGGACGCGGCGGATACCGTGGAAGATCAAACGGAGCTTTTCGGTAGGTTGAGAGACGTAGAGATCGCGCTGAAAGCGATCGAGGTTTCCGAGGACGTTTTGGCTGCGAGTACGACAGAGAAGGAAAGGTTGAATTCTTTGGACGACGAGGAGTGGAGTCGGAAAAAGTGCACGTATTTCTCAAAGTGCATGATTCGATGCTGGAACGTCGCGGTGGTGAGCGATGCGAAAACGACAAACGTTGGGGCCGCCGTTGTTTCTATAAACGTGCGCGAGAAAGTACTAGAATTGCTCACAGAGGCAAAGAGCGCGTGTGATGTAAACGGCACCATCATCGATGGAGACTTACTGATATCTTTGAGTGGGAAATTAGCGGAGACGTGCTACGAGTGCGCTCGGTTTTCAATGGCAGAGAAGTACTTCAAAAAGGCGTTGGAAGGGACGCGATTTGATTGTGATTTCTCCGAAGACGAGTCTCCTTCGAAAGAAGAGTTGAGAGATCACGAGGAAGATGAAGAAATTTTCTTCTGCAACTTCAAAGTCGCATCGCTACGAGGAGCGAACTTTATTCGCTTGAACGACTTATCGAAAGCGTCTTCGATGTTTGCGAAGTGTGCGAGAACGTTACTGTTCGCAAATGCGATGTCGTCGAGTAGCGAATCAGCGAAAAAGGCACGCATGGTTTCTATATTTTTCGGCGCCTTGGAGAAGTTGGCAAAAGACTTGGAGGATCTCGATATATCGAGCAACGAGGATGGGGATGGCGAACCGACAAAAAGGAAGATGATGGACGTGATTAAAGTAGCCTTGGAGAATTTGATTGAAGTCGCAGAGACGATTGATACATCAGTTTTCCCGCTCGCGACCAAGAAAAATATGCAAACTCGAGCGGCGAAAGTTTGCGTATTCTTAAACGAAGATGCTTCTAAACATCTCAACCTGGTTGAAGATGATGATAAAAAGAAAAGTAAAGATACGATAAGTACGATTGAAGACGCGCAAACGTTACTTCTCTCGGCGCAAACGTCGCTTTTGAACGATGGGAAAGTGGATTATGCAGAAAAATGCGCCCTTCGCGTACTCGGCGAAGATGGCGACGCAAAAGACGAAAGATTTGAGAAGACGAGAACGTTGCGAACGTTCGCTTCCGCTGCGTTTGTACTTGCGCTCGCGACGAAAAACGTTAACGCTGGCATAGAGCGGATTGAGAAACGTTTGAAAGCTATTCAAGCTGTGAAAGACGACGAGTGCAAGTTTGCGCTCATCGCAAGCACGTTCTGGGCAGCGTTTTCAATCACATCTTCAGCATCGTCAACGTCACTAACGAACGAAGAAAACGAATATACCGCAATCAAATACGCCGAGCGATTACTAACTCCTTCTTCGCTCATAACTCAAATATTGACGTCCAGCGATTCGAAGGAGAGCTCGCCTCTGCTCGCCCGAGCTCGCGCCTTGGCGTGGAATTACGCGGTCGATCTCGAACTTATCGCTGAAGCGGCTTATCGAGGGGAAAATGCCAAAAAATTGGCTAAACTCGCGCACGACGCATTTGACAACGTCGTAGCAATCGATAAATTATGCCGCGAAGCAGGGTTTATCTCAGAAAATAAGGAGTCGATTGAATGCCAAAGCTTTCAGAACGACGAAGCAGACGCGCTCAAAACGCGAGCATTTTGTGCTCTGAGCGCGTCGTCTCCTTCTGATGATTCGTCGCTCGCATTGGCTTCTCACGCAGTGCAAGCGCTCGAGGCGCACGAAAGCCGAGAGATGCGTTTGGTTTCAGCATCTACCGCATTACTTCGACTCAAACTTTGCAGAGCAGAGTTGCAAAATTTACGTTGCAAAGAAAAAGACGCCACTCTCCAAGAGGAGGAAAACACCATTACGCAAGGCAAATCTGCTCCTGGTAGCAATAATAAGACGATGATCGTCTCGCGCGTCAAAACTGCATTTCATACGGTTTGTCGGGTTGGAGACCCAAATGCAATCATTTTTGCAGCTTCCGAGCTCGATGCATTGGCAGATGCGGAAATTATCGCCGACGCATTAAGGTCGGCCTGGGACGCGTTGATAACTTTTTGTGAAAAGAAGAAGTTGAACGCACCGCAGCAACAACAACAAAAGACGACGATAGAAAAACAAGACGAAGATAACATAAAAAGTTTGAAAAACGAAGCGATGGTATTTCGTGCGTATCTCGCGCATGCGTGGAGAAGCTTGTCAACTACCGGAACGATGACAACTATCGATCCATCGAAATTTTTCGTAACGTTAGTCTCCGACGTGACGCGCTGGCTGGCGAGAACAGCAAAGATTCCAATGCTCCTGAAAATATTTCCCGAGAGCCTCGTCATAATCGATATTGTTTTCGATTTGGTTGATTTATGCTTACAGCGCGCCTCGAAGGAAAAATCTACATCGTCGTCGTTGTCCTCCTCCTCCTCCTCCTTGATTGATTGCGTCAGACGTCTCTCTTTCGCCGCCGCCCAACTACTCGAACGCGTCCAATCTTCACAAGAATACGACAAAGAAGCGTCTCCGGCATCCAAATTTCGCGCAAGTTGTATGAGTTTAACTTGCTTTCAGATCGCGATTGCTGCCATGCTCGACGGGATGCGCGAAGATGATGAAAAAGCGCTCTCAAAGACGGAAAAAGCGGTTGCTAAGTTTCAAGAGTGCATCGAAAAAGCGAAGGAGGAATACTCAAGTGACGTTGGACAGATGGAAACAATACGCAAATACGAAGATAATTTGATTGCGTACGAGTACGCTGTGCTGAACTTGCAGAACAAGCGAAAAGGTGCAACGTCTTTGAGTGCGGAGGAAGTAAAAGCGTTTTGCAATGGACCGGGTTCGAAAGTTTCCTCTCCGCGAGTATTACTACGATTATGCGAAGACTACCCGGATAACAAAGCAGCCGGTTCCGTAATTAACAACATCATCGTCGAACGCATATTAGAAAGTGCAAACAAGCGAGAAGCTTTTGATGGTATCACGCTAGCTGCTGCCTTTCGCAGACTCTTCGCTGCAGAAGAGCAAAACGAAAAAGCGCTACAACTATTTTCCTTACTCTCTACATTGAAGCCGCCTCAAAGTGGTACGAATACATTGGTATTCCCCACCGCTGAAGCAGAATATTTAGTTTCGTTGGCATTCAATCGAGCAACGCACATGGAAAGATTGGAAGAGCCGGAAAAGGCGTTAACGTGGGTAAAATCCATCGAGAAAGTTATTGAAAAGAAGAAAGACACGGAAGAAGAGGACGAGACCACTTTTCTCTCGAGATCCTTACGTCCGACTTTTGTTGAAATATTGGCCGAGAGGCTTCGAGATGCGGAGGCAGACTTACAAGGAGAGATTGAGGTGAGAGTGTGAACTGTTGAATACACATATTAGAGAGACACAGAGAGAGACGCAAACAACTCTTAAAATACATGCATAAACATACAATCGAAGTGAACTACGTTATTAGCCCTAAGTAACCATCGCTATCCCAACTTTAATCATTTTGGCAAGTTCTACCGCCGCATTCAAATCTAATCCGGAAACGATCAAGCCTTCGGATACCCAAACTTCCGCGTTAGTCCATCCCACTTTTCTTTGTCGAACGACATCTGGGTTTACATTCCTAAGGAAAATCGTCACACCCACAATGCTTTCATCAAATGGTAAAAACTGGACCGTGTATCGATTAACGCAGATCTGGCCGTGGCATTTTGATCCGTTGGTTTCTTTTCTATACACGTCTTCGAATACTTTTAGCTGCGGATCACTATTCGGTAAAAGGTTGAATTCGCGTGGAGGTGCTGGGATAATGGACGACTGATACGAAATCTCGCTCTTGCTCCCATCGTCACCGTTGTCTTTTATTTTCTCCCTACGCTTTCCACCTTTCGGTGCGAACTTGTCGTGAGTTCGCAACGTCGTTACGAACATGTCTCGTTCGATCGCTCTCTTTTCCATGGCATACGAAATTTCTTCGTCGCCAAACTCGGATAAATATAGAGATGTGCGATCGTCGAGCTGCATATGCACTCCCGGAGTCCCGTCTTCACTTTCGATACGTAACAGTGCGCACATTCTGTCCACTTCGCAAACCCATTCCCTTTGATGCAGGTGCTCATGCGCAATTTCAGCGCTCTCGAAACGAATACCGAAACTAAACGTGGTAAATCCAACCGTGCTTGACGTAACGAACACGCAACCTCGCATACCAAAATCTGAGCGACACGGCCAACATCCGAGCAAAGCTTGATCGCCTTCGTGTTTCGAGCTTGCATTGTAAGTCTTAATGACGCGAGCGCAAAGCGAACGCGCAAGAGATTGAGAGCCGCTCCGGACAACATCTCGCGCCCACTCGTCTTTGTCGCCTCTCTGTTTCAGGATGCGAAGTACGTCCATTGAACTCACTCGCTCTCTAGTCTCTTCTTCTTCTGGAACGAGATTTGCAACCTCCATTGTTGGCGTGTACCACAAATCCAAAATCCGGCGAGTGCGTCTTTCTGATTTCTGCACATCTCGAAGGATCCGTGCAGAACCTTCACCGCCGCTTTTCTTTTTGTATTCTGCTTTGAAAAAGTCAGAGACTTCGTCGCAAAGTTGCACGCAACGCGAATGCGTCGATTCCGTAATTTTCGTTCTAGAGGGATCGAAAAAATCGCGGTTCACATCGGAGAAATTTCCAGAATTCTCGCGCGTCAAATCAGCTTTGCTAAACGGGTCAAGTCTTGTACTCAAAACAATTCGTTCGACTGCGTCCAATATCCCAGCATGCAATGCTTTTAACAATATTTTGCCACATCCCGACGACAACGATGTGTGAGCACGGGCGATCTCTGCTTCTATCATGTTCAAGCACCGCGAGGTTGCGAATTTACGTGAATCGTCGTGTGCGTCGAAAATGGCAACCTTCAGATCTCTCGAGACGCGTTGTGAAAAGAGTTCTGCCAGAGCATGGAGCATCTCGTCACGATTCGATTTGAGCTTTTTGTATGCGCTGGATGCGACGTACTGAATTTGCGCGTTCACACTTGAGATGCTTTCCTGATCGATCTCGGCAGTGTTCTCGTGTGCTTCATCATCGTCCTTCTCTTTAGCAATCTTTTTCCAACATCGAGGATACTCTTCCATGAGATTCATAAACCCTTCAAAACACTTATTCGCGTTTGATATTCGCCCGTAAAAGGACCCATCTTCGAACACACTCGATATGCCAACCGACAAGTCTTCATCTCTGGATAATCGCTCGACTTCGCTCTTCCGCGCTCGTTTTATGAGTACTGTGGCGTACAACTTTTGCGCGTCTGAAAATTCCACCAAACTCTCTTTGATCGCGAGAGCGATTTTCTCCGCGTGGAACCTTCTCCTATACTTCGGCTGCATTGAGAAAGCCAATGCCTCATAAGTCTCTGCGCACGCACGCAAAGCGTCTTCACAGGCTGCAGAGTGCATGTCACCGGTGGTGTGGTTCATCGGTATCGGCTTTGGAAAATCGCTGGGACTACCTATACAATGACTCGAAACGAAGCGTTTGAGCTCCTCTGCGGCACATTCCACGGACTCTTGAATGGAAGGATGTACCGCACACTCATACTTTCTGTACGCAGATTTAACAGATTCCGAATAATAACAAGGCACATCTGATGTGCTCGCGTTTAAACCATCACCTTTGCGAGAGAAGAAGGAAAAGCCGCCATTGGGAGGAATCTCTTCTTCGTACGCTTTCGCTAACAGAAAGAGTTCCGTATCGATCGACTTTATAACCTCGTCTTCATACTTTGGATTCAGTCCTTTTTCGCCACATGCATTCAGAGCACCCGCGACTAAATTCAGCGCACGCGATAAGCTTGCTTCAAATGCAAAGAATACCGCATTCGCCTCGCTCGGAAAACGTCCGCGTAACTTTCTGGCGTCACTTTTTGAGTGTTCTATTAAGCTCACAATCAATTTCAAAGTTCCAGAGAGCGTGACGCGACCGATAGCGTCAGAAATGTTCGCATTGAAGCGGTTACGGAATAGATTTATTCCGCATTGACGTGCAATCTTCGAAAGTCTCAAGGAAAGAAAAGTATTCTTAGAAATTCCTCCCAAAGGTTCAGAAACAATCGCCAACATCTCCACGATCAACATCATTTTCTCCTCCCGCGCATTTGATTCCATATCATTCTGGACGTTCTCTATTTTGACACTTTGCGAAACGCCATCATCATCCTCTACATCTTCGTCGTAATCCATATTGTCGAATCCACACGTTTCGAGAGTTCGAACGCACATATCGCGAGTTTCCTTGGCTAGTTTTGTAAAATACACTTTTTCCAATTCGCCGTGCCTCTCCGCTACAATCGCCGCAGCGACGTTCGCCAACGCGTCCCTAAAAGCTTCTGCTATTCTAATATTGATATCTTCTACATATTCGGCTGCACCTTTCCTTTCGTTATCACTATCGTGGTACAAAAGCTTTTCCGGACGCCACTTTTCGAACAGTGCGAACGCCTCGCACACGGCTACTCCAGAACGCGGCACAACATCCTTCTTTTTACAGTGCGTGCGAGCTATATCTCGTAAAACCTCGCCAACAAACGCGCGATAGCTTTCACCGCGACCACAAAGCGCAAAAAATCGCATCGTCGCTATGCCAATTTTCGCGTACTGTAAAATGTCCAAGTCGCCATTCGCCGGTATCAGCGTGAGCAGCCCTTTTTTCGAGAATGCGATGGAATTGTTGCCGTTTTTCCTTTTCTTCTTCTTCTCGTAGGATACGAACGAGTCTACGCTCGCATCGACGGTTCCAATCGAAGTCGTCGCTAGCGTCTCACTGATTGACTCTAAGGCTAAGGTAAGATCACGAGATACACTCTTCAACGACGTATCGCCGATGGAGCCGATTGGAAGGAACACGCGACCAAGTATAGGATAGTTGCGCCTTGGAATGATGGATGCTTTCACCATATTTGTTTCTGTCAATCCAACACCACCAGAAGAATTAGGAACTCTGAAAGAAGGTGGAAATCGATCTGAATCAAATACGCTCCTCCCGAGCTCATCCCTTTCCTCTCTATCCTCAGTAGAAATCAATGCCTCGTTTGCAGATATCTCGTTACCCGCAGCAGTGACGTCAACTACCGCAATTTCGATCGAATGCATTCTATTCGCGACGAAAGACGGCGTCACTGCATTAAATATCGCTTCTTTCATTCCATCTCGCGAATCAAAGGAGGAGTGTGGATACGTCAGCGGCGTCGCTTGTGTTGAAACAAACATTAATATTTTTGCATTGCTTTCGTCATACAGCGTCATCGTCACTTTGACGAGCTTCTTTTCACTCGCGGTAGTATCCTCGGAAGTTCCAACCTTATCGCCTCTCTGCTTCGTTGTCTTCTTATCCTCCGATGCTGCCATTTCTTCTCCCTCGTTATTTGAATTCCCGTCATCATTATCGCTCGCTACGTCGTGGTCAAACTTCTGCTTCTGCTGTTGTTGTTCCTTCTTTGATTTGCGCAAGCCAGCTTTCAAAGCTGCTTTCGAAACCATCCTGGAAAGGCCTTTTAACTTTTTCGGGTTTTCACCAGCTCCATTGTTGCTCCCTATACCACCACCCCTACTACTCATACTATTTCTATTATACTCAACGCCATTAAACTTAAACTTGGAATACTCGCCCGCGTCTGCATACTTGGCGAGCACCGTCACCGCACGAACACCTAATCGCACGACTTTCCTCTCTTCCTCGCCCGCGTATTCTTTCCTCATCCACTCCACGCACCGGTTCATCGCCAATCGTGAGCACCTTTCGTGTTTCTTCCACTCGACCGTCTCCTCACCGGTCCCATTACACGCCATCCGCAATTGCTTCATCTTTCTCATAGCGCGCTCCACCTCGTTGTCGTTATCGCCGTCTTCCGTAAACGCCGTAAACGCCAACGACTCGCACGCCACATCATACGCGCGCCCTTGTATCCCACCTTCGCTCGGAAAAACTTTCTCTCCAGCTACGGACGCCAATAATGTATTCACAGAAGAACTCGAAACGCCAACCGCGGTCGAGGATTGTTCCACGCGCAGCGCCACGTTTGCGATATTTCTCCCGCGGTTATTCAGAGCAATAGGCATCGTCCTCGCCACCAATTCGTTGCTTAAAATTGAAGAAGAAGAAGAAGACGAAGACGAAGACCGCCGCCGCCGCCCGGAGATGGATTCCACCGCACCCTCTCCCATCGTCGTCGCGTTCGATGATTCTTGCAACAACCCCGGCGGTTGCACAACATCATTATTCATCTCTCGTCTCTTTTACTCCTCATCTCGTCTCCTCTTCTTAATGTTGTTGTGTTGTTCTTGCGCGCAAAGTTGTCGTTCGAATTAAATCGCAAAACGCTTTTGATTCGCGTTGTGAAAGATCGAAGATGATGCACGTTTTTCCTCCTCCTGGAATCTCTCTCTCTTTAACGCGTTCGTTGTTCTTCTTCTTCTTCTTCTTGTTTTCCTCTCGTCTTTTCACTCGTTTTGTGTCCAATTCGAAATGGAGAAAAAACGGAGAAAAAACAACACAAAAAGACGCACTCATAGTGAGCAGCTTGGACGACAGTTGCGCAGCGAAAGAAAGAATGTCCGACGACGAGGCAGACGAAAACGACGAGTACCTCTCCCAATTCGTGGTGGCAAAAGTCCTCGAGATTACACAAATCCCGAACAAAGACAACTTAAAAGTGATCAGAGTCGATGCAGGAGGAGGAGGAGAAGACGACGTTTTATCCATCGTGACGAACGCGAAAAACGTCTCGGAAATAGGATTGTTGATAGCGATAGCGAGAGTAGGGGCGACGTTGAAAGATGGGACGGTGATTAAAAAGCAACTGGTTGGTGGGGAAATGAGTTCTGGGATGGTTTTAGACGCGCCGCTGTTGAATTGGAAGAGCGGGAGTCACGGTTTAGCGGCTATTTTACCGTCGGATGAGACGAAACCTATATGGTGGAAAGCGGGGGATAAAGTGCCGAAATCGAGACCGAGGAGCGACGGGTTAGCTGGAAACGACGACGATACTAACGGGAAGAAAGAGGAACCAGTCGTCGATACGATGTTTGCGAGAAAGTTATCAAAAGAAGAGAAGAAAGCGGCTTTGGAAGCGAAGAGAGCGGCGCGAGCGGCGAAGAAAGCCGGAGGAGACGAGTAGGTAGCAGCGTAAATACTTTTAGCAAGCGCAGCGTCTGATCAGTCATCGACTTCTTCTTCTTCTTCTTCTTCTTCTTCTTGCATCATAATCCATTCGGCCATGTCGACGTTTCTGTTTTCCATCGCAACAACGAGCACTTTTTTCTTATCCCACTTCAATCCGTTCGCTCGCATCCATCTCAACGTTTCGAAGTGGTTTCCTCTCGCGCACGCCGTCGCCGCCTTTGCGTCGTGCGGCCAACCCGCGTCAAGCGCAAAACCTAACGCCTCCACGTTTCCAACGCGAGCGATGCTCGCGAACGTTCTTGTTGTCATCGGTACTCCGCACCACTTCGCGTACGCGACGCCTTCTTTACTCGACGCAAACTTGCGAACGCACAGTTTCGCGTATTTCGTTTCGCCGAATTCATTTCGAACGAGCCTGCGTATTCTTTTCGAGCATCTCGAGAATACGGCCACATCTTGATCGTCCAGTTTCGTCAATATTTTCGTCGCGAAGAGGTGTGGGACGTCACCGAGTAAACGCTCCGCCAACGAGAACTCCTCCAACTCCTTTCTTCGAGAAGAAATAGGAGGTAAGAACCGGAAATATTTCTCGCGCAGCTCCTTCTCTTCTCTCTCGATTCTGTGCGCGTCCACGAGAAGATCGATTTCGTCCGGCCCGAGAAACTTCCCGTTGTTGTTCTCTTCGCTCGCGCCGGGGACGTACGTCCTGTTGTGCTTTTCCAAACGATCGATCGCGTCGATGTTTTCCATCATCTTCAGGAATATTTGACTTTTTTTTTCACATTTTTTCAATTTTGAGCGTTTTTTAGAAATTAAGGAAAAACGCCTGAAACGGCATTTTGTATCTAAAAGCCAATTAAAAAATACTACTCGAGAGACGATAATGATGTCCTCCTCCTCCTCGATGCGACGTCCTCTCCGAAACAACAAGAACAACGGGGCGCTTCTTTTCCTCGCGTGTCTTTTAATTTCTCTTGCCGCGGTATCTCTCGGGGTCGTCGGTGCCGAAGATGGGGACGACCAGCAGCAGCAGCAGCAACTGTTATTGGAAGCTGTCCTGTCAACGAACCCTTTTCCTTCTTCTTCGTCCGTGAAGTCATCGATGTCATCAAACCTACCGCTCGGTTCGTCGTCGTGGGCGACGAGGAACGAGGTCGTGGGCGACGACGACGAAAGTTTTGAGTACGACGAATTAGGTTTTGATTGGTTGACAGATAACGGTGATGATGGCACGTTTGAAGAAGAAGATGAAGAAGTTCGAGGTTTCGAGAAGACGGAAGAAGGCGTCGACGGGTACGAATGGCTGGGGGAAGAAGAAGAAGAAGAAGAAGAAGAAGAAGAAGAAGAAGAAGAAGAAGAAGAAGAATACAACGGTGAGTACGACGACGAGGACGAGTTCCATCCGACGTATTGGGAAGTCGCCGGCGTGATGGATGAAGACCAGGATTCTACCCCCATCGAATATCCTCCTCTTCCGCTGTTGCGAGGGAAAGAGGCCGACGAGCACGAAATGTGGGCGTCGTTTCCGACTTTTTTCAAGTCCACAGAAACACACGTTACGTACGTTATACCGAACGATATTCGTCCTCACATTGAGTCTGTTGTTCGGCGCGAAATTTTGAAAGTGCTGTATCTTGGTCTCACCATGTTCGTGCTCGTCGTTTTCGTGCTCGACACGTGCTGCGGAGGCGTTTTTAACGAAAGCTCTCCCAACACCGAAAGAGAGCTTGAGCGTAATTTTGACAGAGACGAGGAGGAGCGCGGACATTGGGAAAAACTTCACGATCGCTTCGAACAACCTTTATATTTTGATACAGAGTATAAAACGTTTCGAGAATTCCCGCCGCCGACGCCGCCGCCGACGAACGCGAAGCAGGCAGCGACGCAAACGTCGACCGTTTCTCGCGTCGTGTAAAAACAACGGCAACAATACAAACATCAACAACCAACTTAGACGAATCTCGCGGGCTGTACATATAGGCGAACAACAGAGTTGGAATAACAAACAAATCAAACAAATCTCATCACATAATAATGATAAAAAAGCACATAGTATTACACGCATCTAAGCTTTGGCTCTTCGTTCAACAGCCTCTCCGCGATGAACATATCCTCCGGCGTCGTCACTTTGATGTTATAATAACTCCCCTCCGTAATTTGCACTCTCTTCCCCAAATGTTCGACGACCGAAACGTCGTCCGTTACCTCCAACCCGTTCTCCTTCACGTACTGAAACCCCTCCTTCAACAAATTCGGTTCTATAACCTGCGGCGTTTGCATCTCCCACAACAAACTCCTATCCAACGTCTTATCAATGCTCCCATCTTTATTCGCTTGCTTAATCGTCGCTTTACACTTCACCGCCAACACCGCCGCGCCAAACTTCGCGCCGTCCTCGAAACATCTCCTCGCGTCCTCCAAATCCGTCAACGGCCTCGCGCTATCGTGTATGGCTAACAACTTCGTCTCTTTTCTCGCTTTCGTTATCCCGTTATACACTGAATCTTGCCTTTCCGCGCCTGGTCGTGCAATCACTAAAGGTTTCGAAATCTTCTCAGAAGTAAACACGTCGTCGTACTCTTCGTTACACACGACTACGATTTCTCCGATTTCCCTCATGGTGGCGAATTTTCTCAGCGAGTACACCGCGATAGGCACATCGAGTAAAGGCAAGTATTGTTTCGGCATGTTCGCGCCCATTCGTTTCCCGACGCCGCCGGCGAGGAGGACCAAGGTGACTGAATTGTCTTCAACATTATTCGCATCGGTTGAAGAGGCGTTCGGTTTGAAGGCTTTCATCGAACCACCCGCGCGATATCCGAAACCGATTGGTTTCCTTCCACTCGACGGGGAGACCTTGGACGGGAAAGAAGAACTGTGTTTGCACATCGCGATATTAATACTCATCGTCGTCATCGCAAAATAAAGATACCAGTCAGACTCCTCGCGATACACACCCAAGGTTGGTTTTGACTATATACTGAGCGTGCGTCGCGCGTAAAGAAAACAAACTCGCGACGAAACCCGGCGAACGATGATGCAAAAAGTGGAGAAAAGTTTTTCCATTTTATCCACTTTTGAGCATCGAGATGTCGTTGATGTCGAGAACAACAATGACAACAACAACAACACCATCATCATCATCGACGAGAGCAGCAATAATAGCAAAAAGAATGCGTTCGTGCTCTTCGTCTTCGAGCAACAAAAGCGATGGAGGATGTTTTGAAACTCACAGATCGCGACGACATCGTTTTCGTCAACATCATCATCGTCATCATCATCCAACGGCGGACAGAGGAGAAACGAGACTAGGAGTGAGAACAAAAGCATCGTCGTCATCACCGTCGTCGTCTCCGAAACCAAACCCGAACCAGATGCTGATATACGTCCCCCCGCACCCTTTGTTAAAGCACTGGCTCGCGGTCGCGAGAAACGCGGCGTCTCCGTCCGCGCTTTTTCGATCCGCCATGGCGGAGATTGGGAAAATTTTACTCTACGAACTCAGCCGAGACTGGTTGGAGACGTACGAGGCGCAAGTGCAAGGCCCGCTCGCGGTGGCGAACGTGGAAGTGGTCGACCCGACGAAACCGATATCGATCGTGCCAATATTGAGAGCCGGGTTGACTTTGGTGGAGAAAGCGCACGAGGTTTTACCGACGACGAAAACGTACCATCTCGGGTACGCGCGAGACGAGAAAACGTTAGAGGCGACGAAGTATTTGGACAAGTTACCCAAAGCCGGGTTCTCGAAGGAAGATAAGGTTTTGATTTCGGATCCGATGTTAGCGACTGGAGGGACAATAGTCAGAGCCGTTCGAGACGTTCTGGATAAAGGCGCGGACGTGAAGAACGTGCGAGTGATGTGTTGCGTCGCCGCGCCGCCGGCGCTGACAAAGTTGAGCGAAACCTTTCCCGGATTGGTCGTGTACGCCGCCATGATCGACGAGAATATCACCGAGGAAGGATTCATCCTCCCCGGGTTAGGGGATGCCGGAGATAGAGCGTTTGGAACCACTGATGATTAATTCATGTGAAAGAGAAGAAGAGTTGGGTTGTTGTGAGTAGTAAAACCGTTTCAATCGTCATCCATCATCGTCACGTCGCTTTCTTCCTCTCGTAAAGCCGCCGTCAAGTCTTCATTCTTCTTTGTCTTCTTCTTCTTTGTCTTCCGCTTTGTGTGTGACTCCTA
>Ga0206124_10002495_pt1 | contig 13685 bp, 16 predicted proteins | sample Helgoland_Spring_3_FD_148671 | JGI IMG/M metagenome (GOLD analysis project Ga0206124, IMG submission 148671) | Pelagic subsurface seawater microbial communities from Kabeltonne, Helgoland, North Sea - Helgoland_Spring_Bloom_20160321_2 | ecosystem: Environmental > Aquatic > Marine > Epipelagic ... | reverse complement strand
GGTGTTTATTAGTTGATGAGTTTAAATTTAAAGGTAAAGTTATATTTGATAAAACAAAACCAGATGGACAATTAAGAAAACCATCTGATAACTCTAAAATAAAAGAGTTAATGCCTGATTTTGAATACACTCCTTTTGAACAAGGGATAAAAGAAACAGTTAACTGGTTTATAAAAAACTATGACGAGGCAAGAAAATAATAATTATACTTATCATTCTATACTAAATTTAGGTTATTGGAGTAGTATTTTAAAAGATATAAATATTAATTACTGGGTTGATAAATGTTATCAAATAAAAAATAATATTCCTTCTAATAAAAAGAGTAATATAGAAGGGTATCAATCTCCTAATATTTTTACTCATCCTGATTTTTTTGATTTAGTTTCTTTTTTTTCAAAACATGTAAAAAAGTTTAAAAAAACTCCAAACTTAATAATAAAATCAATGTGGGTAAATATATCTTCTTATGGCCATGCTAATTCTTTACATGTCCATAATAAATATAAAGATGAAGCTGAATTAGAATCTGGAGTGTTTTATCTAAAAACAAATAGTAAAAGTGGACGACTTAGATTTTATAATCCTATAGATCTAAGTATCCAATATGGTTTATCTCCTAAACCTTCCCAAATAGTACTATTTAACTCAGACCTTTTACACAGTGTGGATCCTAATTTATCAAAAGAAGATAGAATATCAATAGCTTTTAATTACGAAATATATGGTTAAAAAAACAGCACTTATAACCGGTATAAATGGTCAAGATGGATCTTATTTAGCCGAATTTTTATTAGAAAAAGGATATGAAGTATGGGGTACAATTAAACGTAACTCTGTAGCTGAAAACCAAACATCTAGATTAGATGAAATTTATCCTCAATTGTTAGGTAAATTACAATATGCTGATCTAACCGATCTAGCATCCTTAATCTCAGTAATACAACAATGTCAACCCGATGAAATTTATAATTTAGCTGCGCAAAGCCACGTTAGAATTTCATTTGACCAACCTATATACACAGCACAAGCTACGGGTATAGGAACATTAAATTTACTAGAGGCAATTAGATTAACTAAACCTGATGTTAAAATGTATCAAGCATCAAGTAGTGAAATGTTTGGTAATAATATAGATAAAGATGGTTATCAAAGAGAAACAACACCATTATCACCAGTATCTCCTTATGGTTGTGCTAAAGTATATTCTTATAATATTTGTAATAATTATAAAAATTCATATAATTTGTTTGTCTCAAACGGTATTTTATTTAACCATGAATCACCAAGAAGAGGAACTAATTTTGTAACTAATAAAGTAGTTAAAACAGCGGTTGAGATAAAAAAAGGATTACGTGATAAATTAACATTAGGTAATTTACAAGCAACAAGAGATTGGGGACACGCAAAAGATTATGTTAAAGCAATGTGGTTAATACTACAACAAGATGAACCAGATAACTTTGTATGTTCTACTGGTATATCTCATTCAGTTCAAGATTTAGTAGAATATACTTTTAATAAATTAGATTTGGATTGGAAACAATATGTTGAAACAGATGCTAAATACTTACGTCCTGAAGAATTAAAAGATTTAAAAGGTGATTCAACAAAATTAAGAGAGTTAGGTTGGACAGCTGATTATACATTTGAGACAATGATAGATGAGATGATTGAATATTGGATGGAAATTTTATGAGATTAAAAATTAAACATTTTGATAAAAAAGTATTTGAATCTAAGATGCAACATCTTAAAGATATTGACTTTACATTATTTGTAGATGATATACCACAATCAGAAAGTGAGTTAACTGATTTAAACATTTTAGTATTACAAGAACCAAATGAATATTTTGGTTTACACGATTGGGCAATTAAAAATCAAGATTTATTCTCAGTTATATTAACTTGGGATAATAAAGTATTAAATAATTGCGAGCAAGCAGTATTATTACCTTTTGGACATACTTGGATGACACCCCATTTTTGGAATAAATCTTACGATAAAAAATTTCAAGTGTCCCATTTAGCTGGTGCTTTAAATAAAACATATGGTCATAGCTTAAGACATGAATTACTAGATAGAAAAAATGAGATTGGTAATATGGATAAAGTATTTCACCACACCTATGGTAATAGAAATGATATAGAAGATGCTAGGGCAGGTAAAGTAGATATATTTGGTAATAGTCAATATGGTGTAGCAATTGAAAATACATCACATAGAGGATATTTTACAGAAAAAATATTAGATTTATTGTTATTAAAAACAATTCCTGTATATTGGGGTTGTTCAAACATAGAAAAATATTTTAATACAAAAGGAATCATACGTGTTGAAAATGTAGATGATATAATATATCAGGTTAATGATTTAAACCCTATATTATATGATTCTATGTCAGATGTAATAGAAGAAAATTTTCAAACAGCATTAAAATATGTTGACTATGAACAAAGAATAGTAGATTATATAACTAAAGTTTTTAAAGAAAATAATATAATATGAGAAGAAAAGTTTGGTATGCTCCCTATAAACACGAATCATTTGGAGAAGAAGAAATTAAAGCAGTAGAACAATCACTTAGAGATGGATGGCTAGCAGGTTTTGGCCCTAAATCAGTTGAATTTGAGGAAAAAATTGCTAAAGAATTTGGTAAAAAATATGGTGTATTTGTAAACTCAGGTTCATCAGCATGTTTATTAGCAATTGCCGCATTAGACTTAGAACCAGGAAGTGAAATTATAACTCCTGCTCTTACATTTTCAACTACATTAGCTCCTATTTTACAATTAGGTTATAAACCTAAATTTATAGATTCACAATTAAATACCTATGTTCCAAGTGTAGAACAAATATTAGAGGCTATTACTGATAAAACAAAAGCTATTATGGTGCCTAATTTAATTGGTAATAAACCAAATTGGTCTATGTTAAGAACTCAATTAAGTAGACTAGGTAGAGAAGATATTATAATAATTGAAGATTCAGCCGATACAGTTACCGAAACATTAGATTCAGATGTATCAACAACTAGTTTTTATGCCTCACACGTTATTACAGCTGGTGGAATGGGTGGTATGGTAATGTTTAATGATAAAAAATATGTTAAACGTGCTTTAATGTATAGAGATTGGGGTAGAATAGGTGATAATAGTGAAAATATGGATGATAGATTTGCAAGTGATGTAGATGGTATTCCTTATGATTACAAATTTTTATATGGTGTTTTAGGTTACAATATGAAATGTACTGAACATTCCGCTGCATTTGGTTTAATCCAATTAGAAAAATTTCAAACATATAAAGATATAAGACGTAAAAATGTAGAACGTTATTTAGATAATTTACATAATGTTAAAGAAATACTACTACCTGATGATAGTATTAAACCAAACTGGTTAGCAATACCATTACAAACAGAACGTAGATTAGAATTATTAACATTTTTAGAAGAGCAAAATATACAAACAAGAGTTACATTCGCTGGTAATGTTACTAGACATCCAGCATATAGAGAATATCTACAAGACTTCCCAGTTGCTGATGAGGTAATGAAAAATGGATTTTTACTCGGTGCGCATCATGGAATGAATACAGATGATGTAGATTATGTTTGTGATAAAATTAAAGAATTCTTTGGATACAATGACTAAATCCATTTATATAACAGGTTGTTTTGGTTTTATAGGTAGTTATGTTACTAGGGCATGTTTAGAAAAAGGTTGGCACGTTTATGGTGTTGATAAAATGACATATGCTTCCTTTGATGATGCTTATAATGAATTTATAGACCATCCACGGTTTACGTTTGAACAAAGCGATATAAACGATTTAAAATTTTTATACGAGTGTGATTATGTAATTAATACTGCTGCTGAAACACATGTTGGTAATTCAATAGTTAAAAGTGAAGATTTTTTACATTCAAATGTAAATGGTGTACATAATTTACTTGAATTAATAAAAAATTATAGAGCAGAGGGTCCTAAAAAACCTACATTATTACATTTTTCAACTGATGAAGTTTATGGTGATATAACAGAAGGAGAACATATTGAAACAGATATACTTAAACCCTCCAATCCATATTCAGCTACTAAAGCTGCTGCTGATCAATTAATTACAGCTTGGAATCGTACTTATAATTTACCTTATATAATTCTTAGACCAACTAACAATTATGGTATTGGTCAATACGTAGAAAAATTAATACCAAAATCAATTAAATATCTTACATTAGGTAAAAAAATACCATTACATAATGACGGGGCACCTATTCGTAATTGGTTACATGCTAGTGATACAGCTGAAGCGGTAATCACAATAATTGAATCAAATGTTAAAAATGAAATTTATAATATTTGTGGGGGTTATGAGCAAACTAATTTGGATACAGTAAGTAAAATCATTAAATTATATTATCCTGAAGATACAGTATTAGAAGAAACGTTTCCTCTATATAATGATAGTATAAACCAATATTTAGATTTATCTTACTCAAGACAAGGTCAAGATGTTAGATATGCTTTAAATGATGATAAATTAAGAGCTTTAGGATGGGAACCAGTAACTATATTTGACAAAGAATTACCAGATATAGTAGAATATTATAAAAATAATTTTATATGGTAAAAGTCAGTGATTTAATAGCTGAATTTTTAAAAGAAAAAGAAATTAAGGTTGTATTCGGAATTATAGGTTCCGCTAATTCACATATTTTTGATTCTATTAATAAATTAGGTTATACTAAAATAATTAATGTACATCACGAACAAGCCGCTGTGATGGCTATGGGTGCTTATTGGAGGGCATCAGGAAAATTATCTGCTACAATAGTAACAGCAGGTGGTGGTGCTGCTAATTCAATCACTGGTATAGTAAGTAATTGGGCTGATTCAATTCCTGGTATAATAATATCTGGTAATGAATCTTCATTTTATATAAAAGAACAAGAACATCTTAGAATGTATGGAACACAAGGTTTTAACATTGCTAAAATGGTTAAAGATGTAACAAAATACTCTCATTGTCCCCTTGATGAAAATGATATACAAAATGAATTAGAAAAATGTTATAAGATAACTAATACTGGTAGAAAAGGACCTGTATTATTAGATATACCTTTTGATATTCAAGCTAAACAAACCCCAGTTAGAGATTGGGTTAAATTTACAGAAACTGATTTACCTAATCCAGAACATTCCGATTATATAATTGAACAAATTAATAATGCTAAAAGACCATTAATATTAGGAGGTCATGGTGTAAAACTATCGGGAGCAAAAAAATTATTTCAATCTTTAATTAAAAAAACGGGTATTCCTACTACTTTATCTTGGTCAGGTATTGATTTATTAAATAGTAATGATCCTAATTTTTGTGGTAGATTTGGTTTATATGGTCAGCGTGCTGCTAACTTTATAGTTCAAAATTGTGATTTATTAATTGTATTAGGTAGTAGATTAGCATTACCTCAAACTGGTTACAATTTTGATGAATTTGTTAGAGAAGGTAAAATAATAATTATTGATATTGATACTCCTCAATTTCCATTAGATAAAGTTGATAAATATTTTAAAGTAGATTGTAAAAATACAATTAAATCATTAGTAAGAAAATCAGACCAAATTAATAATATAGATCCCGAATGGGATAGATATTGTAAAAAAATGAGAATAGTATACCCTTGGATTGGTGAAGAACATAAACATAATGGTAAATATCTTAACTCATATCAATTTATGGATAGTCTATCAGATCATTTAAAAAAAGAACATGTTATAGTAACTGATATGGGTACTGCTTTACTAAGTGGACATCAATCATTAAAATTAAATGAAGATCAAACGATGTTTACATCATTAGGTTTAGGTGAAATGGGATATGGTGTAGCTGGTGCCTTAGGTGCTGCCGCTGCTTGCCCTAATCAAGACATATTATGTTTAAATTGTGATGGTGGGATAATGATGAATTTACAAGAATTACATACTATAATTGAAAATGGGTTTAATGTTAAGGTAGTAATATTCAATAATGATGGGTATTTAATGATTAAACACACTCAAAAAATGTTGTTTAAGGGTAATTATGCTAGTGTAGATAAAAAAACAGGTATTGGTTTACCTAACTTTAGTAAAGTACTTCCCGCTTTAGGTTATGATTATTTTAAGTTAAAAGATTGGGATAAAACAGATTCAACATTAGAACAATTTTTAAACCACCCTACATCAGCAGTATTAGAAGTTTTTATGGATCCAGAACAAGGGTTTTTACCTAAAGTAAAAGGTATATTAAAAGAAGATAATACTATATTAGCACCACCAATTGAAGAAATGTCTCCTTTAGTATCTAGAGAACATTTAGAAAAAAGTATGTTAGTAAAATTAAGTGAAAAATCAAACCAAATACAAAGATGATAAAAGCAGGTATTATAGGTACAGGTAATATTGGTACTGATTTATTATTAAAATTAATAAAAACAGATTTTATAGAACCAGTTATTTTTGCTGGGAGAAGAATGTCATCTAATGGTATTAAATTAGCACAAGAAAAAGGTATAAATGTAACAGATAAAGGAATTCAATTTTTTATAGATAATCCTAATTATTGTGATTTAATATATGACTGTACAAATGCTATTGATGCTAAAAGTCATGCTGAAGTATTCAAAAAACAAAGTATTAAAGTAATAGATTTAACACCCGCTAAAGTAGGAGATTTATGTGTACCTACTATTAATCCTGAAGCTATTAAAACAAGAGGTAATGTTAATATGATTACTTGTGGTGGGCAGGCATCTACCCCTTTACTAAATGTAATTTCAAAACATTGTAAATTAAATTATGTTGAAGTAGTATCCCAAATAGCATCTGATAGTGCAGGTATGGCTACTAGATTAAATATTGATAATTACATTCATACTACAGAACGAGCTATATCTGAATTTACAGGTTGTAACAATTGTAAAGTTATCCTTAACCTAAATCCAGCTATACCACAGGTTGATATGCAAACAACTTTATTTATTAAAGCTGAAGATATTAAATTTTCAAGTTTAAATAAAGATATATATAAAACAATCCAACGTTTAAAAGAATATATTCCACACTATGAATTAGTAATGCCCCCAACTATTAATAATGATGTTTTAGTATTAAGTATAAAAGTTAAAGGCACAGGTGATTATTTACCTGAATATGCTGGTAATTTAGATATTATTAACTGCGCAGCAATTGAAATAAGTAAAAATTTATTATGAGCAATATTATAATTACAGATTCATCTTTAAGAGATGGAAACCATAGTGTAAAACATACTATTAGTCTAGATAGTATTAAGAGGTATTGTCAAGCAGCAGATAGTGCGGGGGTTCCAATTGTTGAAGTAGGACATGGAAATGGGTTAGGTGCCTCATCTTTATTAATAGGTGAAGCAGCTGTATCTGACAATCAAATGTTATGTGAAGCTAGAAAAAACCTACCTAATTCTAAATTAGGTGTTCATGTGATTCCTGGAATAGCTACAATTGAAAAAAATATTCTACCTGCAATTGATGTTGGTGTAGATGTTTTTAGAATTGCCTCTCATTGTACTGAAGCAACAGTTACAAAATCACATATTGAGTATTTAAGTAAAAATGATAAAGAAGTATTTGGAGTGTTAATGATGACTGCTTTAGCTACACCATCAGAATTACTTGAGAATGCTCAGATAATGCAAGATTATGGAGCACAAGCAATTATATTAATGGATTCTACAGGAACTTATTTACCAAGTGATGTTGAAGAAAGAATTAGTTTATTAGTAGATACATTAGACATTCCTGTTGGATTTCATGCCCATAATAACTTAAATTATGCTATACACAATTCAATAGTAGCAATTCAAAATGGAGCTACTTATATAGATGCTTGCATCCGAGGATTTGGAGCTGGGGCTGGAAATGCACCCTTAGAAGTATTATTACCTGTATTAGACAAATATGGTTACTCAGTTGATATTAATTTTAATAAAATAATCCATGAAGCTGATAATGTACTTAATTATTTAGTCCCTAAAGTACCTGTATCTGCACCTGTTAATATATTAACTGGGTTAAATAAGTTATTTTCTGGTTTTGAAAAACCAATAATTAAAGCATCTAAATTAAATAATATTGAATATTCATCTTTAATATTTGAATTAGGAAATAGAAAATTAGTTGCAGGTCAAGAAGATTTAATTTTAGAAGTAGCACAAAGTTTAAATAAATGAAAATATTAGTTACAGGTGGTAGTGGTTTTGTAGGTAGAAATATCATAAAATTTCTATGGAAAGATTATGATTTATATAGACCAACACGCTCACAATTAGATTTAACAGATGAAAAATCAGTAAAAGATTATTTGCAAAATAAATTTTTTGATGTAGTAATTCATTGTGCAATTAAAGGTGGAAGAAGAACAACACCTGATACATCGTCTACACTCCAGGATAATTTAAAAATGTTTTTTAATTTAATGAATAATAAAAATAGGTTCGATAGATTAATTAATTTTTCATCAGGTGCTGATTTTGATAAAACAAAAAATGTAAATATTAATAACCATAACTTAGAAGATAGTTATCCTATCCAACCTTATGATATGTCTAAAAATATTATAAGTAGAATTATTAAAAGTAGTTCTCGTTGTTATAATTTTAGAATTTATGGTGTATTTGGTGAAGACGAAGCCCAAGATAGATTTATAGCATCTAATATTAAAAGATATAAAACACATTATCCTATAGAAATTCATAAAAATAGATATTGGGATTTCTTTTATATTAAAGATCTTGTAAATGTAGTTAAATATTATATTGATAATCCTAAGTATGATTTAGATAATGAAATGGATTTAATTTACCAAAATCTTTTATCATTAAAAAATGTAGCTGAATTAATTAATAATTTAGATAAACATAGTGTAGAAATAAAAGTAGATGATCATAGTAGAGATTTAGATTATTTAGGTAATAAAAGTTATGGGGTTAATTTACCAATTGAATTAATAGGATTAGAAAAAGGATTAGAAGAAATTTATAATGCATTATAAAATATTTTATCATTGTATGGGTTGGGAGCTAGATTATGCTCTTCAAACATTTACTCAACTTAAAAAATCAAGATATTATTTAAGTGATGAAGATACTATTGAAATAGATGTTTGTCTAAATTTATCTTCATATTTAGTTGATTGGGAAAAAAGTAAATTAAATAAAGATTTACTTAAAGCTAGATTTGTAGAATATCTTAAATTATTAAAAGATTATAAAGTAAATGCTACTATATTTGAAAAAAATGAATTATATGGCCATTTAGACCATCAACGTGAAATTGTATCACCTGAGGTAGATTTTTATATTACTATTTGTCCTGACATGTATTTTAGTGAACAAGCACTTGCTTTACTAATACAAAGTTCAAAACAAATTAAAAATAAATACTTTGTTATAACCCCAGAAATATCTAAATTATGGGATAATACTTGGGATGAAATTACTAATTCAGATTGGATGCATGTTGATTATAATAAATGGAATGAAGTAGATTTATTTGATATTAGAGCAAAAATGAAAACTAAAGAAATGGGTATTACTTTAGATCCAACTAATAAATCAAAATGGGCTGGTTGGTTTGATTTATATAATAAAGCAATGTATGAAGAATTATGTCCAATACAAGATGATTGGAAAGGATATGGGCCTCATGATTGGTATTCCTTATTAGTAACAGAGTACGTTAAAATGAGAGGTATTAATTTCCAACAATACGTTATGCGTGGACAAACTATATTTGAATACCCAGTAGGTCCATTTAAAGATGGAGGTTATACTAAAATGTATAAAGATTTAATGCATATAAATGATGTGCCAAATCAAAGAAAAATATTTGAATCAAATATGAAAATGTATATTGATCGAGGACTTAAAACATTACAAGAAAAAGGAATATTATGATATATTGGTTTACAGGTCAACCATGTGCTGGTAAAACAGTCTTAGCAAATAAATTAAGAGAACATCTTCCACAGGCCCATAGAATAGATGGTGATGATATGAGGGAATTATTTTCAAATAAAGATTATTCAATTAAAGGTAGAGTTGAAAATGTAGGTACAGCACAACGTATAGCTCATTATTTACATAATAAAGGATATACTGTTATAGTATCTTTAGTTTCACCATATATTGATCAGAGAGAAGATTTTAAAGATTTACTTGGAGATAATATAAAAGAAATATATGTTCATACTACTGAAAAAAGAGAAAGAGATCATTTTGCTGCTATAGCATATGTTCCTCCTTTTGAAAATTACATAGATATTAATACAACGTTTGATACACCTGAAGAATCACTTAAAAAAATATTAGATGAAATATAGTTTATTTATAGGAAGATGGCAACCATGGCATGATGGTCATCAATGGTTAATTGATCAAAGACTAAATGAAGGTAAAAACGTTTGTATAGCAATACGTGATGTTAAACCTGATGAAAATCAACCTTGGACAGCACAACAAATTAAAGATAATCTTAAAATAAGATTCTTTAATGAAATTACTGAAGGTAAAATAAAAGTAGTTATTATACCGGATATAGAATCAGTTAATTATGGTAGAGGAGTTGGATATGATATTATAGAGCATAATCCACCTACAGACATAAAAGAAATATCTGCTACAAAAATAAGAAAGCAAATGAGGAAAGATGGTAAGTTATAAAAGACATTTAGCAAAAACAATCTCATGGAGGATTATAGGTACTTTGGATACTATGATCATCGCATGGATTATTACAGGTTCATTAGAGTGGGGTTTAGCAATTGGAGGAATAGAAGTATTTACAAAAATGATTCTTTACTTTCTACATGAAAGAGCATGGTATAAATTTAGTAAATTTGGATTAAAAAAATGAAACACTTAGTATTAGGTTCTAGTGGTCAAATAGGAGGACATCTTGTTAAATATCTTTTAAGTAAAGGCGAACAAGTTACTGAATATGATATTGAATATAAAGAATGGCAAGATTTAAGAGAGGGTTATAATCCTTCTTTAGAATCTTATATAGATGTTTGTGATATAGTACACTTTTTAGCATTTGATGTAGGAGGAGCCAAATATCTAGAAGAAAATCAGGATAAATATCAATTTATTGATAATAATATGCGTATTATGGTAAATACATTTGATTTACTAAAAAGATATGAAAAACCTTTTATATTTGCTTCCTCTCAAATGGCTGAAATGGGATATTCGAGTTATGGAATGTTAAAAGCATTAGGAGAAAAAATAACTCGTGATTTAGGTGGTTTAGTAGTTAAATTTTGGAATGTATATGGATATGAGACTGATCCTAACAAATCACATGTAATAACTGATTTTATTAAAATGGCTAAGCATAAGGGTGTTATAAAAATGAGGACTGATGGGACTGAATCAAGACAATTTTTATATGCTGATGATGCTTGTGAAGCACTATTAACCTTATCAAAAAATTATGATAAAATTGATAAAAATAAAAACTATAGTATTACTAGTTTTAAATGGAACAAAGTATATGAAATAGCTAATATTTTAGATGTACTTTCCAGTTGTGATATCATTCCAGGAGATAAAACAGATGAAACACAACGTAATGCTATGAATGAACCAAACGATAATATTAAAAAATATTGGGAACCAAAAACTAGTTTAGAAGAAGGTATAATGAAATTATATAATTTATATTAATGAAAATATTTTTTCAATCTTCTTTACCTAGAACTGGAAGTACCTTAATTCAAAATATTATAGGTCAAAATCCTGATTTTTATGTTTCTCCTACTTCTGGTTTATACCATTTAATCGATTCTAGTATTAATAGTTTTTCTACAGCTCCTGAATTTAAAAATCAACCTGATTGGGATTACCAATTACAATCTTTTTATAAATTTTGTCAAGGAGGAATTAATTCTTACTATAGTTTTTTAACATCAAAACCATATATTTTAGATAAAGGTGGTTTTTGGATAAAAGATTATGATTTAGTTAAAAATATATTTAACAATCCAAAAATTATTGTTTTAGTAAGAGATTTAAGAGATATAGTAGCATCTTATGAAAAAATGTATATTAAAGACCCAACTATAAAATATAGTTGGCCTGATTATATTAAAATGCAAAACCATACTTTTGAATCAAGATTTGATTTGTATTTAAACACAGGGGCTTTACCTGAGTATTTATTAAAATTATATGATATAATTAATTCCAATTATTTTAATGAAATTTTATTTATTAAATTTGAAGACTTATGTGCTGATCCTAATAATACATTAACTCAAATTTATAATTTTTTAGAAGTACCTTATTTTAATCATGATTTTAATAATATAAAACAAATCACAAATGAAATAGATAGTTATAACCTTTTTGGTGAACATAATATATCTAATAAATTATCACTTCCCTCACAAAACCACTCGGATATAATCCCAGAAAATATTTCTAATTTAATTTATAAAAAATATTATTGGTTTTTTAACTTTTTTAATTATTTAAAATGAAACAAGGAATTATAATACAAGGACCAACAGAATATTATAAAGAACTAACAGACTATTATTCTAAATTTGATAATGTTGTATGGGCAACATGGAATGATGAATCTGTTATTAGGTTAGATTATATACGTGATAAAGGTATAGAAGTTATATTAGTTGAAAAACCAGAAGTTTCTGGTTATATAAATGTTAATATGCAAGTAAAGTCTTCATTTGCTGGTGTTAATTATTTAGAAAATAAAGTTGATGAAGCATTAAAAGTTAGAAGTGATACTATAATAACTAATCTAGATAAATTATTACCTAGATTACAAGGTAAACAATTATCATTTATGGCTACTTGTAAAACAGGAGTTAGAAAAGATTTAGCCTATGATTTAGTTTATTATCATGATAGCCATGATTATCCAGCTGATAATGTTGTATATGGAAAAATTGAAGATTTAAAATTAATGTTTGATTTTCAAATAGATGAAATGTTACCTATACCACCTGAAGCACTTATTGCTTGGAATTATATGACAAATAAAGGAATTGAATTTAAATTAGATTACCAAACAATGATAGATGGTGGTATTAGTTTCTTTTTACAAGAATGTTTAGATGAAAATGTTGAAGTAAATTGGTTAAAAAAGGAAGTAAATTTAGTAGATTGGTATAAAGCAAAGGAGGTATACGATTGGTAAAATTAATTATATTTGACCTTGATGGAGTTTTAGTTGAAGCTAAAAATATCCATTATGAAGCACTTAATAAAGCATTAGGTGAATACGCTATTAGTTGGAATGAACATTTATCAACTTATGATGGGTTAAAAACTAATCAAAAATTAAATATGTTAACTGAACAAAAAGGTTTACCAACAAAAGAACATAAACGTATTTGGGAGAATAAACAAAAAAATACTTTAGAAATGTTAGGTGATTTAAAAGTAGATGCCCATTTACTTTATACAATATCTAGACTATCAAATGAAGGATATAAAATTGTATGTTGTTCTAATTCTATAAGAAAAACAGTATTAACTGTATTAGCTAAATTAGGTTTAATTGAATTTATGGATTTAATTTTATCTAATGAAGATGTTGGCAACAGTAAACCCCATCCTGAAATGTA
>Ga0206124_10002474_pt1 | contig 13742 bp, 5 predicted proteins | sample Helgoland_Spring_3_FD_148671 | JGI IMG/M metagenome (GOLD analysis project Ga0206124, IMG submission 148671) | Pelagic subsurface seawater microbial communities from Kabeltonne, Helgoland, North Sea - Helgoland_Spring_Bloom_20160321_2 | ecosystem: Environmental > Aquatic > Marine > Epipelagic ... | reverse complement strand
ACTCCTCTTCGCATGAATCAACTCCGCCCCCGGGGAAAAGAGGCCGAGGCGGAGAAGTCCGGCGATGAGAAGAGCGGGAACCAAGCGCAACAACAACAACAACAACAACAACAACAACAACAACAAGAAAAAGACAACAACAAGACGACAACAATAACGACGCGTTTGCGGAAGAGCAAATCTCTCTCCAACCTCATGCAACAACAACAACAACAACAATTTCAGAAACAACAGAAACAGAAACGAGACGGAGCGTTTGCGCAAGAAGAGACCGTTGTTATCCAAAACGAGGGAGAAGAAAATTCGAGGATGAAATTGGCTTTAAAAGATTTCGAGGAAGACGCGGAACGACGGGAGCATAAAATACGAGAGTACGAAGAAGAAGAAGAAAAAGAAGAAAAAGAAGAATTTGAACTCAAAACCACGAAGAAGAAGGGTGTTTCGGATGATGATGATGATTTCGAGGAGGAAGGCGGAGAGAAACCGATGAAACGCGTGGCGTCGATGAAAGCGATGATGATGACGGAGGAGGAAGAGGAGGATTTTGGCGGGAGGAAGAAAACGCCGCCCGGGTCGCCGCTGAGAAGAACGAGTAATAAATTGGGAGGGAGCGTCGTCGGGGGGTTGAGGAAGACGGCTACGATTCATTCGCACGCGTCGGTTTTAGATTTGATGCAGATTAGCGAGACGAGGGAGGAGGAAGATCGAGCCGGGAAGTTGTTGGGACGGTTACACATATCTTCGCAAGAGGAGGTGGAGGAATTGGAGGTTAAAGAAGGAGTAAAAGGAACGGCCGCCGCGCAAACGCAAACGCAAACGCAAACGGTAAAAGAGGACGATTCGAATTTAGTCTCCGCGGCGGGTTTGTCCAAAGACTATAAAGAAGCCGAATACGACGACTCGTTGAGAGAGGTTATCATTTCGCCGTCTTCGTCGTTCCCGAAAGATTTCACCGTTTTGAGAGAGCTCGGGAAAGGTTTGTGCGGGACGGTGTATTTAGCTCGTTTGCACGATACGAAACAGTTGTTGGCGTTTAAAGTGATGCAAAAGTCCAAATTGGTTTCCGTCGGTGAGGAAAAACACGCCGCGTACGAAAGGCATGTTCACATGGACGTATCCAACGGCCCATTTATAGCTACTTTGTTTCACACGTACGACGATCCGACCGCGTATTATTTGCTCACAGAGTACGCACCGTGCGGGGATTTGTTTCAGTGTTTAGTCTATCACGGATTACCGTCTCTTTCAGACGCAAAGGTGTACATCTCGCAAGTCTCTGCGGCCATTGCCTATTTACACGTGAAAAAATACGTCTACAGAGATTTAAAACCAGAGAACATTTTGTTGCGAGCAAACGGCGACGTGTGTTTAGCCGATTTTGGTATGGCTAAGAAATTAGAAAGAGAAGATGAGCGCGCGTACTCGTTCTGCGGGACGAGTCAGTACATGTCCCCGGAAGTCATGAGCAAAAAAGGCTGTAGATTCGAAGCCGATTTGTGGAGTTTGGGAGTTTTGATTTACGAATTATGCTCGGGAGCGACGCCGTACGCGAACGTCCGAGGAAACCACATTGAGTTATACGAAGCCGTGATGAGCGTAGACGCAAACGGTGGCGTCTGGTGTCCGCACTGGTTCGACGCCGATACCGTGGACATTGTTCGAAAACTTCTACGATTAGACGAGTTAGCTAGACTAGGCGCCGGAGGCGGTGACGCGATGGACGCGTATTTTTCGCACCCGTGGTTTCACAACGGCGAATTTAAGTGCGATTTGAAAAACGTGTTGCGAGGCGAAGTGACGCCGGCGCTCAAACCGAGGAAACGGAACATCGTGTACGATTTAAGATTGCAAAATCAGTTGGAGTGCGGAAACGTGCCGTGGTTGAGCGACGAAAAAGAAAAATTTGTCGACGTGCGTTAAACAACGTCGATTGAGAGAAAGAAGGAGTCCACGCGTACATAAAATTCAAAAAGAGTTGCGCGGCGTATAAAATTTAATAAAAATCGCTATTGAAACAACTGGAACCCGGCGTGGACTTCGTTTTCCGTCCAAGATGATTTCACGGGTTCACTCGCGTTTCCACCGTCACTTTGCCTTCTTTTACTGTTGGTTGGAATTTGAATCGCTGAAATTGTCTTTTTGTTATCGCCAGTTGCTAAAATTTTCAATTCCTCTCCCGGTATCGATAACAATAAATTTTTCACCAATCCAGTCGCTTTTTTCTCCGAACGACACTTGCTCATTTCCTCCAAAGTGTTCATCAATACGCTCTCCGTAATGCCTGGGATGCAGAGCATGGCGTGCGGGACTGACTGTGTCGTCCTCGCGTGTTTCGTTAAAACTTCGTAAATCAAACTCAAAAGTTCCGCTTGTAAGGAAGAATTCAAAGATTTGCTCAAAGCCGCCACGGCGGCGAGTACGATTTCGCCGCCGCAAGATTCCGCGAGCCCTTCGCCAATGCGCGGGTCTTGCGCGGAAGCGGCGGCGACTAAACCTCGACAAAACAAGATGGCTTTAGAAACTGTTTCTAAATCGTCAATCTTCAACGCCAAAGTGCCTGCTTGGATGGCTATTTGGGCTACTTGCACATCACTTTGCGAACACATCCAATCGATCAAGTGCTTGCCACCTGCAACGGCGTCTTTTTCGGTATCTGAGGTAGATGCACTTTTCGTGCGTCGACCGAGAGTGCCGTCTGGAGCGACGATGAGTTCTAATATCGAGCCCAACTCTCGAGAAATTTCGCGCAACGTGCGTTCGGAGTAAGCTTCGGCGACGAGCGTGGCGTACGTGGATACATCCGACGACGTGTCGAGAGCTTCATTCGTTGTTGTTCCTGGAGTCGAAAGAGTTGCTTTGTTCGCACCCGCTATCGTCCAGCCAGCTTCCACGCGTCGGCACAAATCTGGCAATATCGGCGCAACCAACGCTTGAAACCAAATCTGGCGAAACTGTGCCGGACATCTCGACAGTACCGGCCTTACGAACAAAAGCACCATCGTCCTCACTTGGTCGTCTCTTTGTGCCTCTAAATCGGTGGCTATGACTGTCTGCATCTTCCCCGCGATTGACGGGTTCGAATACGTCATCTCACTCGCGTGTAACAAAACCAAATTGATGATATTCAAACTCGCGTCTCGTAACACGCGAAGCCAATCTCGAACGGAAACTACTTTCAGCTGGGTTGCGTTTTGATTTTCCGCCTGTTCCAAGGCGAATTCTTTCAATTTACCTGGCTTCAACGAGGCTGCGTACTCTTCCCAAGACGGCTGCAACGATTCTGCTAAGTTCGAGCTGACCATTTGCGATTGCAAACCTGGCGTATAGATTTGTCTTACGAGTCGGTGCATCTCCGTCGCTAAGAGGATAGCCCATTCGACGTGTTCCAATATGAGACAGACGGATTGTTGTTGCTGTTGTTGTTGCTCTCCGGGCGCTTCTTGAACCACTTTCTGCGCTGCTTGCGCGCTACTGCCCGGTAAACACCGTCGCATGCACCTTTCGAGCAACTGCACGTCGTGAAAGAGATCCCAGTGCACGTTCGAGAGTTGCTGTTGCTGTTGCTCCTGCGCCATAAACGCTTCCGGCGTGGTCAAATTTGCCACCAGCGGTAACACTGCTCCAGTTTCCACGCTGTACCATCTACTTTTCACCGGCGCTAACAACCAATCGAGCACTTGGATCACTCGTTCTGGACCACTCGGTGTCGCCACTGCTAATAAAGCTTCGGCTAAAGTTCCTCTCTCCGCGCCGGTCAAGTTGCCCGTGGATCGGAGACTTTCGACTTGTTCTGCCAACGGTTCCAGGTGCGGGTTGAGCGCCTGTTTGTTATAAATATGAATGAAAGAAAGAGCGCGTCAGTAAATGTTTTTGATGTTGCTTTTGATTCTGTTGTTACGAACGAAAAAGAAGGAAAAGAAAAGTAGGAAACATGTAGCGCTTCCTCCGATGCAAAACTTCAATCTCTCTGTGAAAGATATTGCAAATACATGAAAGAGGAAAACGCTGATTTTAATCTCTCGCCTTTGCATAGCTCTGCCGCAGTTGTAATACGCCGCGACAAAGTTTTAAGAAGACGAATTAAATAAGGAAGAAGAGGAAATGTGACCAGCACACAAAAAGTTTTTTCGTACCTCTGGCACTGTCGCGCAAATGTTCAACATCGCCGAACAAATCTTCTGTCTCGCCAATTGCGTCCTTTTCACTCGAGCTTTACCTCGAACCGGTGGCGCGGAAACGTCCTCCGCCGCAACAGTGCCGAGCCAATCGAACAAGTTCTTCACCAACAGAGGCGCCAAATTTGGTCGCACCAAACCGATGCGTCCAAAACACTCTAAAATTTTCGCGTATTGCGCTAAACTTTGCGGGCCTAATCTGATTCCACCACTTTGGGAAGATTGATCGGTCATCGCGAGCGCTTTCGTGACTAAGTTTTCTATTTCTATCACCACGCTCGATGCTTGCGGTTCTTCGATGGGCAAAACGAGCATGATGCACTCCGTGAACGCTTGGACACCTTCTAAAATACACGCTTTGCCTTCGTCTCCTGAATCTTCCCCTCCATCTGCCGACGTTGATACGCTCTTCAACCATTCGAGAGCCCCATCGACGGTTTCTAACAACTTCCTCGACGCACTTTGTGGGTCCAGATTCGCGCAGAGTTTGATAACTTCCATCACTTTCGCGCGATTGATAATCCATTGCGTTTTCAATTCCTCGAACGTTTCGAACGTGTCTTCCCATTGTTCTCTTTCGTTGGCGATGTGCGTGCCAGCCGGATCCATGCCCCCGGCTAAACCACCACCAGCGCGAAGCCACGCGACGCAATAGTCCAGCAAAGCTGGAACGGCACCAGGCGGGAGGACTTTTAAGGATGCTGAAGTTGATGGCGATGACGAAGACGGCGGCGCCATAGAGGAAGTCGTCGTCGCGTGTCCTTTTTTTGGCACTGTTGCTCCGTTCGCGCGCAATAACGCCGTCCACGCTCCTAACACCGTCTCCAACGACCTCAAGTTGGGGATCCTGACTAACATAGCTAACCGTTCGAGCAACGCGACGACCAACTCTAGCTGTTGTTGGTGTTGATGTTGTTGATGCTGCTCTCCGCGACTTAGCGTGTGTAAAACCTGCACTGACGCCGCTTGACATGCCAATTCGGCGCACTGCTCGTACGCATCCGCGTTGTCCAAAGCGATGTATTCTTGCGCTAAAACGACATCTAAATGTGTCGCCACTGCGCGAACGCACGAAGATATGGCCATAAAAACAACCGCTCGATCGTCTTGAGGAACATCCTCCGGTAACGGTTTACGAGCGAGAACGTGCTTAATGGCTGATGCCGCCGGCGCTCGGCACGCGGATTCGTTGATGTTGCTCTGTTTCGGGTAAAACGAAAAAGAAGAAGAGGAGTAATTTTTTCGCCTCGTCAGTATTTTAGGCCGCGCACAGATAGATACACACACATGCACAGAGCAAAAAGAGAGATGAGCAGAAAGAAGAGCGGTGAATGCGATGCCTCAGACATATAATATGTTTTTGTAAAGTTTATCCTCACGGTGGATGTTCAGATGGTTGATCCAAAAATTGTGCATCATCATCGGCAAAAGCGCGAGAAGCGAAAAGCGAGAAATCAAAAGAGAAATCAAAAGGCGCACCAACAAAGCCACGCAGCATATATCCACAAGTCCACTCCGGACCAGCGGCACTAACGGCGCCCACTCCGCGTACACGCTGATAGCCTCTAAAACAGCCAAGGCGCAATTTTCGGACGCTTTCTGCATCTCCGGCGCAGCGACATTATTGTTACTAAAATGCCTCTCCCACGCCTCTCGCATCGCGCCCGTCACCTCTCCAATCGTTTGCGTCATTCCACCCAACAAATCTCTCACCTTATCCGCAAACACCTCGTCCGAGTGCAACGCCACGTCTTCTGCCACGTATCTCGCGATAATCGCCCCTAACTCGCACTCGTACGCATCCGCCGATCGCAACATCCTCGCGATGGTTTCGCTAAACGCGATCCACGCCGTCGAACCTTCTCGTTTAATAAACTCCGCCGTAATCTGCGCGACTTTCGACTTCAACGGGTACGGCACTTTTGCGCCATCTCGCGACGTCAAACGTAACTCGTTTGAAATTATATTCGTGAACTCGTTCTTCATAAAAAGCTCCTCCTCTTCGCTTTTGCTCGTTTTTGTTTTCGAGAGTAAAAGTCGTTGTACAATCGAGTACCCGAAGTGCCTCTTCTCGACGTTGTTCTCCTCGTCTCCTCCTCTCTCGATTAACTTCTTCGCGATGCACACGACCGAACGCACACCGATCGTTCTCCTCTCGACGGGACCGGTGAATTCCTCCAGCACTTGCGATAACGAGTGCATTCGCGCGACGACTTGGTCGTCCTCTCTCGTGTTATCATTGGTCGTTCGATGATGATGCGAAAAATGGGAAACCAATCGCGCGTACGTGACTTCCGCCGCGTTGGTATTCTCCTCCTCTTCTCCCGCCATTTTTTCTCTATTTCATCTCTCGTTGTTCAAATTTCGATGATCCTCCTCCTTTACGCAACTTTCATCGCATTCGTTCTTCTCGGAGCCTCAATACTCGAAGAGCTTTCTTTGTTAAGTTTTCTGAAGGATGTTCAGGCGAAAAACCTTAGAAGCACTCACGAGTAAGAACGAAGCACTCACGAGTAAGAAAGAAGCACTTACACCCTAAATATGAGTAAGACTTATGTACTTACACCCTAAACTATTAGTACAAGTCAGTCGTACTCCAAATTTTTTTGTCGTCCTTCCCGTCTGAAGAGACATCAGAGTTGAACACTTTTTTACGCGCGGAAGAAGCACACACAACAGAAAAGAAGAGAGAGACTTTTCAGAGAAAGACAAGAAGAGACAAAAACACACACACAGAGAGAGAAAAGCGTTGTCTTTAAAAGCGAGTATTGCTTTTTAAGTATACATCTCACGCAACAACACTTAACAGAGAGAAGTTTCGTTTTTCCATTTTATCCAAAATACGATGACGATGAGAATGCATTCGTTCACGTCGCCGACCACCTTTATTACCGGACGATCTCCCCTCGAAATTGTCCACGAAAATCTGTTTGTGTCGTCGTTGCAAAAGCCTCTTTGAGCGATGAGAATTCTTTCAAGAGGAGGGACTCGATAAAAACGAACGCGAAGAAGAAAGGAGGACCTGCACAAGAGCAAAAATTCGATTGGGAGAACGACTTTGGAGATGAGTTCGTCCCGGCTGGGAAGGCGAAGAAGAATAAAAAGAAGCAAACATCGCCGGCGAAAGCGATGGCGCCACCGTCACCGTTACCGTCGACGCCTCCGTCGACGCCTCCTCCTCCTCCGTCGCCGCCGCGACGAGAACGAGAAGGAGAAGAACGAGAAGAAGTCAAAGAGACTCCCGCAGTCGCCGAAGCGGATGCAGTAGCAGCACAAGCAACGACAGGACAAGCAGACGAGGAGGAAGAAGAAGAAGAAGAAGATGAGTTCGCGAAGAAAAAGCGTTTGGCGCAGGAGAAGAAAGCGGCGCTTCTCGAGGCGAAAAAGAGAGAGTACGAGTTGGCGCAGAAAGAGGCGAAGGAGATGGCGGAGCAAGCGACGATGGCGCAGGCGAAGAGAGAGGAAGAGGAGAGAGCGAGCGCGGCGGCGGCGGCGGCGGAACAGACGGAACAGGCGGAAAAAGAGCGAGAAGAGGAAGAAATAAGAGCGGCCAAGGAAAAGGACGCGGCTGAAAAGGCGAAAGTGTTGGCGGATGCCGCGAAAGCGAAGGAAGCTGCCGCTGCGGCGGCGACGGCCGCCGCTGCTGCTCCAGCTGCGCAAACAACAACGAATGAAACGGAAGAAAAACCAACCACACAGAAGAAAAACAAAGAAGACTACATGATCCCGGAACATCTCAAAGATATCTTCTCAAACGATAAAAAGAGGTCGTTGAAAAGAACAGCCGGCGCGGTTACCACCGGCGTAAGAGTTGAAAACATTAAAAAGACGTTTACGCAACAAGAGGTGTTAACGGATGTCACTTGGGATTGTAAAAAAGGCGAACGCGTTGGTCTGGTCGGATGGAACGGCGCCGGGAAAACGACGCAGCTGAAGATCATCATGGGCGAAATCGAACAAGACGAAGGCGAGGTGTTGTTGGCGAACAACGTGAAAATCGGTTACCTCACGCAAGAGTTTGAAGTCAAAGGTACGAACACGGTAAGGGAGGAATTTTTAGCCTCGTTCGGGGACGAATCCGAAGTTTTAAAAAATCTCGAACGCGTACAAAAAGCGTTAGAGGACAACCCGAGCGCGGAATTGACGCAACTGTTGGTGGATAAACTGAACGAATTACAACGCCAAGCCGATCGAATGGATTTGTTCAACATGGAACGATTGATTGATAAAATTATGCCCGAATTAGGCTTCGTTCCGGAAGATAACGATCGATTAGTCTCTTCCTTTTCCGGAGGATGGCAAATGCGCATCTCCGTCGGAAAGATTTTGTTACAAGAACCGGGTTTGTTATTACTCGATGAACCGACCAATCACATCGATTTGAATACCATCCAATGGTTAGAATCGTATTTGAAAAACGTGGACGTTCCTTTGGTGTGCGTCTCGCACGATCGCGAATTTCTCGATCAAATCTGTAACAAAATTGTTGAAGTCGAACGCGGCGTCGCGACCACGTATAAAGGCAACTACTCCGACTATCGAAGAGAAAAAGAAACGAAAGCGATGCAAACGTACGTGGCGTGGGAGAAATGGAACAAAGAAGTCTCGAGACAACGAGAGTTGATCCAAAGATTAGCCGGAGGAGGTCAATCTGGACGAGCGACGGCGGCGCAAAAAGCGTTGGATAAGCTCATGGAAGATCCCATCATGAAACCATGGGAGGAAAAGTCGAGACGCTTTAGATTTCCAGATGCCCCAAGATCCTCTCAAATTGTCGCGCAAGTTCGCGGTTTATCTCACGGCTACGACGAGAAAACGTTGTTCCAAAATGTCAACTTACAAATCGACCGATCCGAACGCGTCGCCATGATCGGCGACAACGGCTGCGGCAAATCCACGATGATGCGTTTAATCCAAGGCAAAGAGGCTCCCAAAGCTGGCGAAGCGCGTTTAGGCGATAAGGAGTTGTGTAAAGTGAACTACTTTTACCAAAATCAAGCGGAAGATTTAGACGGGGACGTCGGCGTTCTCGAAACATTAGTCCGAGCGGCGCCGGATGAACCTCTGAACCAACTGAAAGCGTTGCTCGGGCGCATGGCGTTCAACACGAGTTACCACGACCGACCGGTAAACTTCTTATCCGGAGGTGAAAAAGCTCGATTAGCCTTAGCAAAATTCATGGTCACGCCAGCGAACGTCTTATTTTTGGACGAACCTACCAATCACTTGGATATTCCGTCAAAACAAATGCTCGAGGAGGCGTTGCAATCGTTCGAAGGGACCGTCCTCGCCATTTCGCACGATCGCTTTTTCTTGAGACAAATAGCCACTCGAGTCTTGGCGTTCGACGAAGGTAAAATCACCGACTACGAAGGCGATTACGCGTATTATTTGAGCAAAAACGATAAAGCTGGGTCGAGAGACCAAATCTTGACCGCCAAGAAGAAAGAAATTGAAAAGACGCAAATCGTCTCGAAGAGTAAAATGAGCAAAGCCGAAAAGGCGAAATTGAAAAAGGAGAAAGCGAAAGCGTTTGGCGGTGGCAGTGGACAAGCGAAGGTGAATAAAAACGCCGGGAGATGGAACTAATATCAATTATTGTATTTAAAAGAAAACCATTTACAGTTACACACACTTACTTTCTACTTGCTGCACCGCACGCCGCGCTTCTTTTTCCTATTTTCTACAAATATTTTTGTGTACTACGCTTATTAGTTTCCCGATGGTAAACTAAACGGCATCTTCCTCTTTCCATTGCCGCAAAACCCGCAAAAGGGCGTTTCGCAGGTTTTCATCACTTTGGACGAATAAAATTGTTGTTGTTGTTGTTGTTGCTTTGTTCCTTCTTCTTGTGCATCGATGGTGTCTTCATTCATCGCGGTGGTATCTGGATTCGCGTGTGAGGCGCCGCTGATGGCCACGTCCATCGAATGCGCGTTTGCAATCTTCTTACTTGGAATGTACAATTCCGGGACGGTGACTCCGTCACCTTCCTCGGTTGCATAATAGCCATATTCTCCTTTTATAGCGATGATTTCTTTCACTTCAGACTTTTCTTTCTCTTCCACCGGGTAATTCTTGCCGTGAATGCTCACACTCAACTGCTTGCTTCTCGCGTCGCCATCGGATGCGTTCGTAGAAGAATCACTAAACGTCTCTCGACAAAATCGAGCGATGTCGGCTTTTGTAATCGTACTTACGTGTCCAGCAACGTCTCTCGCTCGGTGAAACTGATACTTTCGATTCTTTAAGTGCGCGAAATACCTTCCAGATTGTTCTCGCAAATTCGCATCTTCCGCTAATAACTCTTCCATTAACGACACGCGTTGTTTGTTAAACTCCTCGTCGGTTAGATTTTCAATCACGGATGGAAACGCGTCTAAAAAGCATTTGATTCGTTCCGAAACAAATTTCGGCGCGTGGAATGCGCTTTCTACGAGAACGTTAAAGCCTAATATTTCATTCGAAGATTCGAAATACGCGGAAACGACGTATCCTAAACTCTCTTTCGTTCGCAATTGGTCGAATATCTTCTCCGACATGAATTGTTCGCAGAGTAAAGCGATGGCTCTGGACGCGCTATTTGATGGACCGATTTGGTAGTAATGCGTAATCGCAGAGTTCACTTCGTCTTTGTTCACGGCGTTGACATGGATAGAATGGTTCGTTCCTGGTGGGAGGTTTACGACTCGAGAAAAGACCAAAGCATTGTTGTTGTTGTTGTTACCGCGAGTAACTTCTTCGCCACTGGTGTTTTCAGACGCGCCCGCAGTAGTGGCGGCGGCATTGACGAGTAATTGTTTCAAACTGTCGCCAAGCTTCGTCGCCATAGATTCCGTGATGTTTCCAACTAACAAACCTTCTGTGAATACGTTCTGAAAGAACTTTTTGCCGTATCGAATCACGTCCTCGGAGGTGACTTCTTTCAAAACTGCAACTTTCTCCTGTAAACTGTGCTCTTTCTCGTGCTTCATCAATCTCGAAAGAATCGCGCAGTGCGACCTGACTTTCAGAACCATGTTTTGCATGTCTTGCAGTGCCATCTCTTTGACTTTTTGAAACCGGTCTTCTTCTTGTATGAACGATTGATCGGCGGATGCAGCTCTTCGAAAATACGCCAACGCGAGTTCCGAGATTGTGTCCGACCACCCGTCGAATCTAAACGACACGCCGGTGGATTGTGCCAGAACGTGTACGGAACACTCGTTCGCGGCGACGTGCGCAGGGTAGTATATATCTTTGTTCACGGAATCCTGGAGCATTAGCGCGAACATTTTCAAGCACATGGTATCGTGAACGCTTTCTTCGACGAGTAAATTGGCGTTGAAATACATGCTCGCTTTCGGTTGCGTCTTGAACTCGCGACATCCGAGTTTAGCCCAAAGACGGAGCACGCCGCACTCGTTGTAGATAATTTTCGGAGTGACTTCTAACGTCACGTGATTGGTGGTGGTGGTGGTGGTGGTTGTGTTATTAATACTATCGTTTCCTTTTACTGGAAAAAGCTTCTCGATCTCGTTATGCATACGCAAATCTTTCGGAATGAACCTGTTTTTACTCGGAAATCCAAGTTCCTTCTCAACCTTTTGCATATCTTGAGCGTCCGACGTCGAAGCGGTATATTTAAAAGACTCGACCTCGTACGGAAACTTTACCCACGGTTCAATTGTAGCCGCGTCGTTTCCTTTATACTCCGAACTCGCTAAAATGACTAAAACGTTTTCCGGCGTGAGCATCGACAACACCTCGCGAATCTCGTTTTCATCGTACCTTTGCCAGTACGAGTCGCCGTACAAAACGTTCTCTGGGCTAAACCGTCTCACGTCCGACACTAATCTTTCCACGAATTCGCACGCGTGTTCGGATTCCGAATACTCGAATTCAATTTGCGAAATTTGTTGCATTTCGTCGTAAAATCGAGCGCCGTTGGAGGATAAAAGACTTTCGATTTGGCGTAAATACGTAAAGAGGATGAAAAGAATATCCTCAGTTCGCGTCGCGCCTCGTTCGGTTAATTTAATCGATACCGACAACAACGCCGAAATGCTCGTATCATCTAAACCGCCTCGACTCACTCCGGCGCACAACTCCGAACACAAGCCTCGTTTACGCAACGCCTCGAAACACGATCCTTCGCCTTCGTGTCCTAATAACGTTTCAATAAAATTCACCGATTTGGAGAGATAATTCCGGTTAATCTTCGATGACAGTTGAAAGACTAACGTCAACTGCGTACCGGTTTTCACTTGAGACGTTTTGACGAACGAGGGAACGAGATGCGCGAACGGCTGACCGTATGTGTCGCTCAAATTGACCTCATCGATTCGCTCGAATTGGGAGACGTACTCGTCGACTATTTTATTATTGGTATCATCATCGTTTCCATCATCAACTTCCTCCTTCTCCTCTTCTTCTTGCACGCATAAACTCCCGAACGCTTTCGCACTCAAAACCATCTCCTCCAACTCCTCCAACTCTTCCGCCCCGCACACGACCACGCTCATCCTCCTGGCGTGGTAATGTTCCTTAAAATGTCTCTTCAGCGCTTTCCTCGCGCCATTCTTCTCCTTATACGCCTCTGATTCCGTCAACGACTGCCTGTTCCCCCACCCAAACTTCCTGTACGGATGCCCTTCGATCGCTAAATCCGCTAACAAAAGCTCCATCCTCACCCCATCGCTATTCACCACCCTCTCAAACTCGCTCTCAATCGCCGTCACTTCGCGTTCGAGCGCTCGCTCCAAAATCAACGGTTCCGTAAAAAACTTGCTAAAGATTTCCACGCCTTCTTTCAAACGTTTCGGGTGCACGTCGAAGTGAAAAACCGTCTTTTCCGTGTCCGTGTACGCGTTTTGTGACCCCCAATTTCGACTCAACCATTCGTCGAAGAAATTTTCCGACCTGTTCGTCCTCGTTCCCATGAACACCATGTGTTCTAAAAAATGCGACAATCCGTGGAAGTTCTCCGGGTCGGAGAGGTACCCGACGGAAACTTCCACCGCGCAGGCGGCTGTTTTCAACCCTTCTTTTGCCCCTTCTTCTCGCTCGTCCTCTGAATCGTCTTTTGAGGACGACACGTCCGATCCAGATTCGTCCTCCTCCTCGTCTGATTCCGATTCTGTTTCCTCGTTTTTTTTCCCATCTTTTGCGAAGTCATCGTCGTCGTCGCCGCCAGTATTATTCGTCCCTAATAAACTCCTATCGCTGATTAAAAGAATCTCCAAACCGATTTTTCCGTTGTTGTTGTTGTTTACTAAAGTCAAACGTTTGAACTTCCGGTTCGTTTCGACGTAGGTTTTCGGTTTCCGTATCGAGTCGTTCTCCACCACATCCATCTTCGTCACGGAGGCCATTTTTTTTGATGCAAAACGAGTCTTTTTTGACGTGTGTTTTCGAGGTAAAAAAGAAGACATATTGAAAAGACGGTCCAAGTCCAAGACGCGGAAAAGGAGAAAGAAGAGGACGAAAAGTACGCGAAGAAGGTCGAGATATTATACACCTTTACGCGCGGTGGTAAGTCTCTCTTTCTCATTCATTCGTATTAAAAAAGTGTGTGTGTGTTTGTGT
>Ga0206124_10002471_pt1 | contig 13744 bp, 9 predicted proteins | sample Helgoland_Spring_3_FD_148671 | JGI IMG/M metagenome (GOLD analysis project Ga0206124, IMG submission 148671) | Pelagic subsurface seawater microbial communities from Kabeltonne, Helgoland, North Sea - Helgoland_Spring_Bloom_20160321_2 | ecosystem: Environmental > Aquatic > Marine > Epipelagic ... | reverse complement strand
TTTCTGAACACCCCATCGTGCTTGCGTTGAATAATCTTTTTCTCTCATCGCTCTCCATTTTGTTCTTTTGAGAAGAAGACAAAGAAGGAGGAAAAGACTGAATACATAATAAAGATGGGTGTGCAGATTTCGTGGGGAGAACTCTTCTCCCCGATGACGTATGTAAAATTCACGAAGAAAATAAACATCCCTCGCGCGACGTGTTTCGTCGTCTCCGTAATTTCCGGGAGGAAATGTTTGTCCAGAGGAGGAGGATCATCAACATCATCATCGGGAGAAGAAGGAACAGAAGAATCCTTGATAACGCAATCGCTCTTCACCGCGCCGATGATCGTGTTCATGCGAGAGTTTCTCGTTGGTACGAGCGAGTCGAGACGGAACGCGTTGCTCGGTGTGGCCACCCCGGTGGTCGCGTCTGTCGTGAGATTGCGATGGATGAAAAAACTGACCGCCTCGGAAGTCGTGAGGGTGTTTGTTCCAGAGAAAGAGAAAAACAAAGCGAAGAAAACGAGCACGACAAAAACACTGTTAAATTTTGGGAAACACGTCATCTCGTACAAGAAATTCATCGAGAACCATTGCGACGACAAAGGGTTGGTGAACGCGTTTTCGGTGTTGGTGCTCGCGGCGTCGGTTATGCCGGAAGATTTGAGAGAAATGAGTTTCTTACCGGGCGGACCGGTGGTGCGTATTTTCAGCGACAGGTTCAAATTCGGCATCGACGCCGTGCAATTGCCGAAATTGAACATGCCAAGAGTTGGGAACTTTTTCGTTTTTGACGTGTATTCGGCGCAGAACGAAACGTTGTTTGGAGGTCGAGGCCAAGGGTTCAGGTACAATCTCTTCTTGACGCCGAGATACCTGGCGTTTGATTTACCGAGATACGCGTTCAAAGAGTTCAAACAATCGAAATTGGCGAAAGCGAAGTGCATCGTCAAATCCCAAAAGTTTGGGTTTGAACTCGACTTGATCGAAACGTTCAATCCGTTCACGTTACCGCAACGAGTGTTTTTCCGCGCGAGCAAAGTGGTTGGTCGAGTCGGCAACGCCGTGATTGCGAAACCGGCGCAGATGGCGCAGAGACAATTCGTTCGAACGGTCTTACGAAGAGAACCGAGAGCGCCGAGACAGTTGACGTTTTTCGAACGCTTGCAAGTTATGCTCGGATTGGCCGATCCGGAGCAAATTGCCAACGAACCAGAATCGCCGAGAAGTTCGTTGTTGCCGTTCTCGAAGCCAGAGGCGCCGAGCTCGAAATCTGCCTCCAAAAACGGCAGCAAAAGAGGCTCCAAGGCGAGCTCAAAAGCGGCATCGGGAAGAAGCACGCCCGCGTTGGCCATCTTTGGCAGCAATAACGACGAAAGCACCATCAGTGGAACAAAAAAGAACGAAAAGAAAAACAAGAATAACAAAACCGACACCAAGAAAGACTCTACTTCTTACGAGAAAGCTTCCTCCTCCGCCTCCGTCTCGAAGAAGAAAACCTCCAACGACGCCGCCGCCGCCGCCTCCTCCGCGTCCGATTTGACGCAACTGTTACCGAGATTAAAATCCTTCTCCGAAATCAAAGAAGACGTGGACTCGTTCTTCCAAGGCACGCCGGAAGAGCAAGCCGCGAGAAAGAAAACCCAAGAAGAGGCGAAGAAGAAATTCGAACAGGAGCAAAAAAAGAAGCAAAAAGAGTTGGCGCAAAAACGCGAGCGCGAGTTGAAAGAACAAAAGAAGAAAGCACAGGAAGAGGAAAGGTTGAGAGAGTTGGCGGAAGCCGATGGCAGGCGAATGGTCGAAGTGAACGATTCGTACTTTAACAGATACGTTCCGGACGTCGCGGAAACTTTACCCGCTTTCAAAGCGCCTTCCGCCGTGGAAGTCCCGAAGAAGTAAAATAAACCGCGCCAACTCGCGTCTCTTTATATCATCATCGCGCGATGATAAAGAGAGAGAGAGAGAGAGAAAAGAAGACAAAGAAGACCAATGTTTACTCCTGTTACAACACTTTACGAGGAGAGAAGAAGAGAGCGCCAGCCGTTTATACACTATTATTATTATTTGAAAAAGCGCTTTTGTTGTTATATTTTTATTTTTATCATCCCTCACTTAATTGGGACTTAGTTAAAAACGGATTCATCATCACACTTAAAAGAATAGAACATCTCTTTGCGCGTGTGTAACGCAAAGAGAGAGAGAAGAAAGAGAATGCAGAGAAGAGGAATGCATCGTTTTTCTGTCCTCTTAATCTTCGATCTTTTTGCGCTTTTGATGCTTGGAACGACGAGAGGAAATGATTTTGATGGGACAATCGCAAGAACGAGAACGAGGACGAGAACGAGGAAAGGAGGAGGATATGTCGATGATTACGATTTTGATGCTAATGTTGATGATGATGCACGCTTTGGTGGTGGCGTTCAAGGCTGGGCGGCAGAGTCATCGGAAAGGAATTTGTATTCGCTTTCATCATCAACAACAAGACAAAAATCGAGAAGAAAAAGCACCTCCTCCTCCTCCTTCTCGGTACTACAAAACGCTCGAAAATCGGACGTGAGATTGCATCCGTATCCTCACGTCGTCATCGAAAACTGCTTACCTGATGACGTTTACGAAGAGCTCGAAAAATTTTACCCGAAGCACGAAGATATAGTGCAGATTGCCAAACCTGGGAGGACTTCGATTGCCGCGAACACGAGAGTCGATTTGCGAGCGTCGATGGTGTTAAGTAGTAAGAAACAAATAGTATCAAAAGCGTGGGAGGAGTTCATCAGGTATCACTCCAGTCGAGAATTTTACGAAGAAGTCATCGATTTATTCGGGGAGGAGGTCTTTACAAAGTATCACGGCGGATTGGAGGAGAAATACGGACTTAAGCTGCGAGAGATGGAGACGGAAGTTCGGTTGATGAGCAGAAAGAAAAATCCAGCTCCCGTCACTTTGGACGCCCAGATAGGAGTAAACACGCCGGTGATAAAAGGCCAGAGTCGCGTTCGTGGATTACACGTGGATAATGCGCACGAATTATACGCGGGATTGATGTATTTTCGCGACAAAAATGATCCGGCGAAAGGGGGTAATTTGGAGGTGTTCGAGTGTTTACTTGGCGCCGGCGCGTGCGAAGAGTATAGCGAAGCGGAAAGATGGAAACACAGAAAGAAAATAGGCTGGGACGTACAATTTAAGAACTCAGGGGATTTCAAGTTAGTCGCAGAAGTTCCGTACGAGAAGAACCAATTCGTGATGTTCATTAACTCGAATTCGAGTTACCACGCGGTCAGTCCGAGAAGTGCGAGTGCGTATCCCAGGCGGCTGATAAACATTGCTGCGAATGAGTATTACAAGAAGGAGAATTAATTAATTCTCAGTATTATGTGACAACTTTGCGCGCAAAGAGTTGAGAAGCTGTTTTAGTTGTAGTAGGTAGTGTATAATAATAGCATGCAAAATGAAAATGCATCATAACAACGGAGCGCGAGCGATGGTAGCATTATCGTCGGCGTCGTCTTCATCATCTTCATCATCGTCTTCATCGTCTTCCTCATCCTCTTCATCCTCCTCGGAACTTCCGGCGAATTTCATCGCGCCTATGAACCCATAGACAATCAACGCGCACCCGCAAAACATTGCAAAAATACCTCCAGTCGTTCGCGTCCACACCTCCTCGTCCGCTCTCACAAACAAAAGCTCGGCAACCGCCGAAAGAGGGATTTGTAACAGCAAACCGATGGAAGCGACCGAGGCTCCGAGCTCGGCAACCCCGACGCACCACAAGTATTCCGCCAACGCGTTATCGATCAGGCCTTTCAAAACAATCATCCCGCCACTTTTGTTCATGGACAATATCGATTTTCGCATCGTACATAAAACGATGACGAACGCGAACGTGCCGACGCTCGCGAGAATCTGTCGCGATTTCGAATCCTTGATGGCGGCGAGGAGCTCTTTCTTCGCCTCCGTTTTCATCTGCCGTCGTCCCGTAATTTCTTCTGCTGCTCCTTCATTTACCTCTGCTGCCTCTCTCTCTCTCTCCTCGTCTTCTTCGTCTTCGTCTTCGTCTTCCTCCTCCTCTTCCTCGCGTTCCTCGCGTTCCTCTAACAACACGCCACCTACTCTATTATTCCTAGAAAAATTTTGATTGCTACTCCTACTCCTATTCTCGTCGCGATGACCGTCGCTCACTTTCACCGCGTTCAACGCGATTTCCACCTCCGTGGCGTAACCGGCGTAACACACCGCGCTCGCTAAAATGAGCAACACGCCCCACGCGGTGTCCATGTTCACAAAAGAAGAATAACTGTTATAACTATTATTTTCGTTCCGGGTTCTCGGCGAATCCTCGTCGCCGCCTGCAGTCATACCCGAAGCACCACCGAAAGTGGTCTCATCGTCCGCGACTGCCGTCAAAACCACTCCTATTGCGACGAGTCCGAGTGCTTTTAAAAACCCGTTCGAATCTCTCACCGGTTTTTCCAGCCCTCTGTAAATCCCAAACACGTACGTCAACGCCGGCGCGACCGAGGACAACGCCGTGTTCACCGTCACCGACACAAACTGTAAACTCTTGTTGAAATAAAACTGCGCGAGAAAGAACAACGGAGGGACGATGACGTAGCACCTCAACGCTTCGTTTTCGCGTAAAAACGATGATATTCCTCTCGTACTAACATTACTTTCCTTCCATTTCCGGAACATCGCGTAATGATGATACCTTTTTTTCTTCTTCTTCTCTGCGAGATGATAAAAGTACCCTTTCATCTCCACCGGCCAATAGACTAAAAACAACGCGTTAAACAATGCCGTCAAAGTCAACGGATCCCCAACTCTTTCTAAATCTTTCACTATAAACGACGCGCACACCCATATCGCGGAGACTAAAAACACGGCCAGGTACCCTCGCGTTTTCTTTCGCATCATCTTTGTCATCATTTTCATCGTTTTCATCATCGAATTCGTCAAAGAAGTCTGATTCGTATTATTTCGATGACGACGATGAACGTTTCGACTTTTACGATTTCCCTCTCCTGGTCCCTCGTCGTCGAAAACGAGTTGGACGGTCTCGGTATTTGTTGTGGTTTCTTCTTCCTCCCTCGTCGTCGTCAAAGAAGAGACCACTGAAACTTTGCCTCGATGTCGAGACATCAGAGAAATAACGATTGATGATTTTTCCTCGTTTGTTTGTTTGTTTGTTTTTCGCAAATTTTTTTCTAACAAAAACACTTGTCAAAAAACGTCAGTTTCAAAGCGACAAAAATTTATACATTTAGAGAGAGTGTTAGTAGTATAGAGTAGTATATGTTGCAACGCGGCACACTCTTACTGAGAGACCAATCACAACGACAACGACAACAACAACAACCTTTGAGAAGAAGAAGAAGAAGAGGACAAGGATTTGGTGCGATGATGCGACGAAGGTCATTTCTTCTCTCATCGAAAACGATGATGATGATGTCGACGACGGCGACACCAACAAAACCGAATTTTGAAATCATTCGTCGCTTTGGTGGTCCGTCTTCTTCTCTTTCTCTTTCTTCGCTTTCTTTTTCAAGAAGACGAGGAGAAGAAGAACAGCGTCATCATCGTCATCGAAAAGTGAGAACGTTTGCTGCTGCTGCGTCTTCATCATCCTCCGACGACGATGGAGGAGGAAAAGGAGGAGGAAACAAATCATCAACTTTCGCAGACGAAGAAGAAGAATTCTCATCAGACTCGAACATCGTCGACTTGGAACTGCACGTGGAAGCGAGACAGTCCTATCTGGCGTACGCGATGTCCGTGATCGTCGGGAGAGCGTTACCGGACGTGAGAGATGGATTAAAACCAGTCCATCGACGCATTTTGTACGCCATGCACGAGTTGAATTTAGATCACAACAAACCGTTTAAAAAGTGCGCGAGAGTCGTCGGGGAAGTTTTGGGGAAGTTTCACCCGCACGGGGATCAGTCGGTGTACGACGCGCTGGTGAGAATGGCGCAAGATTTTTCCATGTCCGCGCCGTTGGTGAATGGACACGGGAATTTTGGGAGCATGGACAACGATCCGCCGGCGGCGATGAGGTACACGGAGTGTAAACTCAGACAGTTGTCGCAAGATATGCTGCTGAAAGACGTGGAGATGGATTGCGTGGAGTTTGCGGATACGTTCGATGGGTCGCAACAAGAGCCGATGGTGTTGCCGGCAAAGCTACCGAACGTGTTGATTAATGGGAGCACGGGGATTGCGGTCGGGATGGCGACGAGCATACCGCCGCATAACTTGATGGAAGTGGCGGACGCGTTGGTGGTCTTCGCCAGAGCGGCGCAAAAAGGAGAGCAAGTGAAATTGGAAGAGTTGTTGAGAGTCATGCCAGGGCCGGATTTTCCCACCGGTGGGGTTATATTTGCCGATAATAAGGACGCTAATAATGATAATAATAATAACGACAAAAACGATAGTGGTAGAAGTACTAGTAATAGGAACGCGCTGAGAAATTTGTACCGCGACGGAAGAGGCGGGGTGACTTTGAGAGGCGTGGCAGAAATTGTACCAAGGACAAAAGTTTCCAGCCGGAAAAGAAGTGGGAAAACGGCAAAGAAAGACGATAAAGCAGCGGCGGAGAAAAGTCTGGACAGAGATATCGTCATCTCGTCGATTCCGTATATGCAAAACAAAGCGACTTTAGTGCAACAAATCGCGGATTTGGTAAATAATCGGCAGATTGAAGGCGTCGCGGACGTGCGCGATGAATCGGACCGAGACGGCGTCCGCGTCGTCGTCGAGATGAAGAGAAGTGGTGACGCAGAAGCCGTGCTGAATTCGTTGTATAAAAGGACAAAATTGCAGGTGAAAGTGAACGTGAACGTCACGGCGCTCGTCGGTTTGACGCCAAAAGTTTTGGGGTTGATGGAAGTGATGCAAGAGTTTTTAGATTTTCGCATCGATGTCATACGTAAACGCGCGATGTATTCGTTAGAAAAGGATCGAGCGAGAATGCACATCGTCGAAGCGCTTCTGACGGTTCTCGAAGATACCGACGCGGTGATCAAGATGATCCGAAAATCAAAGGACGGGAAAGAAGCGATGGAAAATTTACGAGAAATGAAGGGACTGACTACGGTTCAATCGGAAGCGGTTTTACAAATGCCTTTGAGGCGTTTGACGAGTTTAGAATCAGGAAAGCTCGTCGAGGAGCGCGATCAGCTTTTGAGTTCTATCAAAGGGAATCAAAACCTACTCGACAACACGTCGGCGGTGATTGACGTCGTTTGCGAGGAAGCGTTGGAGGTGAAAAAGAAACACGGCATCCCGCGAAGAACAACAATTGAAACCGATACGAGTTCATCGATTGAAGTTGAGCACGAAATACCAAACAACGATTCGTTGATCATAATGTCCTCGCGAGGGTACATTAAGAGAACGAGACCGGAAACGTTCAAAGCTCAACGAAGAGGGACGCGAGGGAAATCAATGTCAAAATTGAAGGGGTCGGATTCCATCGCGAAAGTAATGCACGCGAAAGATTTAGATCGTGTATTTTTCTTCACCGATAAAGGGAACGTTTTAACGGTGAGAGCTTTTGACATTCCCGAGGCGTCTACTGGGGCGCAAGGAACGCCGTTTACTAGATTTGTCGACATCGATAAGGGAGAATCGATAACTGCCATTTTAAGCTTAGAACCTTCCGCTTTGATGAAGAAGAAAACGCCGAATGAGCCGCAAGAAGGAGAAGACGAAGACGAAACCTTCCTGGTCATGATTACGCTTAACGGCGTGATCAAGAAAGTCTCCGCGAAGGAATTTGCTAGCATCAAAAGAAATGGGAAGAGAGCGATTGCTTTGGACGAAGGCGACAAGTTGAAACAAGTTTTAGTCGCCAAAAATGGTGATTCCGTTTTAGTTGGCGCCACAGACGGTACGCTGATTCGTTTTGACGTTGACTCGGTGCGAAAGTTAGGCAGAATGTCCAGAGGTGTCCGCGCGATCTCTTTGAAGGAGATCAAATCGTCGTCGAAAGAAGCCTCGAAAGCTAAAGGGGCAGAGGAGGAGGACGACGACGAAAACGACGACGACGACGACGACGATTTCATAATCCAAGCCGAAGACGATGAAGATGACGAAGGCGATGATAACGAAGAAGAAGAACAAGAAGAAGAGAATGACATTCTAGATTTTGGTAACGACGACGATGAACCTTTGGTGGCGTCTGTGGAACATTTTGAAGGGGGCGCGGCGAAAGTCGCCGGTATGGCGATCATTCAAAAATCAGAAATCGATCGCGAAGGACCGTGGGTAGTATTCGTGTCTGAAAAAGGTCGCGGCAAACGAGTGAAAGTTTCCGATTTTAAGACGCAAATCAGAGGTGGCGCGGGGATACGAGGCATCAAATTTAACAGCGGGGATTCTTTAGCTGCTTTTGCGTTGATTGGGAAAACGGACGACGATTCGATAGAAGAAGCTATCATCGTTGGCTCGCAGCTCGGCGTCGCGAACAGATTTCAATGCGCGAGCATACCCGAGATGGGAAGATACGCGAAAGGAGGGACGCTCATGAAACTCAAAAAAGAAGACGCGATCAAAAGTTTTGCCGTGATTCCGGCAGCCACCGCGGAATAGGAAGACACATATTCGTCGTTACGAACGGATTTAATTTAATATAATAATAATGATAATAATAATATAAACAATAACACTGCATGATGAAGATGTGTACATGTAAAAACGACTACATGCCTTTGGCTTTAGCCAGTCGTAAATTTCTGGCGTTGAAGTGTTGACCGACTCGGTCGTAACCGACTAACGATCTCATGGCGAACAAGATGGTTTTTTCGTTGAACTCCATCTTATTTTTATTGTTCGCGTCGCCGAAGTGCGCCGGCGTGCCGTCTAAAACGATAAAGTCCCGGTTGGTGCCCAGACCTTCGAAGGAGGCGCCGCCGCAATCTTTGCCCACGATTAACTCGTACGCGTCTTTAATCGCGTTGAATTCCGCGACGTCGGCGTCTGGATTTCTGTCTGGATGCGCGGTGGCGATTAATTTGCGGTATTTCGCTTTGATCTCCCTCGGCTCTTCGTTCGCGGTGGCGCCAATCTTCGCGTACGCTCGATCCAACGCGCCGTCGTCGCCGCTTCTCGCGGCTAACCCGTCCACGCAATTTTCAAACGACCCCCAATCTTCAATCCCATACTCCAACTCTACGTGTTCGATATCTCTCAACGGTGCTCCGGCGATGTTAAACGCCATCGCGCAAATCTCCGTTTTCCTCCCCGGCAACATCGCCGTCACCGCCGGGACGCCGTCGATTTTCTTCGGCTCGTTCGGGTTGTCGTCCGTTTCCGGCATATCCATCCCGAGTTTCTTAAACGCCATGGTCGCTTCCAACGAAACGCGGTCGGCGACTAAGATCTCCGCCACCGGGAGCCAATCCGTTAACAGCGGTAAAAGTACGCTCTCTCCTTCGCCGCCTTCGCCGCCTCCTCCTCCTTTCTGTCTCACCGAGAGCACGTATTCTCTCGCCGTGTCTCTCGTCAGCGAGAAATCTTTCTGAATCTTCTCGTACCTTCTCCCTTCGCTGGAAACGATCGCGCGTAACTTTTCCGACCGTTGCTTTCTCAGCTTATCCTTTTGTTGCTTGGACATTGATGTTTCTTTTTTTAATCCTCCTCCCGCAGCGTTGTCGTCGCCGTCGTCGCCGCTCAATTTCGCCGCCCGTTTTTTCGCTCGAGACTTGCTCGCCGCGCATAACACGTGCAACGCACCTCTTTTCCCGCTATTCGTAGTATTAGTATTCGTAGTATTACTCGTCCTAAAAGTCCTCAAAGACGACGAAGAGCGGCTTTTCGCCAAGAAGGATGATGACGAGACAAAACTCGCCGCCGCAAACATTTTATTCAATTCTTCAAGTGGAATAAAAATGAAGAATTTGGATAGAATTGACCTTTTTTCGGGGTTTTGATTGAAAAGACGTTTCAGAAGACAAAAATATATACATCTTCTTGGAGCTGACGTAGTACAGAACAGTATTCAAATCGCTATCGTTATCTCGTAATCATTCATTCTGTTATTAGTATTAGTAGTATTATTCTTTGACGTCATCTTTCTCGTCGTCGTATTCGTGCGCGTTTCTTCCGTCTCGAACGGCGTTGGCGACTTTGCTTCGAGCGGAACCGTCGGCGTATCTCGTTATGTGTTGTAAATATTCCTCCCAGTTTGGTAAAGTGCGCGAGACGTCGTCTCGACTAACCATATCGCGCAACCATCGCATGTATTTGCGCAAACCGACAGATTTAGCGGGGTCGATTTTGAACCTTTCGTCCCGGTGGGTTTCAAACACGGGCAAGCGCCACGCCCAAGGGAAGAGCGTTAAATCGACTAAACCCGGCGTTTGGCGACCGTTAAAAAACCGTCCTTTTTCGCGTTTTTCGCCATCTATCATCACATCGTCATCATCTACTAAATGCGTCGCAAACTTCTCGATCGCCTTCTCAATCTCTCCGAACGCTTCTAACTGCTCCGTTTCCTCTTGTCTCACCAACACGGAATAGTATTTGCTACAAATAGTCTTGGCGACGAAATCCGCCATCACCCGTTCCTTCGCGCGTTCGGCTGCCGAAGACGCTAATATCGGTTCCTTACCTCCGTTCACAATCTCGTCTATGTATTGTATGCACACGATCGATTCCGTGATCACGTTGTTAAACTCGTCTTTAATCGTCGGTACCATCCCGAGCGGGTTCGCTTTTAACAAATCTGGCGATTTGTAGTGGTACCAATTCTCGTGTTTCGTCTTAATCTCTTCGTTCGTTTTGCTTCGTTTCTCCCACCCTAAGGATTCAACCCATTCGTACGAGAGGAAACCGCGGTGTCGTTCTAACGCTAACGTCGCTCTGTGTGCGAATGGGCAGAACCACGCGGAGTAATAGGTCATTTTTGGTACATTTTTTAAAGCTTCTGCTTCGCTTTCCTTCGCGATATCTATCGCGCTTTGGATGGAATTTCCCAAAGAAGACGACATGTGACGAGTCTGTCCGGGCGACAGGCACTTGAAAGCGTTCGAAAGCAACCGCGATTTCATGATTATATCCTCCTCTGCTACACGTTTTTGTTCTTCTTTTTTTTGTTCTTTCTCCTCTGCCTCCTCCTCTGAACCGGTTGGTGTTGTGTGCATGTATTCGTGTTGTGACGCGAAAATGTGAATTCAATTAAATTTTTGTATTTCATCTAAACTACTTGTTCATCTTCATCTTCTTCTTCTTCTTCTCGTTTGCTTTCGTCGATTTCGAGGACAACAGCGCAGACACTTTCGTTTTTGTTGCTTTTGTTGTTGTTGTTGTTGTTGTTGTTGTTTCTCGTCCTCGTCGTTTACGTCGTCGATTATTTCCTCCGTTTCCGTTTCTCTGCGTTCCTTTCGTCTTCACGGGAGAAGCTGTTTTGTTCCTCGCTGCTTTTCCCTTCTTATTCTCGCCGCTGCTGCTTTGGTTTTTCTCCTTCTTATTCAGTGCGACTAACGCGGCTAATTGCGCGCGCCTGTCCGCCATCGGTTTGACTTTCGCGTCTTGCTTCTCCTCTTCGTCCCCGTCTAAAACGGCGTCGCCGAACAAGTCGCCGTTTAATTTCACGTAATCCACTTTCGTTCTTCTCCGAGGTCCTTCTATGATGATTGCCGAATCGCTGCTGCTACTACTACTGCTATTTTCGCTATCATCGCTATCAGATGATGATTGCGGAACTACCGCTGACCCGGAGAGCGATTCGTCGCTGTCGTCTTTACCGTCGTCTTTTTCATTCTTCTCTTTGAAATCTTCGTCCTCGGATTCGTCGCTCGGCCACACGTCTTCTTCGTTCTCGCCGTGTAAATGAAACCGCGAGGTCCCAGGTATTATGCCTTTGTCGAACATGTCCTGTTCTTTTTTAAACACGTCCAAGTGCGTGCACGTTTCAATGTCTAACCTTTGATCGTAATCCAAATTCAGATAGTAAATCACGTCCACGCGACAATCGCACAGAGGACACAACCATCCTTCGTCGCCTTTCGGTATATCTTCCGGTTTCAACGGCGGTTTCACGCATTTCATGTGATACGCCAAATCGCAGTACCCGTCGCAAAACACGACGTCGTTCTCCTCCTCGTTGCACTCGCCCGATCCGCACTCGCAACACACCACGTCCTCGCATTCAATCTCCCCATCCTCATCTTCTTTGCACTTGAACTTCTCCAGTTTCTTCTCGTCGTAGTTTAACTTCTCAAACAACTCTCTGACTTTCAACTTCCGGAAGAAAATATCTTCCCGTTTCTTCGCTAACTCCGCGATTGGTTTCAACTTCTCCTGATTCGACGAGCGCCATCCGTCGAGCGTATACGTGTCCAAATACGCTTGCGAACGTCGCAACGCGCTCAACTGCACGCAAATTTGCGTTCGCGCTTTTTGTACTCCCTGATGATGCGTATTGTAACGATGATGATGATGATGATAAATGTGTTGTTTTACATGAGTATTACGAGAGAGACATCCTCGCGTACATCGAGAAAAGGAGGCTGGTTAATGAAGTCTCTCTCTCTGAAAATGTCTCGAGACGAGACTCGAAAAACAAAATTCAAATTCACAAAAAGCGCAGAAAAGTTTATGTTTTTGACGACGCGAACGAGGACGATGATGATGACGTGCACATCCTTACCTCTGCTGCTTTTAAAGCGTCTTCGTTTTCTGAATCGTTTTTGCTCCTCTTTTTTCTCTTCTTCTTCTTTATTAGTATCGTCCTCCGTTCTTCTTCTTCTTCTTCTTCGCGCGGTTGTTGGTGTTTTCCCCTCATCGTCAGCCTTCTCTTTCGCCGTGTCTTTACCATCGCGTGTATCAGTGTTTTACGCAAGAAGTCGCACTCTACTAAAGCGAGAGAAGAAAAGAGTCTCTCAAAAATTCTCTCTTCTTTCTTTCTTTCTCTCTCTCGAAACGCGCGCGCGAATGCGAGTGCGGTCTGGTGGGTAAAGCAGTCCCCTAAAACCAGGAACTCCCCTAATTCGAAACCCTTTTTGACCGTGTAATTTAGGGTTTGCAACTTTAGGGTTTTAGTAGAACCCTAAATTTGAATATCTCTTACAGCTGTAAACTCTACTCTACGACACATAAACACACGACGCGAAGCTTTAATAAATAATTGTGTATACGAAAGAAGAGGAGGAGGAGCGCAGAAGAAGGGCGTTTCTTTAGTATCACGCGCTGCTGGTAAAGGCGTTTTTTTCTTCTTCGCGCGCGTGTTGGTGTGTTGTACTTTCAACATCATCATCATCGTCTAATCGAGAAAGAGATGGTTTTGAATGATGGAAAAGAAGACGACGTGATTACGATTGAGATTTTGGACGACGATTCAGACGACGACGAGGAAGAAGAAATAGAAGAGAAAGACGGGAAGAAGGATGCGAAGATGAGATCGTCGTCGTCGACCGAAGAAGAAGATGATGAGGACGAGGGAGACGACTTTTACGTCGCGCAACATCATCGACAACAGAAACAACAACAACAACAACAAAATGCAAGCTTTAAAGAGAAAGAAGAAGTGAAGAAGAAGGAAGAAGACAAAGACAGTAAACTGACGACGACAACGATGGTGAGCGACGGAAACGCGTTTACCAGTACTACGGATGCGGTCGCGGCAAAGACGACGATGGTAAAATCATCATCGGAAAAAGGAGATGATGAGTTTGCTAAAAAAGCGCCTCTTCTGTTGGCAAGTCCGCAACCGAAGAAAGCTCCGGCGAATGTTCCTTCTCCTGTTCCTCCTCCTTCT
>Ga0206124_10002469_pt1 | contig 13758 bp, 13 predicted proteins | sample Helgoland_Spring_3_FD_148671 | JGI IMG/M metagenome (GOLD analysis project Ga0206124, IMG submission 148671) | Pelagic subsurface seawater microbial communities from Kabeltonne, Helgoland, North Sea - Helgoland_Spring_Bloom_20160321_2 | ecosystem: Environmental > Aquatic > Marine > Epipelagic ... | reverse complement strand
TTACCGGACAGGTTATTAGGGTTTAATCTCAGTCAGTTACGACACCCCTTTCCCAATACATACATCAGTTGATTAAAAAACAAAACACAAATATCTATTTGATATAATTTATAATTAAGCATAAATTCAATTATTCATCTTGCAGCATATTTAAATGTTAGTGAGGCTGAAAAAAATAAAAAAAAATATTATAAAAAAAATATTACTGGAACTAAAAATTTTTTAGAAGCTTGTAAAAACTCTAAAGTTAAAAATATTATTTTTTCATCATCATGTAGTATTTATGGAAATGTAAAAGGATCTGTTAGTGAAAATGAAAAACCTAACCCACAGGGTTATTATGGATATACAAAATTTAAAGGTGAAGAATTAATAAAAAAAATATCTCTCAAATACAAATTTAAATATGGGATTTTAAGATATTTTAATGTTGCTGGCGCTAGTCCATCTGGGAAAATTGGGGAGATCGAAACTTCGCATGGTCATTTAATTAAAAATTTAGCTATTCAATTCTAAAAAAAACCTAAGATTAAAATTTTTGGTAATGACTACGAAACTAGAGATGGCACATGTATCAGGGATTATGTTCATGTTTCTGATTTAACAGATATACATATTAAAGGATTAAATTATTTACAAAAAAATCAAAAATCATTTATTTTAAATTGTGGCTATGGAAAAGGATATTCTGTTCAACAAATTGTAAATATTTTTGAAAAAATAACAAAAGGTGTTGATGTTAGTTATAAAAAAGAAGATTTGGTGATATTACTCAAGTTTATGCAAATACCAAAAAATTTAACAAAATTTTAAAATAGAGGCCTAAATACAATTACATTAAGTTGATAATTCAAAGTGCAATTGAATGGGAAAAAAAATTAAAACACTAAATTACCAAAATAAATATGAATTGAATTTTTATTTAGCAAAAATATTTGCTACTTGCTGATTTAAATCGACTTTATTTTCTTCTTTTGATTTTAACTTATTATGATCAATAACATCAATCTTAGGCTTAACATTGTTATCAAATACATTAGTTAAAACATTGCTATCATTTATGGCATCATTTACTGAATTAATTTTAGATATCAAATTACTTCTTTGTTCTTGATACTTTTCTAGTTCACCTTTTAAAATATCAAATTTCTTTTTAGTATCTAATAATTCGCTTCCTAATCTAACATTTTCTTCTTGATAAAAATCAACTCGAGCAATTGAATTATGTCCAAGATTTTCAGGTTCTTTAGTTTCTAAAACTTTATTAGGATTTTCTAATAATTTACTTAAAGACTCGTTAATTTTATTAATATCTTTTTTGAGTTCTAAATTTTCTTTAACACTTTGTTCAATAAATTTTTGTTGCTCTTCTATCCTCTTTTCTAGTAGTTTTGAATTAGAAAATGTTTGATTAGATTTCAATATTTTTTCTAAAATTTTTGTAATAGTATTTTTAATCATTTTAATAATGTATAAAAAATTATTTTTAATTTTTAAGTTATTATCTAAAAATACTAGTATTTTTTCTATAAAGTTAAAAGTACTATCTATAAATAGATCAAATTGATTTTTTTCAAAAACCAAAAAATCATCCTTTTGATCAACATTAGATTTAAAAATTGAAATTTTATTTTCTAAAACTTTACTATCATTGAGAATATTATTTAAAGAATTATCAAAAGTCATAAATACAACTTCAGGTTTATTTGTTTATTATAGAATGTCTAGTGTAAAAAAAGTGTTTAATGACACATATTTTATAAATAAAGTTCTTAATATTATTTTATTTAAATTTTTTAAGACCAGTGATTTGAAGAAAGAACAAAAAAATAAATAAAAAATTCGTTGAAAAATAACGCCAAAACAATCTTCTAGGTTCTGTTATTAATCTTATTAACCAAGCGAGACCCAAATATTCAAAAAATTTATTTGGTAAAATTTTGTTGCCTGATAGAAAATCAGCAACAGCACCTACTCCAATCATAGTGCACTTGAGTTTATTTTTGTGTTGGTGCATCCATAACTCTTGTTTTGGGCATCCTAAAAATACAAATAAAATATCAATTCTATTTTTATTTATTTTTTCAACAATATTTTTATCTTCTAATGATGTTATTTTTCTATAAGGGGGTGAGTATTGATATTTTATTTCTAATTTTTTATATTTGCTTTTTAAATATGATTTAATTTTTTTTAAATTAGAATTTGTTGATCCATAAAATCCAATTTTTAAGTTTTTTTTATTTGCAAGTTCACATATTTTTTCAGTGATATAATATCCTGGTAAATGTTCTGCACTTTTTGCACCAATAATTTTTAATGCCCAATAAATAGGTCTACCATCTGCAATGGCTAGATCTGCTGAGTTATGCGCAACTTTAAAAGTTTGATTTAAATAACTTTCAATACAACTATGAACATTAGAAACACATATATAATGTGCATATTTTTTTTTTTTCCAATAAACAATTTTTTTTAAAAGATCTTTTAAATTAATTGGGTTTATTAAATAATTAACAATTTTAATTTTTGTAATTTTTGATTGCATCTTCATATATTTTTATTAGTTGTCTATAATTAGTCTCATAAGAATATTTTTTATTAAATTCATGATATGCATTTGAAACTATTTTGTTGCATTCTTTGGGATTAGCCAAAATCCATTCAATTTTTTTTTTTAGATCAAAACTATCTCCACTATTAAATAAAATTCCATTATATTTATCTTTAATAATACTTTTAATACTACCAATATTTGATGCCAACACTAAAGTGCCTTCTCTAAATGCTTCCAATATAGTCATCGGAAAGCTTTCGTACCATTCTGATGGAAAGACTAAAAATTTAGATTTATTTATAAAATTACTAACTTGATTTCTTGATAAATTTCCATGAAATTTAATATTTTTAAAATCTTTTTTTTTAATTTTGCTAAGTAGTGGTCCGTCACCTAAAATATCTAGTTCAATATCTATATTTTTAAAAGTTTTGATAAGCGTCAAAATACCTTTTTCTTTAGAAATACGAGATGCAAATATTACGTTTTTTTTATCCTCAATGGGTTTGATGGTATTTGAAGTAGAGTGCAAAAAATTAGGTTTTATGATTAATTTGTCTATAGGTAATATGACTGTAGAAAATTCTTGCCTTGTGAATTCCGTATGTGTGATGAATTTTGTCACATATGAAAGTAAATCTTTTCTTTTGTTGGTCAATTTTGAAATAAAATAAGACAAAATATTTGAATCTTTAAAAAAACCATAATTTTTTCTATTTTTATTAAGGAAACCCAATTTTTCCCAGATTAGCCTGTAATTGTGCAAGGTCATTATAATAGGAATATTTTTTTTTTTAAAAAAATCTAAAACTGAGTAAGTCCATAATGGAAAAGTATTATGAATATGTACAATATCTGGTAAACCATATTTTGATACTTTTTCATTTAATATTTCAATACTTTCATTGGAATACGAAATATTTTTAAAAGTGATTAATTTATTATTTAATGAATTAAGTTCTTCTGAATTATTTCTTATCAACTGAATGACTTCATGATTATTAGATTTCAATAATTTTGTCTCCTCATCAACAACTGAGTCCTCACCGCCAAAATATCGATATTTATTATGAATTATAAAAACTTTCATTTATAAATATAAATATTAAGAACTAAGATCATAACGTTTGTAATTAAATTTAAATAATAAAAAAACATATAGTAAATTTTATAATATAATATTGAAATAATAATAATTTAATCAATGAATATTTACCATCATATAAATAGATATCGTAAATTTTTTGTTTCAAACAGAGTAAAAGAAAATGGAGATTTAGATATTATTGATAAAGATAGAATAAAAAGACACGAATTTGATAATTATTTGAAAAATAAAAAAATTATTATTCAAAAAATTTATCACAAAACTGGATTAAGATATAATATCATTGATCATAAGTTTAAAGTTTATCGGATAGATTTTTTAAATGGACATGAGGTAAATCCATTATTTTTTAATTTTACAAAAAATGTAAAAAATAAAAAAATTTATAAAGTAAATTTTAAATTAAACTTCAATAATATTTTGAAATTCATTATAAATATAGTCAATCAATTTAAATGGCGTATATACTCTATAATAAAACAAGAAAACACAATTATAGAATTAGTTGGTGTTGATGGATCAGGTAAATCTTTTCTTGCAAAAAAATTTGCAAATTTAATAAAAAATGATTCAAAATATGAAATTTTTCATTTGTGGAAAAAAAGTAAAATTAACAAGAAAAATATAAAAACAATCAAGCCTTATGGAAAAAAAAATTACAATTTATTTTTATCTTATTTAAAAGAGTTATACTTAATTTATAAAATTCTACTTTTTTATTTAAAAGAAATTTTTTTTAGTAAAAAAAAAACTATTTTAATTTTTGAAAGGTCATTAAGAGATATAATAATTGATCCTAGTAGATATCGATTGAAGCATTATCCAAAGTTTATGAATTATATTTTAAATATGATATTTAAAAACTCAAATATATACTATTTAAATGTGACTTTTAAACTATCAAAAAAAAGAAAAAATGAGATAACTTATAAAAAATTTTTAGAATTAGAAAAAAATATAAAAAAATATTTTTTACATAACATAAAAATTAATCCAAAAAAATTAACAAAATTTTAAAGTTAGTAATCTTTTTTTCTATAATCGATTAAATAAAGGGAAATCACGACTATAAACTGAGATGTATATAATCCAAATATTAGTCCCTGAATGTCAAAATAATTAATAATAAATTTAGAGCTTATTAAAGAGAAAAAAGCTGCAAATAAAAAAGAAAAAAAAATTGGTTTTGTATTTCCTAAAGTTCTGAATTTATAAATTAATGGGTATTGTAAAAATTGTATTGGTATTATAAATGATAAATAAATTAATATTTGATAATAAGTAGCAACTTCACTTCCATAAAATAAACTAAGCAAATTTTTTGAAAATAAAATAATTACAAAAACAACTAAAATAATTATTTTAAGATATTTAATAGTAAAACTCTTTAGATAATTCTTCATTGTTCTAATACCACCAACTTTAAATTTTTCACTAGTTGTGGCTGGTATAAAATTTTCAATAGATTGAAAAATAATATTTGAAATATTTAATAATGTTTGACAAGCACGAATAATACCAAAAATAAATGGTCCTAATAAGATAGCTGCATTTAGTAACCATAAATTACCTGAAAACCATTGAGTTATAGTGGTAAGTAAAAGCCATTTACCAATAATCCAATTTGTTTTGATAGTTGAATAAATACTTAAATAATTAAATTTTAAAGATAAAATAATTGTAAAATTAATCATAATACCTAATAAAAATGAATAAAAAAAAATCCACCAAACATTTTCTAGGGTAAGTAACTTTAAAACATCAAAATAAAAAAGAAAAAAAATCAAAGAAAAATAAGTTGTAAAATCAGAAATTAGAGCTTTAAAATAAAGATTCTTACTAAATAACAATCTTCGAACAAACTGGTGTAATTGGGTAACTATAATTGTTAATGAAAACTGAAAATAATAACTTTGAAATTGATAATCAAAATTATAAGTTCCAAAAAATTTAAAGAACAGAATAAAAAAAAAAAAAACTATTGAAGTAAATATTATTTGTTGAAAAAAAACTCCTCCATAAAAAAAATCAATATTAAGTTTATTTTGCTTGGGCGCATTTGTAAACATTGGTGAAATTACAAAAGAAATTTGAGCACCATTAATTAGTGTAAGAATTAACCAATAAAAGCTAAATACACCAAAATCATTGATGCCTAAAAATCTCAAAATCAAAATAGAAATTAAAAAATTAGAGCCACTAACTAATACTTGATCTAAAACAGTTAAATTAAAATTAGTTATTCTTAAAAAAAATTTTTTGATATTGTTATAAAACATTTGCTCAAATCTTTATAAATTTACTCATGAAACTTTCTTTAAATAATTTATTTATAGGTGATTTGCTATTAAAATTTTTTTCTTTTTTAATCAGAATATTTCTTCTTTCTAAAAAGACTCTTCTGTAAAAAAAAGATACTTCATAATCATATTTCCAGTCATTAATGATATGATGTTTTTTTAGTTTATCTAAAAATTTTTCATAATGTTCTAGATCTTTTTTATTGCTATAATCAATTTTCATTTCAAAACCAGTTTGAACGAAAAAATAGAGTAATGACAATTCAAATATTCGATAAAATATTAAATATATCTTATTAAAATTTGAAAAATAATATTTTATAAAAATTAAAATTTTATAAATAGAAATTAATATTTTAAAATAGAAATAATCATTTTTTTTTAAATATTTTTTTAATAACTCAATTATTTTTAATTCAAAAATTACATTTTTTTTAAATATTTTATTATTATTTAAAAAAGCTGTTTTATATTTTTCAATTTTTTCTAAATTTTTTGAATTAAGGATCTTAGCAATTTGGAACGAGTGATATGTATGGGTAACTTTGGAAGGTATTATTGGGATATATTTTTTGAAATATTCCAAGGATTCATTTTTTTTAATCCCATAATAAGGGGTGCTAATTAAAGATAATGAATGAAAAAAATCTACCTGTAAAAAAAGTAGTTTATTAAAGTCAATAAAATAGAAAGTTTCAATCTTGTTATTTTTCGAAAAAAATTTACTTTTAGAATTATCATAAAATAGATATTCCCATTTATATTTTAGTTTAATTTTTTTTAATATTTTTTTAATTAATTTAATATTTATATTGGCAATTAAATCAAGATCGCTTTTAATAAATGGAAAATTTTCATAATTTCTCAAAATTGCATATTTAATATTTAAAAAATTTAACTCATTTATTATATCCAGTAATGTATTTTTTTTTTTATAAGTCAAAGTTTTTAAATTATATTTCTTAAAAAATTCAAATAAATATTTATAGTAATTTATATATTCTTTTATAGATATTAGTAAAAAATTTATATGGTCTTAATAAAATACTTATAAAAATTGCTATTATTAAACTTAAGATCTTTTTATTAAGATAAAAATATATCTGTTTTCTTAAAAAATATTTATAAAACAATTTTCTAAGATTATATTTTACCCATTCATATATTTGTTGTGACTTTAAAAACTGCGAAGTGATTATAGAATTATTATGAATTCTATATTTCATTAAAATTTTTTTTTGCACATAAATAATATGTCCCCTTAATGCCAGTCTATTCCACAGATCTATATCTTCTGCTGGCCAAAATTTTTTTCTATATCCATCAATTTCTTGAACAATTTTTTTTTATACATCGTACCAGAATGAAGAAGCCCAATTGGTTTATTGTTTTTAATAAGAGTAGAGGAAGATTCATGATTGTCAATTTCTGTTGATGTAACACCAAATGTGTTTCCATTTAAACCCATATACGTCCCAAGACAGCTTAAAACATCTACATCCTTATGCTTGCCCATATAGGAAACTTGTTCTTCAAGTCTATTTTTATACATAATATCATCAGAGTCCATTCTGGCAATATAATCAGCTTTAGAGTCATTAATTGCAATATTTAAAGCATTAGCCATACCTAAATTTTCTTTTAAATTTATAATTTTAATTCTTTGATCTAAACTACTCTTTTCTTGAATTATTTTTAATGAATTATCTGTTGAGGCATCATTAACAATAATTAATTCAAAATTTTTAAATGTTTGACAGAGAACACTATCAATTGCTTCCCTTAAAAATTTTTCGCTGTTAAATACAGTCATTACAACTGATACAAAATTTATCATATTAAATATTATAATTCTTTTTATAAATCAAAAATTAGATTTTCTGACATATTCATTATTACTATATATCTTATAAACTTTGTTCATAGAGTTGATATCATCATGTAAATATACATTTACTCTTCTTTGTTTTAATTTGTAAAAATTCAAAATTTTTTGTTTAAACTGATTAATTATCTCTGTCTCATTGTTATTATAAATATCAATATATCCTAATTCATTTTTTTTTATAATTGACATTGGACCTGGTGCATTAGTTGTTAAAACATTTATATTATTTTTCAAAGCATCTAAAATAACATATCCACCAGAGTCTCTTAAAGTTGGAAATATTAGTAAATCACTTTTTTTAATTTTTTTTAAAAACTTGCTTTGTGGTAACAATCCATGCAGTTTAATATTATTTTTAAATACTTCATTTTTTACTTGATCTATGATTTTAGCTTTTAAAGGACCGTCTCCAAAAATCTCTAATTTAATCTTATTATTAGCTTTATATAATTTTTTAAAAATTTTAATTAAATAATGGGCTCCCTTCCATTCTAATAGTCTACCTGCAAAGTATATATTGTAATTCTTTTTAATTTTATTTTTGAAAAAAATTTTATCATTAATAATTGAGGGAACAATAACTACTTTTTTATGAAAAATTTTAGGCACTAAAGATAAATTAACCTCATGTGTTAAAATAATTTTTTTTGATTTTAAAAATAATAAATTCATTATTGGAGAATATTTTATATAATAATTAGAAATTAATCTTAGATACTCAATAATTTTTGCTTTTAAAGAAAAATTCTTTATCAAACAATTTTTAATAACTTCACCACCACAAACAGGACCAAAAAAAAAATTTGACTTACATAAAAAAAGGAAACTTGGGATTCTCAGTGAAGTAAAAGTTACATGATGAATAAAATCGTATTTAATTTTGTTGATTTTAGACTTAAATTTAAAATAAACTAAAAGTTGCCATAAGTAAAAATATAAATAAGTGTTTTTTTTATTTTTTTTTTTTAAAATTTTTAAAAAAAAATCTGGAAGATCATAAAACCAAAAATTAAAATTTTTTTTTTTTAAAATTTTTAAAAAAAAATCTGGAAGATCATAAAACCAAAAATTAACATTTTTTTTTTTACAAAGAGTATTTTCCAAATAAATTTTTTTTTTATTAGATTTTCTTGTAATTATGGTTATTTTATTTTTGTTGTTTTTAGATAATGCTTTAATCCAACTCCATCCAATTTCGTGTTCAGATCCCGAATTAGGCTCGCAAGAATAAGCTGAAATTAAAATCTTCATTTCTAAATTTAAATATTACAGCTTCTTAATATCTTTACTATTCTTAATTTCATAAAATCTTATTGCTAATAGAGAAACAATGAATAAAATAAATGGTGGTTCTTCAGGCCAATTAAAAACAATACCTTTTAGCAAAACCAATATCACTAAAAATATACAATATTCATCATACTCATTTAATTTTAAAATTTGTTGCCATAAAAAAAGATAAATCAAAACACCTGCAGCTCCTATATCACCATAAATCCCTCCCCAAAAAAAGAAAGGTGCAAATAAACTAGATCCTGTTGAAGTAGCTGTTGTATAGTTAGACTGTTGAAATATCCAAATTATATTTGTTAATTCATTAATGCTAAAGTTAAAAAATAAAAAATTTTGATAATCCGGTATCATAAGAGCTAACCTACTTGTAGTTTGTCCAGGTCCTAAACCAAAAAAATTATTTAAATAACTGTGATGGTAGTATTTAAATAGTTCAAAAATACTAAATTTTAAATTTAAACCCTCTTTTATTTCATCAATATTTTTTGAAAAATAAGGGCTAAAATAATCCTTGTTAATTGAATATAGAATATAGATTAAAATTATCATCAATCCAGTATTAAATAGGATTTTTAAAATATAAGTGATATTTTTAGTTTTAAAAAATTTAATTAAATAAAAAATAAATAATGCAATAACAAAACTTAATACAACTTGTTTTGCATCTGAAAAAAGATTTACCGAGACCAAAATTAATATTATTATAAATTTAATATAATTATTCATTTTTGTTAAAAAGAATACATATGTTGCTGTTAAAGTTGCAACAAAACCAGCAACGTGATGACCCGCACCTAAATTAATAAATAAGCCTTGAACATCATCATGTTTTAAATTGAAAATAAAATATTGGATGTAGCAAATCAAAGTATTCATAGATGAAAATAAAATAATTATCTTTTTAATAAATTTTTGATCAATTAAACTTAATTTTACTCGAATTAAAAAAATATAATAAAAAAAAGGCTCTAAAATTATTAGTGTATAGATGATAAAATTAAATTTAGAAATTTTGTTATAAAGAGTGCTAACAAGTATAAATAACACAAATAAAAAAATTAATTTATTAAGTGAAATATTTTGACTATCCTTGATAAAGGCTAGTGACCACAAATAAGACATAAAAATTAATAAATAATGAATGTGGTTAATAGATGATGGTAACCCAACAAAAACTAATACTCGTGTAAATAAAAAGGATACAGTAATTAAAAAAATTATATTATTTAAAAAAAAGTTATTTTGACTATCTGTATGCATATATTATTATTTTGACCACTAATATTTTAATAATAAAGATTAAACTTAATTAATTATTATTCTAAAAAGTACTGTAAATGATTTTTTAAATTATTTATCATATTATGTACAATTTTCATTTCCTTATTATCTTTAATATATTTAACATCTTCTGTTAAAATTCTAATTTTTTCCAACAGATAAAAAATATAATAAATCTTATACAATTTAATGTTTATGGAGCTTAATTTTTCATTAACAAATTTAGTAAATTTATATAAAATAAAATTAGATACCTTGTAGTGTAATAATTTTTTAAAACAAAAAATTTTAGATAAATTGTAAAATATTTTATGTCCATACCAGTTTAACTCATCATTAAACTTCGCTCTAAATTTAAAATTTTCAAAATCTATAACATAAAAAATATTCCTATATTTCAAAACATTATAATTGGCAAAATCACCGTGACTTAAAGATTTATTTAAATATATATTATGTAATTTATTTTGTTTAAAATAGATTAATGTTTTATTAAATAATTTTATTAATTCTTTATTAAATTTAAGATCATTAGAATTTATTGCAGTTAAAATATATTTTTCAATCGTTACTTTTTTAGTTTTATCTCTATACGAACTATTTATTATTCTCTTATAATCTTTAACTCTGACTTTTTCCGAGTCTATATAATCTGTAACAAAATAATATGGCTTATCTTTGATATTAAAATCTAATATTTTAAGAACATTGAATTTATTATTTTGATTGAAATATCTTAATCCTTTTACTTCATTAATAATTTGCTTTTTATAGGAATATTTAACTACTTTTTTTTTAATACCATCATCAATAATCAAGATATTTGAAATTCTTAAAGAAAAAAATTTGTATATTTTAGCTTCTTTTTTAAGAAATTTTTTATAAATTTTTTTATCAATTAAAGACTTCAATTTAAGTTGTATTTTTTGTTTTTTATAATTACTTTAAACTATCTATTCTTTAAATTTTATGCCATCAAAAAATATAAAGGATAAGAGTTAAAGATGTTAAAAAAGCATATCACAGAGATTAAAATTAAGTACAATAATATTTATAAATATAAAACAATAAAAATTGTAGAATAAAATTTAAAATTTATAACTACTATTAATTAATAATAATTTTAATCTTCTTAAAAATTTATTTAAATACTTTATTGGTCTTAAAAGAAAAATTATTAATTGAAATAATAAAAAAAATATTTTTCTTTTTTCGAGATAATATATTGCAGATAGTCTGAAAATGTAATCTGCTATATATTTTCTATATATATTAATTTTAAATAATATACTTTTTTTATTAAATTTTTTTTTGAAATTATTTTTCGATATTAAATCTTTTTTTTTTTTTTAAATTATTTAAATTATTTTTTAAATAAAGAGTAAGAAAAAAAGTTTGCCAATATTTACTTGTGGTTACTGAGTTTGAATGTAATCGATATTTGACAAGAACTTTTGGTAAAGCAAATATTATATGACCGGAAAGAGCCATTCTATTCCACAGATCAATATCTTCAACTGGAAAAATATCTCTATAGCCTTTTAATTCTTTAAATATTCTTGTTTCTATAATCGTTCCCGGATTGCAGACTCCAATATTTTTAGCTTTTTTTATTAACTCAAAACAAGAGTTTTTATTTACTAAGAGATTTGAAGAAATACCAAAATTTTTTTGCCCATTAGTTATATACGTGGCCAAACAGCTCAATGCTTTTACATCTTTATTTTTTTTTAAATATTGTATTTGTATTTTTAGTCTATCTTTATTATGTATGTCATCATCATCTATTACCGATATCCATTTTGTTTTAATTTTGTTTACTATCTGATTTACTGAAGTAGTTTTTGATCTAAATTTATTATTTATAACCTTAATTCTATTATCTATTTTTTTGAAGTTCATCATTATTTTTAAAGTATTATCAGTTGATTTATTATTTAGTAAATAGAAGTCAAAGTTTTTATACGATTGATTTAAAATACTTTTAATTGCTTTTTCAATGTACTTAGATCCATTGCATGATGGTAAAATTATAGAAATTTCTTTTTTTTTAATGTAATTCATAAAGATTGATTATTAATAGATTAATAATCTTTTTAAAGAAAAATTTTTTTATATTCAGTGAAACTTTTAGATCAATCTGTTGTAAGATTGTCAAATTTTTTAACCAAAGTCATACTAATTAAAATTTTAAGACTTGAAAAATTTAATAATTTTTCTTTTTTTTGGTTAATTAATTTATTTATAAACTTTTTGTATACATCTTTTATTGTAAATTCTTTATTGATTTATTTATAGAAAATTTCAATTTACTAGAATAATTTTTTTATGCTTCAAATGATTTTTAATTTTTTTATTTGTTAAATCAAAACGTTCTAGACTGATTTCATTTTTTCTTTTTTTTACGGTTTTGTAGTTTACATCTAAATAAATAATTAATGAAATTGATAATAAATAATCTATTAACCATTTTAAAAAAGTAGATTATGTGACAATCTATATCTTTCAGGATCAATATATAAATCACGAATTGATCTCTCAAATATAATTAAATAATTATCATAATTAATCTTAATTTTTAAAAAAAATTGAATAGTTTTAAAAATTAAATAAATTTCTTTTATTATGGAAATTAAAATAAAATACACTTTTTTTTATATGGTTTTATAGATTTACTTCTAGTTTTTTTTTTCCATAAATGAAAAATTTCTACTTTTTGATTTTTTGTAAATATTGATTTTAATTTTTTTGCAAAATATGTTTTACCACTTCCATCAACTCCAATGATTTCTATAATTTTTATTTTTTTATATTTATAAATATTATTGTACTTAATTTTAATCTCTGTGATATGCTTTTTTAACATCTTTAACTCTCATCCTTTATATTTTATGATGGCATAAAATGTTTTTACAATTATCCATAAATCTAAAAACAAACTCCAGTTATTTAAATACCATAAATCATACTCCATTCTTTTTTTTATCGATTCTTCTGTAGGTGTGGCTCCTCTAGATCCATTGACTTGTGCCCAGCCTGTTATACCGGGTAAGGTTTTATACCTTTTCATATAATTGTATATTTTATTGAATTCCATATCCATTTGTATTGGATGCGGTCTTGGTCCCACTATTGACATGTCTCCCTTTAAAACATTAAAAAATTGAGGCAATTCATCAATACTAAACTTTCTTATAAATCTACCCACTTTAAGTAATCTTGAATCATTTGCTTGAACTTGATCATGTTGAAAGTTGATTTTATTTATTTTTAAACTTCTGATTTTGTAAACAACAAATCTTCTTCCATCCCAACCTGTTCGCTCTTGTTT
>Ga0206124_10002437_pt1 | contig 13901 bp, 6 predicted proteins | sample Helgoland_Spring_3_FD_148671 | JGI IMG/M metagenome (GOLD analysis project Ga0206124, IMG submission 148671) | Pelagic subsurface seawater microbial communities from Kabeltonne, Helgoland, North Sea - Helgoland_Spring_Bloom_20160321_2 | ecosystem: Environmental > Aquatic > Marine > Epipelagic ... | reverse complement strand
GGAAGTCTCGGTGCGAACTTCGCAGATTGGACTATGGCAAGGTTCGGAGATTGACACCCTCATTGTTCCATTTGCATTGAATGCGAGTTCCTGGCCCACGGAAACCATGACACTCGCTGTGATCGTAGATGATGCTGCTGGAAATCGAGGAGCGGCATTCCGAGATTTTGATTACACCGCTGCAGCCGATTTACCCAATCTTCTCGTGGCCTTAACCGAAGAAACCGACGGTACTTCTTCCTTGCTCGCTTTCGAGAATGAATCGGGCGAAGTCACAACGGCAAGCGGTTTTCCACTCAGTCACGACCTCGCCTACGCCGACGGAACGTTTGCCCTTGCCGATGCCGAAGCAGCAACCGTGCACCTCGTCAATCGGGAAACCATGGCGGTCGAAAACGCCTGGAATTCTGCGCAAAGCACCGGGTCTTTGCCGCTGATCAAGCGTGTGCACGCCCTGGGACTGCAAGCCGGATTCACCATTGTAAACGCCAGTGGCATCGCCGCAATCAATCCTTCAGGCGCATTGCTTTTTGAGCGATTTTCTGAAGCGCCTTGGAGTCCCGTGGACGTGCGATTCACTGGAAACACCTGTGTGCTTTGGGAGAAAAATGAAGCCACCTCAGCCCACCGACTGCGCTCGTGGGATTTTGTTACTGGCGCAACGGGGCCGCTGATCAATTTGGCCGTGGAGCCCGCGGGAATAGCGAGCGTTCCAGCACAAAGCTCTGGAAGTAGCGGGACCGTTGTCCTCGTCAGTGAAACCACGGGGCTCACCCTTGTAGATGTTGCAACAGGCTCGATGGTAGATTTATGCGGGCTCATTGGCAGCGGCACGCTCACCTCCAATGCCTATGCAATCGCTGGTTTTGGTGGCAATGAGGCTGTGTTCATCCGCGGATCACAACTCTGTCGTCAAGACATCGGACCGGTGAGCAGTGGAAGCAATTTGCCGTATGCAGGAGAAATCATGGATGTACAACCACAAGTGGACGGCTCGGCGCATCTGCTTTTCGACCAAGGAGCGGCGAAGCAATTCGCGATCTGGAATCCTTCTGATGCAGCGCCCTCCGAAAATGAAATCACCTTGCCAATAAACACAAAAGCGGTTTGGCTTGTTAATGATTGAACTAGGAAGTACTCGCACGGGAAAGTACTTTTGATTTTTGGCTCCGAGAATGATTCGGTTTTCGCCCTCCCGAGTTTTTGACCATGTTACAATATCCCCAAGAAGAGCCGGATTTTGCTGTTGCACTCTCTACGAGCCTCGTACTCTTTGGCTTCGACGGTAATGATTTGCAGGTACTTTTGGCAAAAAGCAAACGTGCGCCCTATGCCGGAGCACTGTTCTTACCGAGCCGTTACCTAAATGAAAACGATGAGCTGATGCTCTCAGCCCGCAAGATGTTCAAGCAGCTGTTTGGATATGAAGATCCAACCATGATCGAGCAATTGCAGGCCTTTGGAAAGGTTTTTCGTCATCCAGGAGGCCGGGTCATCAATGTTGCACATTACGCATTGGTGCGAAAAAGTGATTTTCAAGCTTCCGATTGGGATGAAAACGACATGCAGTGGGTCCCCTTTTCGGAGGTTCCGGACCTGGCATTCGACCACAACGAAATTGTACAATACGCGAAGGAGCGTTTGAAACGCCGGGTGAAGCGGCGACCGGTAGGGTTCCGTTTGTTGCCAGATGAATTTACGCTCGGCCAGCTGCAAACCCTCTACGAAACTGCACTGGGCAAGAAATTCGACAAGCGAAATTTTCGCAAAAAACTCTTCAAAACGACCCTGCTCATCGATCTGGATAAGAAAGCAGATGGCAGGGCCGAAGGCCAACACAAAGGGTCACAGCTTTTCACTTTTAACAAGGAGAAATACCAGAAGATGAAAATTCAGGGGTACGACTTTTTGTTTTGAAGAAGTCGAGTCATAGCCTAATGAAAATCAATCACAAGGGGCACCAAAACTTCCGAGCAGCACCAATAAATCATTGACGTTAACGGCGCCATCTCCAGTCACATCAGCAGGACAGATGGAATCGTCGTTTCCATACAGACAACTTCCGTCAGCAGAATTGAAATGAGTGCTGTAGTTCAAGGCCATTGGATCCATGCAGCCCGGAAAAACACATGATCCATCATCTTGCAATGCTTCAGGCAGATAGTTCGTCGCATTGTCATAGGTACAGCCTGCAAGCTCCTGCGCTGCGAGCAATTCAAACGTGATCGAGTGGCATACACCATTGAGAACACCATTGAGTGGATGAAAGCAATAGGTGATTTCCGTTGAACCTATGACGTTCTGAGGGTAGTAATCCGCCACAAAGGTCCAATTGGTATCTCCTGCTGCAATTGCAATGAGATTGCCCTGCGAGTTGCTTGAAGTCGTCGAACAGAAAGGATAGCAAATGGGTCCCCAGCAAAACCGCTCGTATGCTCCCAATGCTTCACCACTGTATGGGCAATCCCAAGGCTCAACAGACTCCTCAATCGTTCTCGTCACCATGAGATACTGAGTTTGACCGCCCAAATTAGTCACGCCCCAACCTACTGAGACCTCATTGGCTTCCGGTGTTTCAGCAATTACCGCAACATAGTCTGCTGCATCAATAATAGTGACTTGGGCGTGTGCGGACAAGGACGCTAAGCATCCTATGAATGCCCATATGAGTCGCGATGATATCATTCACATTCATTTCCAAAGTCTCCCAGTAACATTAACAAGTCCGTGACATTCACAGCTCCGTCGTTATTAGCATCAGTGCTGCAGCCATCATCATCTGTTGGATCACATCCTTCTCCGCAACTGCCGTCATCAATGTTCGCAAATGGATTAAAATTTCCCGCCTCCAAATCGGTGCAGCCATAAAACAGACAGCTGCCATTCTCACTGGTTGCATAAGGTAAATAATTGGAAGCCAAAGGATACATGCACCCCGGAATCGGATTGGGGTTTTCTAGGACTTCAAGCCAGGCTGAGAACACCTGCAGACCAACACTGAATTCTTGGTCAAAAACAGAAATGTACACATGTCCTGTAGCGTTGATTTCATGCATCGCTGCGGTGACCGGTGTGCCCGAGGTTGAAAGACAATACTGCGAACTCGCATCTAGTTCATCTAAGCCAAAATCGCCATCTTCAACCCACTCCGGCAATCCGTCAATTCCAATCCATTCGACGTGATCAACAGGATAATAAATTCCCGATTGCGGCTCCAAAACCACTGCAGGAACGTTAAAGACCCATTCACCTGCCCAAAAGACCCCATGCGTGGCCTGCTGCAATTCGGGAAAGAGCCCCATATCTTCATTTCCCCAAGATTCGTTACCGATTGATGCGCAATCGTATGAAAGATAGAAGCAATCACCTTCACATCCAGCGTCAGCGGCATAATTGGAAGCCGTTGAATCTAGACACCCGGGGTATGTGCATGACCCATCATCTTCGGCAACATTCGGATCATAATTGCAAGCCAAAGAATCAGTGCAACCGTCAGAAAGAAAAGCAATTTCTACACGCTCAGATGAACACGAAATTACTGGCAATCGGACATCCCAGTTGTAGAAGAAGTAGTAATAGTTGTAGGCATTGTTTCCACCTGCAGTGCTCTGCGTAATGGACGCCAAATCACCAATCGCGTATGGATAGTTCAAATCTGTTTCAGGCGCATCACGCCAAAGTTGAGGATCATCATCCAACGAGCGCAAACCGTAATCGCTTCCCTCTTCCACCTCGAAGTCAAGAACGATTGTGTTCATCCCCTCTTCTAAGTCAAACGCACCAGAGACCACAACGTCACCATTGTAGTCCACAACGCCAATCTCACGCGGACCCGCCTCGTTAGCGAACACATCCACACTGTGAATCACGATATCCTCATATGCATCGAAGAGCAACCATCGAATGCTGTTGTCATGGTACTGGCCTTCGCCTGCCTCTGTTCGACCTCCAATTGCCTGCTCAATATCCCCAGATGAAACATTCTCTGCCCAGATCGTATTCGAAATTTGCGAATCCAACTCATAGCTCGAACCAACTGCGAGAGCCTCCACTGCCGTTTCCGAGTCAAACCAATGAGTTGTCTCAGAAGAAGACTCGAAAAATATGAAGTCAGGAAATTCAGGATTCATCGACCCACTAATTATAGGTGGTTCTGGATTGGATAATTCATTCACAATAATCGTTTCCGATAAGCTCAGATTATCGCAAAAATCAGTGACTGTCAAAAAATACGTCCCTGGTTCCGTAACGAGGATTTCTGGATCAACAGAACCGTTCGACCATAGATAACTACCTGCATTTCCTGCGGCTAGACTGACCGATCCTCCAGAACAAAATGTCAATGCACCCGAGATCACAATCTCAGGAATGATGGGATTCAAGACTTCTACTGAGACTACCGTTGATATCGCTGCACACCCTTCAGCATCATACGCGATAACAGTGTAGTTCCCCGATTCCCCGATTGACAGCGTCGCATCGGTTGAACCATTGGACCACGCGTAGCTGGCAAAGTCGCCTTCTACAATCAAATCAACCGTTTCTCCTGGGCAAATGGATGTCTCTCCGCTGACCGTCAGAATCAAATCCGTAAAGCACGGCGCTTCGAGTAAGTTATGGTATTGATCAATGCTTGGGTTTTCAATTTCCGTCTGCGTGCCGCTTGGCCAGCTGATGGTTACCGTCTCAACGTTGTTGTTTTCTCCCAAACCGAACATGCAAGCAAACGTGTTGGTGATTCCGTAGCTCTCACCTGCACGAACCTCTCGGATTTGCGTGCCGAAGTCGCCTGTAATCACTACGGTTGCGCCTACAGCATCTTTATTGGACTCGATGCCTTCCAAATCGAAAGCGATCCAATGGTTATCGTTTCCTTGGTTCAACCATAAGATATCATCGTTGTTGTTGTCAGGGCTGTTGTATCCATTTCCGTAGCTCGCGTACAAATCTGCAAAGCCGTCTCGGTTGACGTCCCCAACAGCAAAGCTGTGCATAGTATCTGCTCCAACAAAAACATTCTGCTCCGTAAATGTACCGTCGCCATTGTTGTGAAAATAAGAATGGAAGCCTCCTGAGATCAGAACATCCACAAATCCATCGTTGTCAAAGTCAGTCATTTTTGCTTGCAAGACAAAACCACTAACACCCAAGCCCGCCTCGTCCGTAACATCGGTAAAGTAGCCACTTCCATCATTTTGGAGCAACTTCATCGTTGTCGAGTGATTGGTCAGGTAACAATCAAAGTCACCATCGTTGTCATAATCCGCATAATCCACGGTCCAGCTCTGCTCATTCAACACCAATCCTCGCTCCTCTGCCACCTCAGACCAAGTGCCATCGCCATTGTTCATCCAAATTTGGTTGATGCGACGAGGGTCATTCGGGTCACTCACAAATTGTCGGCATTTTGCAATGGTTAAATCCAAATCACCATCGTGATCAAAATCACAGAATACGGAACCATAATTACCACTGTGATCTGTTGACGGATAGTCGCTGTAGTCATAATTGGTCAAGTCAATCAACTCTTGATCGTAGTCCAAAGCTGACCCATTGCCCTTCCATATGCGCGAAAGTCCGTCGTCATGGCAACCAAAGACATCCAACTGGCCATCGTTGTCGATGTCTGCAAAATTACATCCCTGCATGAACATGGATCCATTGTCCAAATCAAAATCTGACCATTGACCAATGTCTTCGATGTGCTTCACGTGCACGCCATCATACGAACCGCCGGAAAAAACGTCTTTGTGTCCATCGTTGTCGTAATCACCGATGGCCATTCCCCACTGGTTGTTGTTTGAAACATTTCCGTAGTTCACCTCTGAAAAATTTCCGGATCCATCTTGGTACAAAACCTTGACTGTTGTTGAGCCATCGAGCACAACGATATCGTCAAATCCGTCATTATCCATATCAGTAAAACCAACACAGTTTCCGCTATTGTAGCTGTCAGGCAAAGATGAAGAGACGTTTGAGAACGTCTGAGCATTGGACATAAAGACCACGGCAAAGGCAAAAACCAATATCAAAAGTTGCTTTTTCATTTTTAAATCATTCACATTCATTTCCAAACTCTCCCAGTAACATTAACAAATCCGTGACATTGACGACTCCATCTCCGTTGTTATCGGTGGAGCATTCGGCAGCGGGTTCAGTGGTGCATCCTTCTCCGCAGCTGCCGTCATCGATGTTAGCTACAGGGCTATAATTTCCCGCTTCCGGATCGGTACAACCCGGAAACAAGCAACTGCCGTCGTCCAAGGTGGCGTAAACCAAATGATTCGTTGCCAACGGGTACGTGCAACCAGCGATGGGATTTGGGTTTTCAGCAATATCGAGCCAGACTGGATACGACTGCTCTCCTATGCTGAACGGCTGGCCGAAGATGCTGATGAACAGCTCTCCTGTCACTTGAATTTCATACAAGCCTGGCATCGTTGGGATGCCTGAGGCTGAAATGCATTGCTGCTCATTCGGGCCAACATCGCCCAATGCATAGCTCACATCCTCCGCCCAATCTGGCAAGCCGTTGACGCCCGTCCAATCAAAATGATGCACGGGATAAACCACGTCCGTTGTTGGTTCTGCCATCTCGCTCGCAATGTGCAAAACCCACTCGCCGTCCCAAGCAACACCATGCACCGCAGCCTGCCATTCGGGATATGCAGCCGTCTCCACGGACTGCCAAGCCGCATTCCCAATGAATTCGCATGTGTACTCGAGGTATAGGCATGCAGCTGCGCAACCGGCATCCGAAACATAATTCACCGCAATTGGATCCATGCAACCGGGATATGTGCATGAACCATCTTCGATTTCTGCCGCATTTTTGTAATTGCAAGCCGCTGCATCCGTGCAATCTTCAACTATGAATGGCAAGTCATCTGCCGCCAATCCCGCTTGTTCCGATTCGTATTCATACGAGCCATCGTAATTGTAGATTACCGACGCCAGGTTGTTTTCATCGTGCCAAGAAGTCACCACGCATGAGCCATTAATCGACCCCCATTGTGAGCCATTCAGGCCGTCGCCATACGCATCATTCGTGGTAAAGGCGTAACAACCTGCCTCAGGAACGTTTACCCACCAAACAAAGACATCACCTTCCGAACCGGCTACTTCACCTTCGGCAACGGACTCAATGACATTTCCTGCGTCATCAGAAATGTCCCAGCTAATCTCTTGCGGCCAGTTGTCTGTCATGATTTCAACTTTCACTAACATGGCACTTTCCTCTGCCAGCTCGACGGCTCCAGAAGAACTGTTGTTGACATCATTGTCGTCACTGGATGTGATTTCAATGGAGAAGGACGTGCTGGCGTCAAATACGGCCGTTCCTAAATCAACGTTTGCGATTCCGTAGGTGCTGAGATCCCCTGACCAGTCATACGACAGGACTTCGGTGCTACCGTCCATCACTGCAATGGTGCAAAACTGGAGGTTGGTCACACCCAAGTTCATCAAATCAACGCTCAAGTTTACTGGCTCTCCAGGGCAAGCAGTAGTGCCGCCTGTGTAGCCGAGCAAAGCAGGATCATTCGCCACTGAGGCCGCAGCACATTCGTTCGCTTGAAAAATTGCGGCGTGCTCTTCAGCACTTACTTGACCGGTTTCCGTTAAGATTCGGTTTGGACAAATGGTATAGATCGTAGGGTAATAGGTGCATTCAAAGTCATCAAAAATGGACCCAGCGTAATCAATAATAGGGTAGGACGTACCGGTCACCCAATCTCCCTGCGTCGCCGTACCGGTTCCGTTCAAATCGTTATCGGTCGTCGTATCATCTGCCTCCATGAAGAAGATGCGCAATTCGTCCGTTCCATCCGGCCCGTAATCCTCGTACAGCTCCTCCAAGACACCGCTCGTGTGGTAACTCCAGCAGGGTCCACACCAAGTAGCCGAAAATTGTAGAATAACCTTTTTACCCTCGTCGAGCAGGTCATATAAGTTGTGTTCGACACCGTTGATGTCAGTAGCCGTCCAATCCGGGGCGACGCTGCCATCGGGAAGTTGGGCTGAAGCTGCTGAAGCCATCAAGGCAGCAGAAAACAAAATAATCAGTCTATGCATTGCGGGGAGGTTAAGATTTATGGACACGTCGTGCCGAATTCACCTAAGAGAATGAGCAAGTCGGCCACGCTAACAATGCCGTCTTGGTTGGTGTCGGAAGCACATCCGGATTCGGAATCGACTTCGTAAATGCAGCTTTGGTCGCCAAGGGTTGCCAGAGGCGAGTAATTCAGCGCTTCTTCATCCGTGCAACCAGCGAACAAGCAAGTGCCGTCGTCATCATTGGCATAAGCGGTGTAGTTAATCGCCGTGGGATATGTGCAACCGAAGATTTCGTTTTCGTTCTCCTCGACAACAATCAATGCATCGAATACCAACGTGCCCAGCGTGATGGGTTGCCCAAAAATGGATATGACCACATCGCCCACAACCTGGAACGTGTATTCCCCGGGCTCCTCCGGAATGCCCACAGCCGTGAAACACGACTGTGACTCCGTTGAAATTGATCCTTCAGGCCATTCCGCTGTCAAACCCGGGGGCATACCCACGATATCCACCCATTCGAAGGATTCTACGGCGTAATTCGTCCCCGCCACCGGGTCTTGCACCATAGCCGGAACATTCATCACCCATTCACCTTCCCAGTAAACCCCATGAGTGGCACTTGACTCCTCGGGAAAAACCCCCATTGGCAACTCCAGCCAATCTTCAGCCCCAAGGAATTCACACGATTCCTCAAAATACACGCACTCCCCTGGACATCCTGCCGATTCGTTATAATTAAACGCCTCGGGGTCCATGCAACCTGGAGCCAGCCAAGCTACCGTGACCGTTGTATCCCAAGTGCACCCGTAAGAATTCGTCCCACTGAACACGTATTCCGATTCGTCCTGGAGCGGCAGGGCGTTGATGCTGCTGCAATCCTCTGATGTCTCGAGGATTTGAGGCCCCCACCAATACGAACCGCAACCCGCCACCTGCTCAGGATTTTCTTCGTCCGCTTCGAACGATTCATCGAACTGAATCCCCCAATCGAAAAGTGCGCCGTCATCTAATCCATAGCTGTCACAAATTTCAATGGTCCAGGTGCCGTTGAGAGGACATCCTTCCAACAGCGACATCGGCTGGGCAGAACCGTAAGTCCCCGAGGGCAATGTACCTCCTGCATTATCCGCCCACGTTCCTGACGTTGATAGCGGCGACCAGTAATAATCCCAACCCGCGCCGGCCCCCGTGCCGTCCAGTTGGTCCGGAACGCCAAGGTTGGTGCCTCCACCGCCCTGCTGGAAAACTTGGACGGACTGCCCATTTGGACAGATGTAAGAAATGGTCAAATCCCCCATGAAACTGTGTTCCATGTTGATGTAGAGGTGATCGAGGTCCTGTTCTGCGTTGGTAATTGTGCTGCCGTCCTCAAATCCTTCAATGACAAAGCTGTTGGAATAACATTGGGTTTGGTCATCCGGGATGACCTCGGGCGCATCCATTCCAGCGTATTGTTGAAAATCGACTCCGTCGAACAGCGCGGGCCAACTCACATCGCCACTCAAATAAACCTCATCTCCTTCGCAGGCACCACCATCAAGGCTGATGTCCCAATCAGGGGATGACGAAATGGCAATCGTCAGATGAGCCGTATCTGAGACTGTGCATTCCATGCCCAAGGAATCCAGGTCCACAGCTTCAACCACCAATCCGATTTCGTAGACCCCTGCCTCCAAAGAAACCACTGCGACATCATTATTGATATCAGCTTGCCCAAGGTCTCCGATCCACTCATAATTTGAAATACCCAATGCCGCCCCACTGAAGGATTCTCCTCCTTCTAAACCAATGAATTCACCTGGGCAGGCGTAAATCACACCGCCATCTAACCCATTGATCAAGGCCACAGGTGGTTGACAATCCAAGTCCGCGCAAAGTGTACCGGTACCCATGACGAACGTCGAATCCGTGGAGACCGTTCCACAGCTGTCTGCCACCGTGAGGTGATAGACTCCACTTTCGAATATTTGGCTAGCATTGAGGGTTGTTAACCATGAAACCACTTCTCCTTCATATTCCCAAGAGGCGTACTGAACAGTCTCTTCAATCGTTGGGGTAAAGGCGGAAGACCACAAACCGCATTCCAGTGAAATGGTGTCTGGAAGGTTGATATCGATGGGAGGAAACTCGCTTTCAATTGTTACAGAAGCTTCAGCCGTGTAACCGCAGCCATCGGTAACACCCACTGTCAATTCTTGGATGTTTTGCCAAGCCGACAGCGAAAAGATGCTTGGGTCAAACCAAGACGAGAATTGTTCCTCCCCCAATTCATTGGCCCAGAGGTAGGCATACACTCCGTCTCCTCCCGTCGAAGCAGCTACAACCTCCGCAGTTCCGTTGCAAGGAATGACTACGGGTGAGGAAGGTAGAGAAACCGTCAATTCGGAAAACGTCAAAACTTCAACTTCAATCGCAGCAGAAACCGTTTCTACGCCACAAGTGTCTCCAACCATGACAATGGCAACGTCGCTCGTGTCGCTTTGAAACCAATAACTGGATTCATCGGAGCCATCATATAGCCACTGGTAAGTGTAATTACCATACCCTCCAGAAACGATGGGACTCAACTCAATAGCCAGCCCTGCGCAAGCCGTAGTTTGATATCCTTCGACGCTGAAAGCTGCCGGAATGTCGACAAGTAAAATCGAATGTTCGGTATCCAACCCTTCACCATCGCACGCCAGAGGATGCGAGACAGAAAAACCAATGAACTCATCCGCCTCCTCCAAGCCATCGTTAATCGCGACGATGTCAAACTCGATGGTTGACTCCCCAGCGGGAATCAAATTGGCTTGAGGGAGAGGAATGAAGTTGCCGACATCATCAAAAAGGCCGAAATCCACTCCATTGATTGCAGAGCCCAATTCCCAATCAATCATAGCCCAGTAAGAATCTTCAAGTGACACGATTTCGGGTCTTGCAATGCTCACAGTTGATGTGCCGCATCCCTCAAAAATGGAATCCTCGCTGCCCACGTCCGAAACGTCGGTTACATATCCTATTGCTGGCGAGGCGAAGGAGCCTTGCTCCAACACCACATGAGCGCCCAATGCCGTGTCAGAGCCATCTGCAATAGCCAGTCGAATGTGATACACCTGACCACATTCCACAGGGTGTGACGCCGTAATTGGGACGGTATAACCATTCGAACAAACCACATTTCCATCAGCGACGCCCGCAAACCACTCCGAATTCAAGAATTCATTGACAGAGGAGACCGTGATCGGCAACAGCGGGTCTGAGTCGGGAACCACGGCAATGTTGATGGCTCCGTTTGGAAATTCTTCCGGGGCAGCGTAAGGACCCTCAATCCCCGGTCCGCTGAGGAAAAAGGCAAAGACATCGTTGTATTGAGAGTTGATAAACGACGAATACTCCCCTGACGAAAATGCAAAGTTGAAAGCCAACGTATCCCCTTCAACCATAAAATCAAATTCAAGCGATGCAATGTCGTTGACATCTTGAACCGTAAATGACTGACCGATCAACTCCGGCACCGAGTTCGCAATTGCCAATAAATCATCATCCATTCCGGACCCCAGACAGTCGTCACAAAGCGCCTGTTCACACAGGAGATTAACGGCTGCATCGGAGCTCATCACCAGGCCTTCACCAATTGAAAAAACATCTTCCGCCCCGCTCAACACACCAATCTGACTGGCACCTCCACTGTAATTAACATTGAAAGCCTCCACTCCTTCTCCCAACAAAAAGTCGGTGACATACGACTCGAAGGACAAGCCAGACTGGATGGCAGGTTCACCTTGGCTTTGTGATTGCGAAATGCTGCAATTGAGTACCAACAGCACACAGGCTGTGGTTCGAAAAAAGCGACTCATTTAGTGGAGGTTTAATTTACAAAATACAACAAAACCTCCACGGAATCAATTTCATGTTTGAAGATCCAGCAATAAGGGCTGTATTCACCTCGTTCGCTGGGCTGCTGCTTACAACCCCAGCGCTTCCTTCACTGCATCCACGGAGTCGAGCTTTTCCCATGGAAACAATTCAACCGTCATGGTCACTTCACGGCCTTCAGGGCTAACGAAGGTTTTTGACTTCATCTGAGGCTCGCGTCCCATGTGTCCGTATGCGGCAGTCTCCTCATAAATCGGCGTGCGCAAGTTGAATTTCTGCTCAATGAAATATGGCTTTGTCGGAAAGAGCGGACGAATCGCTTCCGCCAATTCCCCATCGTTCATGTCCACGCGGCTCGTACCGTAGGTGTTGACATAAAAACCAACCGGCTCGGCAACTCCAATGGCATAAGCCAACTGAACCAGCACCTCATCACAAGCACCTGCAGCCACCAAGTTTTTGGCAATGTAACGGGCGGCGTATGCGGCTGATCGGTCCACTTTGGACGGGTCTTTTCCGCTGAACGCACCACCGCCATGCGCGCCACGACCGCCGTACGTGTCCACGATGATCTTTCGACCGGTAAGGCCGGTATCTCCATGCGGTCCGCCGATCACGAAGATTCCTGTGGGGTTCACGTGCAATTCAATATCATCTCCAAACAACGCTTGTACATTCGATCCCATTTGGGCTTTGACGCGTGGAATCAAAATCTCCTTCACATCCTGACGGATCTTGGTGAGCATCGCTGCTTCACTATCAAAGTCGTCGTGCTGTGTAGAGACCACAATGGCTTCAATGCGTTCAGGCGTATTGTCATCCGCATATTGGATGGTCACCTGCGACTTCGAATCGGGACGCAAATACGGCATCGGGCTCGGGGACTCCCGGCGGATGGCCGCAAGTTCCTGAAGCAGCCGGTGCGACAAGTCAAGAGGAAGCGGCATGTAATTGGCCGTTTCTCGGCACGCATAACCGAACATCATGCCTTGGTCACCGGCACCTTGGTCTTCGGGGTTGGCCCGTTCTACACCTTGGTTGATGTCTTTGGATTGCTCGTGAATGGCACTCAAGACACCGCACGATTGCGCCTCAAACATGTAATCGCTTTTGGTGTAACCGATTCGACTAATCACCTGCCTAGCGATGGATTGTACATCGAGGTAAGCGCTGCTTTTGACCTCTCCCGCCAAAATGACCTGGCCTGTGGTGACAAGTGTTTCACATGCCACTTTCGAAGTGGGGTCAAAGGCCAAAAATTGATCAATCAAGGCATCGCTGATCTGATCAGCAACTTTGTCAGGGTGTCCTTCAGAAACGGACTCGGAGGTAAAGAAATAGCTCATGATAAGAATCGCTAAAGTACAAACAGGAGTTTTTTACCACCGAATTAAACTTTATCTTTGCATTGCTTATCGCGAAAGACGGAGGGAATTGGCCCAATGAAGTCTTGGCAACCCGGGAATAAGGCCGGGTGCCGCATCCTACCTTAGGACATGTCCTAAGGAAAGATGAGCTTACCTGACGGTATACCGTCCGGCTTTTGTGCAAGCACTCCGTAATTTAAACGCACATGGCCTCCTCGGAATCGACTGCTTACCCTTCTGCTGCATCAATTGCTCACCGCACATCGCTGCTCCACTCTGCAGCGTCCTCACGCATCCTTGTTTTGGACGGTGCAATGGGCACCATGATTCAACAGCATCGCCTGACCGAGGAAGATTTCCGGAGCAAGCGCTTCGCCCAACACACCGATCCGCTCAAAGGAAACAACGACTTGCTGTCCATCACGCAGCCTGAAGTAATCGAAGGCATTCACCGAGCCTACCTCGAGGCCGGCGCTGACATTGTGGAAACGAACACCTTCAGCTCAACCTCCATTGCCCAGGCCGATTACGGACTTCAAGCACTGGCCTTTGAATTGAATGAAGCTTCAGCGAAAGCCGCACGCAAGGCAGCAGATGCGCTCTCCACCCCTGAACGCG
>Ga0206124_10002436_pt1 | contig 13902 bp, 13 predicted proteins | sample Helgoland_Spring_3_FD_148671 | JGI IMG/M metagenome (GOLD analysis project Ga0206124, IMG submission 148671) | Pelagic subsurface seawater microbial communities from Kabeltonne, Helgoland, North Sea - Helgoland_Spring_Bloom_20160321_2 | ecosystem: Environmental > Aquatic > Marine > Epipelagic ... | reverse complement strand
AAAATACATCATTATTAAATTCTAAAGTCTTAGTGGATGTTGGGCGCCTAGTCATGATAGGAAAAGACATGGCACAGCCCAAGATAGCGGTATGCCTTCCGTTTGATGACAATGACCCAAGCCCCGGTAATGGAGTTATGGTGGCGTTTCCTGGAGGTTCAAGAGAAGGGGTGGTCGAGTTTACGTTAAAGACCCGGATGGTAATAAGCTCTGTTTCTTTGATTTTAGTTAAAGTTTTTTTATTAATAGGTAATATAGCTTTGGAGGCTTGAAAAATTTAATTTTTAGGGAAATGGTGCCCGAACCTGGATTTGAACCAGGGACACACGGATTTTCAGTCCGTTGCTCTACCAACTGAGCTATTCGGGCATTCAATACGATTCATAGATCGTCAACAGACGGCGTTATAGTGAAAGCATTTGTAACTGTCTATCCTGTTTTTTAATCTAATTTATATAATAACAGATAAATATAGTCTTTGCTTTTGCGAACTATTCGCATTAAGTACTCGTGATGACCTTGAGTGAACTTTCTTTAAATCAAAAAGCCAGAATTATAGATTTTGATTCGTATGATTCAGTTCTTGAAACACGACTGAGAGAAATTGGTTTTGCTGAGGGCGATCAAGTAACAATACTTCATTTTGGACCATTCGGTAAAAACCCTATGTCATTAAAATTGAATGGCGCCCTTATTGCGCTTAGAAGACGTGAAGCCCAAGCTATTATAGTTGAGATAATATAATGTCGATAATTAAGGACAGAAATATTCGATTAGCTCTTCTTGGCGCGCCTAATTGCGGTAAAACATCTCTTTTTAATGCTTTAACCGGTGGTAGGGCTAAAGTGGCTAATTACCCAGGAGTTACTGTAGAGTTCAGAAAAGGGAACTTTTCTCTTTCAAACTTAAAGTCGATTGAATTGCTAGACTTACCAGGGGTCTACGGTGACTGCGGCCATTCGATGGATGAAAGAGTGGCTATAGATGCTATAAAAGGCAATCTAGCTGGAGAGAGAGCGCCAGATGGCTTGATCTTTATGATGGACGCTTCGCATATTACAACTCATCTACATAATATTCTTCAGGCAAAGAGTTATGGTTTGCCCATAATTTTAGTATTAAATATGATGGATATGGCAGCCAGAGATGGAATTGATAAAATCGATATAGCAGAGCTTGAGTCTCTCTTGGATATACCAGTTATAAAATGCGTAGCTGTTAGAAATACCGGAAGATCACATTTAGTAGGGTTTTTAAACGAATGGACGTCTGACATATTAAATGATTCAGCTTCAATACCAGCGATTGAGAAAAATAGCCTCAAAGACTTACAGTCAAAGGCTAGACTTATTACTAGTAGCGCAGTTAGCCAGATAAATAAAACCGTAAGTCTTACTCAAAAAATGGATAACATAGTTTTGCATCCATTTTTTGGAGTTATTATTCTAGCTGGATTGTTGATATTCATGTTTCAAGCCGTCTATTGGTGGGCAGCGCCTTTTATGGATGGAATAGACTTTATTTTTTCAAGACTTCAACTAATGGTGGACTCAAATTTATCTGACACTTGGCTTAAGTCTCTCATATCAGATGGTATCATTGCTGGGGTCGGTAGTGTAATTATTTTCTTACCTCAAATTATTATATTATTTGCTTTTATTTTGTTATTGGAAGCATCCGGTTACATGACACGTGCAGCATTTCTTGTGGACTCACTAATGGCTAAAGTTGGCTTGAATGGTAGAGCATTTATACCGCTTCTATCAAGCTTTGCCTGCGCTATACCTGGAATTATGGCAGCAAGAACCATAGAGCAAGAAAAGGATAGGCTTACAACAATACTTATAGCACCTTTGATGACATGTTCAGCACGCTGGCCAGTATATATTATGATTATAGGTGCCTTTATACCAGATATAAATATTGGGCTTTTAGGTCTCCAAGGGTTAGTAGCTTTTGGTTTGGTTCTAGGTGGTATTATATTTGCTATGATAATGGCTTATATTTTTAAAAAAACCTTGATGAACAATTCAAAATCAATCTTGTTAATCGAGCTTCCTAGTTATAAATTACCTGTCATAAAAGATTACTTTATAGGATTATTGGATAGAGCATTAATTTTTATTAACCGTGCTGGTCGTATTATTTTACCTGCATCAATTATTATTTGGTTTCTTGCAAGCTACCCTACGAAATCAAATGGAATAATTGGTACTTTTGCAGGAAAAATTGGGAGTTTTATAGAACCCATTTTAAGGCCAATAGGATTTAATTTAGAAATAGCGATAAGTTTAATACCAGGAATGGCAGCCCGTGAGGTTGTTGTTGGAGCATTGGCTACTATTTATTCGCTTAATAGTGAAGCTATAGACGGCCCATTAAAAGAAACTCTACAAAACAGTTGGTCTTTACCTACAGCACTGTCATTTTTGGTTTGGTTCGTTTTTGCTCCTCAATGTCTCTCAACATTAGCAATAATGAGAAAAGAAACTAACAGTTGGAAGTGGCCTCTTTTTGCTTTTTTCTATTTATTTGTTTTAGCTTATCTAATGGCTGGTATTACATACCAAATTGCCGTTAATTTAGGGGGGGATTATAATTTTAGTCTAATCCACAAATTCTATTCCCTTAAAGCTAGCCTTGGATTGGGTATCATGTAATCCTTAATTTATAGAATCATTACTTATGCAGGTAAATTTATGGCTGAAATATCAAAATCTGAGTTTGAACACAAATTAATGAGTAATGCAATTACGGCACTATCAATGGATGCTGTCCAGGCTGCAAATTCAGGTCATCCAGGCATGCCAATGGGTATGGCCGATGCGGCAACTGTACTCTTCGCAAAGTTTCTCAAATTTAACCCTAAAGACCCTAATTGGCCTGATCGTGACCGTTTTATTCTATCAGCTGGCCATGGATCGATGCTTATATATAGTTTGCTCCATTTAACAGGATATAAAGCTGTTGATATGGAACAGATTAAAAATTTTAGGCAATTAGGCTCTATAACCGCTGGTCATCCTGAATATGGACATGTTCCAGGAGTTGAAACCACCACAGGACCTTTAGGGCAGGGCATATCTAATGCTGTGGGTTTTTTGCTGTCGCAGAAAGACAAATGAATGCACGATTTGGTGATCAGATAGTTGATCATCACACTTACGTTATAGCTGGCGACGGTTGTCTTATGGAAGGAATTTCCCAGGAAGCAATTTCATTAGCTGGGCATCTAAAACTGAATAAACTTATCGTGCTTTGGGACGATAACAATATAACAATAGACGGTACTGTTGGTATATCTGATAGTACTGATCAAAAAAAGAGGTTTGAAGCCTGTAATTGGAATGTAATTAAAGTCGACGGTCATGATGCTAAAAAGGTTGCTAGCGCTATCAGAAGGGCTAAAAAATCAATAAAACCAACATTGATTGCTTGTAAGACCATTATAGGAAAGGGATCACCAGCAAAATCTGGTACATCAAAAGTTCACGGCGCTCCTCTCGGTACTGAAGAAATAATTGAAACGAGAAAAGCTATTGGATGGGACTACGATTCTTTTGTTATTCCTGATGAGGTTTATAAGCTTTGGAAAAGACCAGGAAGAAAAGGTAGCTCGGCTCAAAATGCTTGGGAAAAAAGACTTAAGGGTTCTGTAAACGAGAGCGAATTTAATAGGGCTATTAGCGGAAAGCTTAATGAGGGCTGGAAAAAAGACATGCTGGAATACAAAACGCAGCTACTTAATAGTTCACCAACATTAGCAACTAGAGCATCTTCAGGTAATGCATTGAAAGTATTGACTTCTTCATTAACTGATATGATTTCTGGATCTGCTGATCTGGAAGGATCTAATAAAACAAAAACTCCGGCTACATCATCAGAAATTCAACATGAAAAGTATAATACCTTATTCGGGGACCTTTCTTGTTTTTGCAGACTATTGTCGACCCGCAATTCGATTATCAGCACTGATGGGTATTAGAGTTATTTATGTGATGACGCATGACTCTATAGGTGTGGGTGAGGATGGTCCTACACATCAACCTGTTGAACACGTTGCTTCTTTACGCGCAATACCCAACCTTTATGTTTTTCGTCCTGCTGATGCTATCGAAACAGCCGAATGTTGGGAAATTTCAGTAGAAAGAACATCGGGTCCATCACTGCACGCTCTAACGCGTCAAAGTCTTCCTCCAGTTCGTAATTCAGTTGATGAAAATAAGTCCAAATTAGGTGCATATGTCATAAGGCAGAGTAAAGGAAAAATGTCAGATAACTCTTTTAGCTAGTGGTTCAGAGGTCCACTTAGCTGTTGAGGCGTACGATAAGTTAAATTTACTTGGTATTTCCTCTAAAGTAGTATCTGTGCCTTGCCTTGACTTATTCCTTGAGCAAGATGAAACCTATATTAACGAAGTTATAGGTCATAATTTGCCAAAAGTGGCTGTAGAGGCAGGTATAAGACAGGGCTGGGAAGGGTTAATTAATCGTGGGGATAGTTTTGTGGGTATGAATAGTTTTGGTGCTTCAGCTCCTGGAAACGAATTATTTAATCATTTTGATATTACAACTGATGAAATTATCAGGAAAGCTAGAAAAATGTTAGACCTATAATGAAGGAGCTTCCTGGAGATGTTTTTATAACGGGTCAACTTCTGGCAACACAGATGGCAGCTTTAATTGATCAGGGTGTTATGACATTCGTAAATAATAGGCCGGATATGGAAGTGCCATTACAGCCATTATCTGAAGAATTAGAGAAGATTGCTATAGACCGGGGGGTTGACTATCACCATATACCCATGACTGGCGGCGTAACAGAGGGCTTAATAGAAGCTTCTAAAACTGTATTTTCTGAATGCCCCAGACCCATAGTAGCGTTCTGTGCCAGTGGTATGAGAAGTTCTGTTCTGTGGGCCTTCGCAAATGTCAAATTTTTAGGAGTAGATGAGGTAATGAAAGCATTAAACGAAGCAGGCTTTAATTTAGAACAAATCAGAGCTCCTCTGGAGCAGTCACTAAAAATATAGATTGCGGCGAGTTATATGATAAATATTAATTTTTGCTTTATTCATTTCGTCTACAAATTTCGTAATTTTATTAATTATAATGATAGATGAATTAGGTTAAATTAAAATGGTTGATAATAAAAATAGTGAACAAACTATGATTATTGATGAGCATATCGATGATGCACTCTCTTCACGATATCTTGCATACGCATTATCTACTATCACTCAACGCGCATTGCCAGATGTTAGAGATGGCCTAAAGCCTGTCCATAGGCGTATTTTATATGCAATGCGTCAACTAAAACTTAACCCAGAAAATGGCTATAAAAAATCAGCAAGGATAGTTGGCGATGTTATGGGGCAATATCACCCACATGGTGATGCATCTATATATGATGCTCTTGTAAAACTTAGTCAAAGTTTTTCAACGCGGTACCCGTTAGTTGATGGGCAAGGAAACTTTGGAAATATTGATGGTGATAGTCCTGCTGCAATGCGGTATACAGAAGCTAAAATGACTTCTGCTGGTGTCGCATTGTTAGATGGCCTCGATGAAAACTCAGTTAATTTTTCATCTACTTATAATGAAGAAGATGAAGAACCTGATGTATTACCTGCTGGATTTCCAAACCTTTTAGCAAACGGATCTCATGGTATAGCAGTTGGCATGGCAACTTCTATACCCCCACATAATGTATCAGAACTTTGTTCCGCAGCTTTGCATTTAATTAAGACACCTAATGCGCGGGTATCTACACTGATGGAATACATAAAAGGGCCAGATCTGCCAACAGGTGGTATTATTGTAGAAACGAAAGAATCTATGTTGGAAACCTATAAAACAGGTAAGGGTGGCTTTAAAGTAAGATCCAAGTGGTCAACTGAAGAGCTAGGCCGTGGCATGTATCAAATTGTTGTAACTGAGATACCATATCAAGTTCAAAAATCACGTTTAATAGAGAAATTAGCAGAAGTTATTGAGTCTAAAAAGGCCCCGTGGTTAGAAGATGTAAGAGATGAGTCTACTGAAGATGTACGCATTGTTCTTGAGCCTAAGAGTAAAAATATTGATCCTAAATTATTAATGGAAAGCTTATTTAAGGTTACTGAGCTTGAGAGTCGAACCTCACTTAATATGAATGTACTAGATTCTACACGAACACCTCGAGTTATGAATCTCAAGGAGGTTATTCAAAGCTATTTAGATCATCTACGCGAAGTTTTACTCAGAAGGTCTAAGCAACGTTTAGAAAAAATTAATGACCGTTTAGAAGTTTTAGATGGTTATATGAAAGCATTTCTAAATCTTGATGAAGTCATAAGAATTATAAGATATGAGGATAAGCCTAAAGCCGAACTAATAAATAGCTTTCAACTCACTGAAAGGCAAGCTGATGCTATTTTAAATATGCGGTTACGTGCTTTAAATAAACTGCAGGAAATTGAAATAAGTAATGAGAATAATCTTTTAATTTCAGAGAAAAAAACCATTGAAACCTTACTTTCATCGCCTGACGGACAATGGAGCAGAATATCTGATCAGGTTAAAGCAATTAAAAGTGAGTATAATTTAAAATCTGTTTTAGGTGCCAGGCGAACTTCATTTGCATCGCTTCCTGAAATTAAAGTAGATTTAAGTCGAGCTTTTATCCAGAAAGAACCTATCACTGTCGTTATGTCCGAGAAAGGTTGGATAAGAGCCCTGAAAGGTCATAACCATGACGCAAGTTCCATAAAATATAAGGATGAAGACAAAGAGGCTTTCGTTCTGACATGTGTTACTACTGATAAGTTAATTATTTTTGCATCAAATGGAAAATTTTATACGATTGGAGCTGATAAATTACCTGGTGGTAGGGGTAATGGTGATCCGATAAGGCTTCTTATTGATTTAGAGAATGATCATGAGCCTGTTGGGATGTTTGTTCATAATCCGAATAGAAACCTCTTAGTAGCAAGCTCTGAAGGATATGGTTTTAAGGTAAAAGAATCTGATGTTGTTGCATCTACCAAAGGGGGTAGAAAAACATTAAATGTAAAAGGTGTAAAATATTAATCTTTGATATCGATGAGCTCCCTGAAATGACACGGGGGAAGGGTGTAAGGCTTCAAAAGTTTAAGGATGGTGGGCTTGCTGATTTAACTACATTTAAAGATATTGAAGGCCTAAGCTTTATTGATAGCGCCGGGAGAACTAATGCGGTTTCAGATTGGACAGTGCTTCAAGGAAAGCGGGCTGGAGCCGGTCGCTTAGCACCACGAGGTTTTTCTAGGCAGGGTCTTTTTTCTCCAGATAAAAGGCTTTTTTAGATTAGTTAGTTTTATTAATATCGATTGCTGCTCCATCCGCATCAATTTCTATAACTGAATAACCTAAGTTTTTTATTTCACTCATATACTTCTTCTTATCTCCAACTATTACTGTGATCATATTTCATCTGTATTCAGATATTTCCTTGCTAGATCATTTATTTCAACAACATCTATTTTTTTCAAAATATTGGCTTGTTCATCGACAAAAGAAGGGTCTAAGTCGTATGTCATCATTCTGCTTAAGAAACCTAGTTTCTGACTTGGTGTTTCATAGGCCCTAGCATCACTTTGACCTATAGCAGATTTAGTAAATTTTAACTCACTATCCGTTATGCCGTTATTTCGGTATTCATTCATTTCTTTCATGAATTCATTAAGTGAAGCGGCAGTTGAATCAGCTCTTACGCCTGCTCCTGCTCGGTAATAACCATAATGCTCATTCCCCATTAAAAAAAGAACGAGCGCCATAGGTATAGCCTTTATCCTCTCTCAAGTTTAAGTTAATTCGTGAGTTAAAAGCTCCTCCTAGCATATAGTTCATTATACCTGACCTGAAGTACTCACCTTTAGCATCATAGGCTAAAGCACGTTGCCCTATACGAATTTCTGATTGTGGTGCACCAGGTTGATCAACGAAATAAACTGCTTTTCCTTTGATTGTTGGAAAAGGTTTAATTTCAGGCTTGGGTACATCACCCCCAACCCATTGATTAAGCGGGGCTAGTAATTTTACTAGTTCTGTTTTTTCAAGATCACTAACTGCAATTATACTTGCAATCTTCGGTGAATAATTTGCGGTGTAAAAATTTACAACATCATCTAATGTTATGCTTGGAACTGTTTTCTCAGTACCTGAGGAACTGTAAGAAAAGCTGTTATTAGTACCGTACAATAGTTTGTTAAATACCTCGCTAGCCGTTGTGCTCGGTTGTTTCTTAGACTGTTTTAAATTTTGAATAACATTGTTCTTATTTCTTAAAAAATCTTTTTCGTCGAACTTAGGTTCAAGTAGTGAGTTAATTGCTAATTTTATAGTTTGATCAGCATTTTTAGATAAGCTTCTAATATTAAGAATTGTATATGTATCGCCAGATGACCAGCTGTAGCTTGCTCCTAATTTTGCTAGTTCATTTGATATATTTCCCCGATACTTAATTGTTTAGTAGACTCATTCATCATGGTCGCTGTCAGTGATGCAAGTCCGAGTTTGTCCAAGCTTTCATTAGACTGACCTGATTTAATTCTAACACTAATGGTGGTTGTTGGAACCTCGCTGTTAATTGAACCTAAGAGGGGTATGCCATTTATGTCACTTGTATAAACAGTTGGGGTCTTAACTTTCGGGTTTGGGCCTGCACTTGGAACTACTGATCTATCAAAATTATCTTCAGGAGGGGACCAATTGAATTCCTCTGATTTCATATCCTCAGGAATATTTCTTGTATATCGTTTCCATGTGTCACTACCTGCAGCTTTATCCTTTTGTCCTTCAGGAGAACAATCGACATGATAACGGAAGGCTTATTTTTTATATACTCATTGTAAACTCTTATTACGTCTTTTTTTGTTACATTTTCATATCTTTGTATATCTTCAGTTATACCGTTAGGGTCAGAACGATAAGTCTCATATGCTGCTAATTGTGTAACTTTACCACTCACGCTTTCTAATCCATAGACTATCCCTGCAACTATACTAGATTTGACGCGTATTAAGTCATCCTCATTAACGCCGCGTGATTCAAACTCTTCTAATGAGTTTCGAATATTTATCTCTATTTCTTTTAAGTTTAAATTACGTTGTGGATTAGCTAGTGCAAATATATTGAAGGTACATGATATTTCACCGCATGGATGACCGGCAGATGACTGAATAGCAATCCCAGGTTTTTGTAAGTTTTTATACAATAACGATGTTTCTCCGCCTCCTATTATATCTTGCAGTACGTCAAGAGGTGCTTCATCAGGGTGGTTGCCGTGTACAGTAGGCCAGGACATAAAAATTAATGGAATTCGTGCATTCTTGTCTTCCAGTGATATATATCTATTTTTATCGATGGTTACTTGATTATACACGGGTTTTGTTACTTCAGGACCACTTGGGATTGGGCTAAAGTATTTTTTAATCCATTCCAAGGTTTCGATTTCATTAATATCACCGCCAATTGTTAAAGTTGCATTGTTTGGTCCGTACCATCTCAAAAAGAAACGCTTTAAATCATCAAGTTGAGCACGATCTAAATCTTCCAGATAACCTATTGTAGACCAGCTATACGGATGACCTTCCGGATACATTGCCTCGTCCATTCTTTCGCTTAACAATCCATAAGGTCGATTATCAACGCGTTGACCACGTTCGTTCTTTACTGTTTCTCTCTGAACTTCGAATGCCTTATCTGTTACAGCGGGTCCATTTAGTAGATATCCCATTCGATCTGATTCAAGCCATAACATCTTCTCTAGCTGATTTGCAGGAACTGTTTCATAATAATTAGTTCTATCAGAATTTGTACTACCATTGAGAGTGCCACCAGATTCTGTTATTAAAGAAAAGTGCTGTTCATCTTCAACATTTTTTGACCCTTGAAATAACATATGTTCAAAAAAATGTGCAAACCCTGATTTACCAATTTCTTCTCTGCCTGATTTTCCTACATGATATGTTACATCCACGTGCACTAATGGATCAGAGTTGTCTTTGTGAAGCACTATTGTTAAGCCATTATCTAATTCGTACTTATTAAATGGTATTATAATTTCATCGCTTTTAGCTGTTACACTATCAATTAATTTAATGCCTTCTGGTAATTCACTTAGAATATCTGTATTTTCTCCCTGACATCCAACTATCAAGGCGGGTAATAGTAATTTAATTATAGTTCGCATTTTCAATCTTTTTAAAATTATTAAGTTTATGTAAGGGATTTAAAGTAATTCCGTATTCTTATACATCGGGCTTCTCAATGTCTACTTTAATGTAGCTGATGGCAACCATGTTGCAATGCTTGGGACGCTAACCACTAGTAAAATCACAATAATTTGAATAATTATGAATGGAATAACTCCTCTGTAAATATCGCCAGTGCGAACTTCTTTTGGTGCAACCCCTCTTAAGTAAAACAAAGCGAATCCAAAGGGTGGAGTAAGAAAACTAGTTTGTAGGTTTAATGCCATTAATACTCCTAACCATATTGGATCCATGCCCGTTGCCAGTAGTGGGGGTGCTACAAGAGGAACAACTACAAAAGTTATTTCGATAAAATCAAGAAAAAAACCTAATACAAACATTACTAGCATTACCAAACTTAATGCACCCCATTTTCCAAATGGCGCTGCCTCTAAAAGATTATTTACTAATTCGTCGCCACCTAAGCCACGAAAAACTAAGCTAAATACTGTTGCGCCTATTAATATCACAAACACCATACAGGTTATTTGCATTGTAGACCTTGAAACATCATGCAGATGTTTTCGTTTTACGAGTGAAGCTAAAGATAAAAATGTTGCTGAAATTGCAATACTGGCAAATGAAAGAGCAATTAAATGAGTAAAACTTTCAGTTTTGCTCCAAAGTGTCTGATTAAACCTGATATCTATTCCTGTTAAATCTATAATTATTAAAAAAACCAAGCTTGTTGCTTGTTGCTGCACAAATAGAAGAAAGTTTATATAACCAATATTCAGATGTTTTATACGATGCTAGATATATGGCCCCTAAGGCGCCCAAAGCAGCTCCACGTGTAGGAGTTGCATAGCCCGAGAGTATTGAGCCTAGAACAGCTATTATTAATAATATTGGCGGCAGCATCGCTATAACTGTCTTTTTTATAAATACCCATGGCGATGGACCTTCAGGCCATGATTGCGATGGCGCTAAATTAGGTTTAAAATATGCTGTTATAAATATATAGGTGGCATATAGAAAAACTAATATGAGGCCCGGAACTAAGGCACCAGCAAATAAATCACCAACAGATATAACACCAGTTTCCTCTAGGCCTAAAGAGCGTTGTGCTTCTTGATATGCATTGCTCATCTGGTCACCGAGTATCACCAAAACTATAGAAGGGGGTATTATTTGGCCTAATGTCCCTGATGCAGCTATAGCTCCAGATGATAATGCGGGTGAGTAGTTTCTTTTCAACATTGTTGGTAACGATAATAATCCCATAGTCACAACTGTTGCTCCAACTATTCCTGTTGATGCAGCTAATAATGCGCCAACAAAAATAACAGAAATTCCTAAACCTCCACTTAACGGACCAAATAGGTTGCCCATAGCTTCAAGAAGCTCTTCTGCAATTCGTGATTTTTCTAACATCACCCCCATAAAAACAAACAATGGTACTGCCATCAGTATTTCTTTAGTTATGAGAGGGTAAATTCTTCCAGGTAAAGACAGTAAGAATTCCACTTCAAATGAACCTGTTATCACCCCTATGGATGCAAACAAAAGTGACATTCCACTTAATGTAAAAGCAACATTATAACCCCCCATTAGTGCAATGCAGGTTATAGCAAACATAGATATGGCTAAAATATCAGCCATTACTTAAAACTATTTTCATTGATGAAGGTGTCATCAAAATTTAATGGTAATAATGGCTTTTCATGTCGGAGAATATACATAACTGCCCTCAATGATATAGATAACCCTTGGATAATCATAAGCACTGAGAAGATCGGTATTAGAGTTTTGAGTAGAAACTCACCTTTGATACCATCAATTTCAGAAGATCCCTCTAGTATCATCCATGACGACCTAACAAATGATTGAGAATTCCATAAAATTATGGGGAGTGAATAAAAACCGATAATTTCTACGAGCGACCGGCTTATGTTATTCATTTTACTATAGAAAATATCAACTCTTACATGCTTACCGGCTAATAAAGTGGAAGCTGCGCCTAACATTATTACAGATGCGTGAAAATACTCACTAGTTTCGAAAAGTTTAGTCCAGCTTTTACCGAATATCGATAATGCAAATATTGAGAATGATATGGTCAAAACCATTAATGGTAGAAGCCATTTGACTATTTCGCCTATGTAATAATTGAAAGTATCTATAGTGCTGACTATACCAAATGATAAACTCTTAAGGAATTGGTTTTTAGAAAATAAAAAATACATAATTGGAAGCACAAGAAAGGGCGAGAAAACCCATCCAAGTAATTGAAATATATGGGATAAAATAAAAATTAGATCAGTATTCCCTATCATATTATTCAGCTGAGATTTTTCTTGCGTTGATATAAAGACCATCACTCATTTCAGTCCATTTATTATATGAATTACGCGCTTTTATGTATGATTCATAGATCGTAGCTGTTTGGGAATCTGAATTTCCTAATTCAAATACTACATCATTACTTATTTTTCCTATTTCTTTCATGATTTCATCCGTAAAGTAACGCGGGTAAATACCATGATTTATTTTTAGTATTTCTAATGCTTTTGCATTCTCGTGAGTATATTCACCAAGACTAGTATCATTAGCAGATTTGCAAGCATACTTAATAATAGACTGTTCAGAATTTGATAAGTTATTCCATATGTCCAGATTGATACCCACTGCTAAAGATGCACCTGGCTCATGAAAACCTGGCGCATAATAATAAGGAGCTTCACGATAGAAACCAAAAGCATAATCATTCCAGGGTCCAACCCATTCTGTTGCATCTATAGAGCCTGATTGTAAGGCTTGGTAGATTTCTCCACCTGACAGTTGCACTGCAGCCCCACCTAGGCGCCTTATTACCTCACCACCTAAACCTGGCATGCGCATCTTGAGTCCCTTGAAGTCATCTAAAGTATTTATTTTTTTCTTAAACCATCCGCCTGTTTGATGACCTGTATTTCCTGCTTGAAATGGTTTGATATTAAAATTAGCTGAGAGGTTGTCCCACAGCTTTTGACCACCACCATGATCTATCCAACCCATTATCTCCGCCGCCGTCATCCCCATTGGAACGGATGTAAAAAATGAAAAGCCTTTAGACTTACCTTGCCAATAGTATTCGGCACCATGATACATGTCTGCAGCACCTGTAGCTGTAGCATCAAAACTTTCCATTGCACCAACCAGTTCACCAGCTGAATAAACTTTCACCTCCATTAAGCCTGAAGTCATATCTTTTAATGCTTTAGCAAAGCGGGAAGGCATTTGACCTAAGCCGGGAAAATCTTTTGGCCAAGTTGTAACCATTCTAAAGCGTTTAATGCCTTTTGATATATTTGGCATACATACTTTAGTGTCTTTTTTGATAACTTGTTTTTTATTATTCTTACTGCCCAGTATTCCTGTAACAGTGGTTCCAGTCGCCACAGCGGCAACAGCCCCTAAAATTTGGCGTCTTTTCATTTAAGTTCCTCCTTCATGCCATCCATTTTTACTAAGTAATTCATGAGGTTGAAACCGAGATTTATATTGCATTTTCTTGCTACCTTTTACCCAGTATCCCAGATATAGGTACGGTAAACCATCATTTTTACAACGGTTTATTTGATTTAGTATCATGAAAGTTCCTAAACTTCTTGAATTTAGCCTTGTATCGAAAAAACTATAAACCATT
>Ga0206124_10002430_pt1 | contig 13929 bp, 10 predicted proteins | sample Helgoland_Spring_3_FD_148671 | JGI IMG/M metagenome (GOLD analysis project Ga0206124, IMG submission 148671) | Pelagic subsurface seawater microbial communities from Kabeltonne, Helgoland, North Sea - Helgoland_Spring_Bloom_20160321_2 | ecosystem: Environmental > Aquatic > Marine > Epipelagic ... | reverse complement strand
AAAATAATTGTAACAATTTTTTGATACTCGTTTTGTGTAAAGTAACTACCTACGGCCGCGCCAGTGTACAACTGATTAAACTTCATCATGTTTGATGTAGTGTAACGCTGTTCTCTGTTTTTAACAAGATCAGCCTGCATAGTGCCTACTATAGTTAATGAATCTGTAGTTTTATTGTAGGTCAGTCCTGCATCGCCACCAAATGAGCTACTGTCATTGAACTGTACCTGTGTGTCACTTCCGCCGGGTGTGCCACCACCACCTGAGTGTTGTGAAAATGCTAATGCTGTTGTACCAATTGTGATTGTACCGTCAGTGGTTAATTTCCAAAGTGTGTCAGCATATGTCGAACCTTCTGTGACTATAGTGGTCATACCAGCTGAAATAGTTCCATCGTGACTGCCATCACGACTACGTACCCAAGTTCCATTTGAACCTGACCCTACGACTGTACATCTATATAATCCATTTTGTGAAGCTGTTGATTGCCCTGTAACTAATATACGATCATCAAGGGTAAGACTAACTCCATCAACCGTAGCTGGAGCGCCGCCACTGAGAGTTACGTCTGACTCACTGACTACTCGAACTGCCGCTTTAGCACTTGTTCCGGATAGCTGATGGGCTCTAGGTCTAGTTAATGCCATTTAATGTTCCTTAGTGTAAGTCTACCCAAGCATCGCCGGCATATGCTTGTATTTTACTTGTAGTTTCATTGTAAATCAAACTGCCGTTAGTAGGTGATACTATGCTATCTCGCTCAGATGTTGTAAAACTCGTTAGCTTTAATGGTCCGGCTGATACTCCTGTTAAGTATAATTCGTCAAAGTTGTCGTTAGTTTTATCAAATGAGGTACGTAGGTCGTCGCCTGTTCCATCATTAACTGCAACACCAATATTAATTGTTTGTTTAGCCATAAATTTTATTCTCCATTACTATTTATCAAGATAAAAAAAAGCACTCCTAAGAGTGCTTTTTAGTTTGTTACGTTGTGAGCTAGTTGTTATTTAACTACTACTTCAATAACGCCTTCTCCACCTTCCCAATTTTCAAGTGCTTTACCAATTACTGCACCGTATGTTGGATTAGCTTCTGCTCTAGCCATACCGTTACCTGCTGATACCATCATGTCGCCTTTAGCAACTGGACCTGTAACCTTACAAGGTACTCTACCAGTTAATGCTACCATTGCTACATGTTCTGCTTCTAAACCATCATTCATTCTGTAACCTGGTGCTGTCGAAACAACGCCTGCTACTTTAGTACAATGATCTTGATCACATTCAGTAACTTCTTTGTCGCCACCGTAGTGTACAACTGTACCTGCTTCATAATCAGCGTCAGCTTCATATTTCTCAGCCAAGTCAGCGTATTGTGCTGATGTCGCTGTAGCGTGTACTGTGTTAAACGCATTGTCTGATTGGCCAATATTACCTACACCATCAGTTCCGCCTTTAGTGATACTTGTTACTTCTGTTGGAGCAGGTGTTGTTCCATCTGCCGCAAACACTTGAAGTGTTCCACTTGATGCTTTAAGTGTAACATCACCCAAGTAGATCGAACCAGCGTCAACATAGATATCTGTCCAACGTACTGCCGAGTTACCAATTGAGTATGTTGAATCTGCTGATGGCATCAAGTTACCCTTGACGTCAACTTCACCTGAGGTCTGTGCAGTAACACTTGACTCACCACCTGTTGATTCTAAGTTAGTAATAGTCTGTGTAGTAGTAATTTTACGTACTTCGACCTTATCACCAGTTGCTGGAGCTTCTGTAAATGTCAATGTAGTACTTGCCACTGCGTAAGCATCTGTTGGTAATTGAACCACACCGTTAATACTTACAATACATGAAGCAGTAGTTTGTGCTTCTGATAATGTAAACGCTACTGTTGAATCATCACCGTCGAATGTTTGTGACGCAATAACTGTAAATGTTAGAGCACCAACCGCTTCCCAACCTGTTGAAGCATACTGCTCCAATGAGTCTGCTGTAGTGTTGAAACGTAGCATACCAACAACGCCTGAAGATGGACGTTCACTGTTATCACCAACTGGTAGCATTGCTGAGTCAGTTGTGTTAACTTTGAATGTAACATCTGTTGTTGCTGTTGCTCCACCAACTAACATAGTTGTACCATTCCAAGTAAGGTTAGCATCATCTTCTAATGCACCGCCTGTACCTGCAATAGTAATACGATTGTCAGTTAAGTCTGATACTATAGCTGATGCCAATGTAGCTTCACCTGATGTAGCAAGTGTTGTAACACCTGTAACTGCACCCGAGTTAACGCTAAATGCGCCGTCAGTTAATGTACCACCTGTTACTGTACCACTGAATGTTGCCGCAACACCGTTTGTAATAGTACCAGCATCATATGTAGCCGTACCGTCATTGAGTGCACCTGCTGTTACTGTACCACTAAATGAACCTGTTGTTGCGCCTGATAATGCTCCACTTGATAGTGTAGCTGTACCGTCTGTTAATGAACCACCTGTAACTGCACCAGTAACATCTAATTTACCTGATGTAGCAATATTACCTGTTGTATCTGAAACAGTAAATGCACCGTCAACATCAATACCACCGTCTAAACTTGCTAGACCACTTGCTGTAATTGTTGTAGCACCTGTAACTGCACCTGAAGTAACGCTAAATGTGCCATCTGTTACTGTACCGCCAGTAATTGTACCTGAACCAGTAATGTTAGTAGCACCTGTAATAGCACCACTATCTAAAGTTGCTGTGCCATCTGTTAATGAACCAACTGTGGCTGTACCTGCTGTTGAAATGTTACCAGCCGATAATGTATTTGAAGCAGTAGTATATGTCAAGTCAGCATCATCTGTTAACGCACCTGATGTACCAGCAAATGTAACACGTGTTGCTGTTAAGTCTGATACTATAGCTGATGCCAATGTAGCTTCACCTGATGTACCTAATGTAGTAACACCTGATAAAGCACCACTTGTTAGTGTAGCTGTACCGTCTGTTAGTGTACCTACGGTAGCTGTACCTGTAACACCAAGTGTTGTTGAGACTGTTGCCGCACCAGTAACTGCTAATGTTGAGCCATTAAACGTTAAGTTTGAATTATCTTCAAGAGCTCCTGAAGTACCTGCTAGTACAACTCTACCTGATGTTAAGTCAGATACTGTAGCTGAAGCTAGTGTACTTTCACCAGTAACACCAAGTGTTGTTGAGATTGTTGCCGCACCAGTAACTTCTAATGTACTACCGTCCCATCCTAAGTCTGAGTTGGTTGTTAATTCGCCACTGCTTGAAAATATAATTGCCGCATCATCTAAATCTGAGACAACAAGTTCGTTACCTGTAGGAACAGTAACTTTACCTGTGCCGTTAGCGGCAAGGTTTAAAGCACCGTTAGTATTGTTTGATGTAATAGTACTAGCATCAATGTCGATATTGTCAGCAGTTACTTTACCAAATACTGCCGCACCTAGTGTACCTGAAACAACTTCACCGGTAATAGATGCATCTGAATAGTATCTAAAGTCGTTGTTAGTAGTGTCAAAACCCATAAACGCAATTTTTTCACTGCCTTCATAGTAGTACATTGACATACCACGGTCTTTAGCATCATCTGATGATAGTGCCGCGTTGTCTGCGCCACGACCAACCTGGAAGATTGGATCAGCAACTGTTGTAACTGTTGAGTTAACTGTTGTTGTTGTACCGTTAACTGTTAAGTCACCGTCAACTGTTAAATCGTTACCAATTGTTACGTCATCTGGCAAGCTAAGTGTTACGCTGTCTGAACCAACTATAACGTTAACTTCATTTGCTGTACCAGCGAATGTTAAAGTATCGCCTTGTGATATTGCTGAAGTGTTTGGTGTATCTTCTGAATCACTAACTGTGAAACCTGAGGATAGTAAACCATCAACATAACCTTTAGTTGTTGCATCTGTATTTGCCACTGGAGTAGCTACGTTTGTTACTTTATTAGCACCCATGTCAATTGTACTTGAAGCATCAATTGTTAAGTCAGCTAAAGTAGTTGCACCATCTGCATTCAACGCACCAGCTGTTGTAAATGAACCAGCTGTAACTGCACCTGAAGCACCAATCGTTGTAACTGAAGCAATAGCACCTGATGTAATAGTTGCTGTACCATCTGTTATTGTACCACCAGTAACAGTACCTGTTGCTGTCATAGTACCACCTGTTGAAATATTACCTGCCGCTAATGTATTCGAAGCAGTAGTATATGTCAAGTCAGCATCATCTGTTAAAGCACCTGAAGTGCCTGCAAATGTAACTCTAGTTGCTGTTAAATCTGATACTATAGCTGATGCCAGTGTAGCTTCACCTGATGTACCTAATGTAGTAACACCTGATAACGCACCACTATCTAAAGTTGCTGTGCCATCTGTTAATGAACCACCTGTAACAGCACCTGTTGCTGTCATAGTACCGCCTGTTGAAATGTTACCTGCCGCTAGTGTATTACTACCAGTAGTATATGTCAAGTCAGCATCATCTGATAATGCACCCGATGTACCAGCAAATGTAACACGTGTTGCTGTTAAATCACTAACAATAGCACTTGCTAATGTAGCTTCACCTGATGTACCTAATGTAGTAACACCTGATAATGCACCACTTGATAATGTTGCTGTACCATCTGTTAATGAACCAACTGTCGCTAATCCTGAAGCACCAATTGTTGTAACACCTGATAAAGCGCCGCCCATTGCTACCGAAGTTGCACCTGTAATTGCACCTGAAGTAACGCTAAATGTGCCATCTGTTAGTGTACCACCAGTTAGTGTACCTGAACCAGTAACATTCACTGCTGATGTTAAAGAGCCACTATCTAAAGTAGCTGTACCGTCTGTTAATGAACCACCTGTAATTGCGCCTGAAGCACCAATCGTTGTAACTGAAGCAATAGCACCAGATGTAATTGTTGCTGTTCCGTCTGTTAGTGTACCACCAGTAATTGTACCTGAAGCACCAATTGTTGTAACTGAAGCAATAGCACCAGATGTAATTGTTGCTGTGCCATCTGTTAGTGTACCGCCTGTAATTGTATCGTCTGCTGTAATACCACCTGCGTGTAAGTCTGCATAGTCACTTGGTGTTATTGTCATTGCTGTACCAGCAGATGCTGTTTCTACAAAAGCAAATTCGCTTTCTGAAGCATCGTAACCCATAAACACTGAAGTGTCGTCACCATACTCACCATAGATACCCATGTCTCTTGTACTGCCAGTACCTGTTACTTCTGAGTTAAGTACCATAACCGCATCTTCAACTGTTGTATTAGTTGTTGAAACTGTGTTTGTTGCTCCGTTAACTGTAAGGTTTCCCGAAACTGTTAAGTTGGAACCGTAGGATAAGTCGTTTTCTAACTTTCCTGCGGTAACAGTGTTGTTAACTAGCTTACCGCCGGTCAACGTTGCGTCTGTTACCTGATTGTTTTTAATTCTTGTCACTGCCATGATTTGTTTTCCTTATAATCTAGCATTTAAGGGTAGCTATCCCCCGTATTTCTACCTGGTAGATATTTCTATTGCTTTCTACTTGAAAGTATTTATTTAATTATGATGATTTGTAACCGTTACGGCCTTGTATAAACTGCTGATATTATTGAATAAACTACGTAGTTTATAACTTATCCAATACGCCAATTAGTACCGTCTGAGTAGACTGGTACTCCGTTAGATCCACTACCTGCTACTATTGACGCAAAGGTTGTTGCGTTAGCATCTGTAACGAATGCCCTTGAACCCGCACCTACGGATGATGCTGATGGTAAATTTGTTACTGTAACTGGTGTTGTTTTAACATAGGATCCAACAGTGTTACCCAATGTTTTGGTCATAAATCTGACAATAATTTTATCACCAGTTGCTGGAGCTTCTGTAAATGTCAACGTCGTTGAACTTACAGTATATGCTGTCGTTGGTTCCTGTAATACACCGTTTAGTGTTACCAATAATGCGTTTGTTGTCGTTGCTGTTGATATTGTGAATGCGGTTGTTGATCCGTCACCATCAAAATTTTCAACCAGTGTAGTATAGTCACCTGACGTGTCCCATTCAGAGCCGTCATATATTTCGAGGGCGCCTGTCTCGCTGTTGTATCTAAACTCACCTGTGCTTGGTGATCCATCTCGCTGTGATGTGTTACCTACTGGTATCACAAACCCTGAGGTTCCGGATATTACAAGTTTTCCTGTTTCAGCATCTAATGTTATATCATCACCGGCTGTTGTAGATGTTATTGTTGTATCTGTAATAGTGAGGTTACCAATATTAGCATCTTCACCAGCACTTGAGCCAACACCAAATGTGCCTGTGTATCTAGCACCTGATATATAAACTGATTTGCCTGTAAAGCTAATACCATTAGGCAAGTTGTCACCAATGAAGTGTAGGACACCTGATTGATAATCAAAAAACCATTCGTCATCATTACCTGAACCTGTAGCAAAAACTTGGTCGCCACCTGTAGCACCTGCGGCATCGCCTGATGTGTGTATATACACTTTTGCTTGGTATGTGGATCCTAGCTCAGGTGGTATCCAATCTGTTAGTCCTGTCTTCCAAGACCTATTTGCTGTAGCTGTACCGTCAAGTGTTGTTTCGTCTGGTGCTGATGTAGGATATACTGTTACTACTCCTGCTGATGCTCCTGGCATAACTGCTGGAATGTCACCTGCTTGTTGCCATACTTTATCTCCACGCAGTATCAGTGGTGATGCTATAGCTTCGTTAGGTGCCTTTTTGTTAGTGTTAGTATCAGTTTTAGTAGCACCGTAACCTAGTTTCTTCCAAAGGTAATCAATTTTCTGGGTATCTTGAATTGCCATTAGCTAGCTACCCCCACTGATAATGCTGTTACACTCTGCCCTGATGTCAGTGCTATACGAACTAGTATAACATTGCCTGTGGCATTTGTTCCGTTCTCACTGCCCAGTGTCATTGTATAACCACCTGATAAACTTGTTGAAGTTGCTATTCTATCGCCTGAAGTAAATGCACAGCCATCTGAACCATTACCTCCTGATCCTGTGTTTGATCCTGGCACTCCTGAACCACCATATGTGGTATCTGCTCGTAACCAACCATTTAGCCCTGAAGCTGAATCAATACCAGTTCCTGGTGCCGCTATAAACAGTCCAGCGATACCTGATGATGTAATTGACAAATCAAAGTTAGCCATTGTTGTTCGTCTAAATGCAAATGTAAAGTATTGTGTTCCTGTGTCTCCACTTCTGTCTGGTCCTACTGGTAAGTATCCTGTTGAGTAATCAACAACATTGTGTTCCAATACACCTAATCTAATAGTTGCTTCTTTAGTTCCTGATACACCTGGATCACTTGCTTCAGTGTATGGTGAGCTTGTATAAAAGTTTGTTGACCCTGTGAAACTTGGTGTGTCTGTAGTGTCTGCACTAAAATCAAATATTCTTACGCCGTCATCGTCAAATCCAGCACCTAGACTATCACTCACTGGTATTAGTATTTCTGATATGCCTGACTGTGCTGATTTGTGTACGTTAATGTTTGTTGTGTTAGATATATAGCCACCCACACCATTACAATTTCTAGCACGGACTCGTACTCTGTCTACTGTTCTCACTGAGCTTGAAGTAATTGGAACTGTTAAACTACCTAGGGTGTATGCACTTGCTACACCAACATCTACATTTGGAATGCCACCTGTTAACATTGTTGTTGCACCATCTATGTTGGCATAGGTATAATCTGTGTTTACAGTACCTGCTGATGATGTACCTTCTTGGTTAGCACCGGTATCAACTTCTACAGGATTTGAAACATCTGAATATGCTTGTCCTGTTAAGTTATTGACTTGGACTCCTGTTAATACTACTGTTGGGCTACCTGAATTATAATAAGGAATACCTGACACATAACGTTGAGTTCCTGCTGTGCCTTCTGCTAGTGTGCCTGCTCCACTTCCAATTGATGGAGTTGTAGTAACGTCATCATAAACCACATTAACATAGTTTGTGTTACCTGTTGTAGAATGCTCTAGTCTTTCGTCATTGACACCAACTGTATAACTTGACAGTGCTTGTGTAATTTTAGCGTCAAACGTTTGATAAAAACCTGTTGGATATGTTGAACTTGATATGCTGTCGTTAGCATCAAGTTGTCCTGATACTACCAAACTTGTAAATGTTCCGTTCTCACCTGTTGAAGTTGTAAATGTTTTATTACCTCGATCAACACCATTTACTGTAGCTGTTAGCGTGCCTGTAACGCCGTTGTACGCATTATTAACTACATTAGTGTCAATAGTACCTGTTGTATATCTACGTGCTGTAGATGACGTTAAACTGTCACCCGCTGATAATTCGTTAGATTCTGAATTGTCAGTAAAGCCTGCTGTTAGTCGAGGACTGGTACCTTGGTAGCTGTCTGATAAACTTAATGTAAATCCTGATAAACTAGTAGGAGCACTTGGTACTGCGTTTAATTGAAATGTTATTCCTGTATCAACATCTGTTTGTGCTGTAATATCTGGAGTACCTGTAGCAGTAAATGTTAAGTTATAGTTACCTACTGATTCTCCAGTAAAGTCATGATCTAACGTGGCACCAATTGACCCAGGTGAACTTCCATCTTCAGTTACTGCGTCATCTGAACTAGTGTCTGCCCAATCATATGTATAGCTATCTGCATTCTGTGAAGTATTTGTTACTCTTGCCAACGCACGGTTAACACTGTTGTAATCTACTCCGTCATATAAATCATAAATGTTATCACCACTTCTGTCTGATGTTGTAACTGCTGTTCCTGCTATGTTTGCTCTAACATCTGGCTCAACGTGGACTGTAAAGTCTGAACTTATAAAAGGTGAACTTGTGTGATTTGAGATAACTCTTAAATTACCTGTATAGTCTTGTGCTACACCGTTAGCTTGGTCACTTGAACTTAGAGTAAATGTGTGATTAATTGTTCCGCCAGTATCTCCACTACTTCCGCTACCTGTGTTTACTGTTGTTGAAGATGTTCCATCACCCCATTGGTATTGATATTGTATTCCGTATGTTGCGTAACTACCAATTGTACTTTCTGTATTATTCGTAAACGTAACAACGTGTCCTGAAGTTCCTTCTTCGTTGACTCCTGAGTTATCATTTAATGACACAGTTGGTGTATGTGTGTCGTATATTTCTACAGCATCTGTACTGTTGGTTGGAATCGCACTTGGCAACGCAGTTGAGTGACTGTCTAGTGTAACTGTAACTGTTCTTTGTTGTTCTTCTTCTGTTGATGCTGTAAATGTGTGTGCTAGTCTGCCACCTTGTGATCCACCGTCTGCTGTATCATCAGTTATAACATCATCACTGGAGCCATCGCCCCAATCAATGGTATATTGTACTGTTGCTCCACCAATGTTTGTTGTATTATTGTCTAGGTAAACTGTAGCACCATCGTCCCAATAATTTATTGCTGATCCGCCACTTGAAGCGGCATATATCGCAAAACTTACCACAGGGTCTGCTGTATAAATTGTAATATAATCTTCTCTAGTTTTACTTGCTGTTGAGCCTGTACCTGAACCTGAATTGTTAAATGCTGTTACTGTAACGTCAAACGGTGATCCAACATTTGAACTGTATGTATGTGTTGGGGTTGAATCTGATGTAGAAGTTGTAGTATCTCCGTCGCCCCAAACAATAGTATATCTGTTGGCATTTCCTGTTGCTGTGATAGTTAGTGTTACTACTGTACCTGCACCACCACTTGTTGTGTCTGCTGTAAAGTCTACTTCTTTAACGAATGTACTATTTCTTACATTTTCAACTACTTCATTTAAATCATCTATAGCATCAGTGACTTTGGTTGATGTTGTCCAATTAATATATGCACCGTCTGTTGTTAACGAACCATCTGCGGCTGACCCTAAGTTTATTGCATTGCCTATCTGTGCTCCGCCTGTTACTGCGTTATCAACATATATTTTACTAGCTACATCTTGGTCTTGTACTGGGTCAACTACGTTGTTTATAAAATTTGTTGATGCATCAATGTTTCCTGTGCCGTTAGGCGATAATGCTATATCTGCATTAGTTACTATTGATGAAATTGTGTTGTCTGATATTTGTACGTTGGCGGCTGTTACATTGCCTGAGACTGTAAGGAGGTCTGTCGCTGTTGCTGTGCCAATTGCTATTTTAGAATTTGCATAATCAACTACTAGAGTGTCTGTATTAAATGTTAAATTAGTATCTCGAGCAAGATCGTCTCGCAAGAGTCTACCAGATATTCGGCCTTTAGCCATAGTGTCTCCTTATCCTCCGTATTTCACGGATAACCTTTTACAATCGCAGGTTTACCTCGGTTTGTCCTCCGCCCAATGCGGATTATGTGTTTATTTATCTGATTTAAGAAGTTGGAGTTTGGCCAATGCCTTGAACAACTGATATTGTTTCACTTGTTGGTGGAGCTTCATCAAATGTAATGTCATCTGATGATAGTGTGTAATGCGTAGTTGGTTCTTGATGTACGCCGCCAATAAAGACTAACAATTGGCTTACTGAGCTTGGAGTTGTTGACAGTGTAAATGTCAGAGTTGAATTATCGCCTGTAAATGTATCTATAGTAAGAGATTGTTCACCATCTATAGCCACAGCTTTAAAAGTAGATCCGTTATAGTATTCTAATCTTCCTAAGTCGGTATTAAATCTAAAAGTACCAAAGTGTGGAGCATCTGGTCTATTTGCACTTGCTCCGCTAGGAATCTGTATTGCTTTTGCAGTTGTTGATACTATTGGTTCTTTAAGAAATCTACCTGAGCTCATTGTTTAATTATATCGCTGTGTATGAAACTGTGCAACTTACTGATGAAGCTGTGTTAGATAATGCTGATACAAAATCATCATCTTCTAACAGAATTTTTTCACCGCCTGCATACCATTGATAAGTGTCTTTTGATGCAATTTCTAACTCATCAACTACTATATTAGTGTCAGATGCTGAACCACCATTTGGTACTATGTTAACACTTATTGTTACTGTTGCACCACCATAGTTTGTAAAAGACAACCACGTAATTGCACTGTTGTTTGTCGATGTGTATACTGTTGTTGCTGAGTCTGCAACTAATGTCGATGTTATTGCCATTTTTATTTCCCTAAAATATAATGCCGAATACTACGGCTTTCGATTTACTTACTAGTTCATCTGCTGTTGTTGTGTCTGTTACTGTGTATAATCCTGTTCCGCCCGATCCAGCTACCTTAGAATAAACTGTAGTATATCCTGATTGTCCTGTTGGATCACTGCCTTCATTTTGTAATCTTACTGCTGATCCATCAACATGTAAGATGCCTGTTCCGTCTGGGGCAATAACAACATTTCCATTGCTTGCTGATACAATACTTTGACTGTTAACATCTAAAGAGCCGCCTAGTTGTGGTGTAGTATCTTCTACAATATTCTCTAGACCTAGTCCGCCTGCTGATGAAGCAATAGGAGTTAAACTTCCTGAACCGTTATCAATTGACCATTTATCATTTGACTCGTCATACACTATCCTAGAATTAGTAGAACTGCCTCTATCTACTTCAAGTCCGGATGTTCCGCCTGTGACTCCTGCGCCTGCTTCGCCTTTATTTAAAACAATAACACGATCTTGTATATCTGTATCTTGAGAATTAACTGTTGTTTGTGTGCCACTAACTGTTAAGTTTCCTGTAACTGTAACAGCACTAGAAGATATAGTAACAACGTCACTGGCACCTAGTGTAGTGATATCATAATTACCATTTATTCGTTTATGTGTACTCATTTACTTTTCCTATTATAGCTTATTTATCTTTAACTTAAACTCGTCCATCATAATATTCACTATATTGTTGTTAGTGAAATCAACATCTGAAGAACTTTGATCTTTAACTCTAAAAAATGTTACTTTAGGAAATGCTTTTGATATTTCATTAACTTGATAAATCCAATTACCTGCATATGTTGGTTTATCTGTGCTCTTTCTGTAAAACTCTGTGTCAGCATAAACATTATTAAACTTATCGTCTGTTGACCCAAAATCAAATCCTAACAAAAATACATGTGTTGCTCCGTCTATACAAGCTCTAGATATTGCAACAGGTCCAGAACTATTACCGTAATACGGTCGTTCTATTTTTAATGCGTTTGATCCTTGTATAGGTCGACGTGTCCAAAACTTAATTTTTTTGTCTATGCCTTCTTCTTGAATTTTATTTGCAATTAGTCTATCAGTTGCTACTAAAACATGAGGCATGAATTCTCTATAGATAGCATTGCATCCGTACACTAATCCTTTATTTTTTAGCTCGTTAGGATCTACGGCTAATCTACTTTTTCCATTTCCTAATACAAATGATATTGTCATAAAAAAATCCTCTCAGTGTATTTACTAAGAGGATTCCTGTAGCTTTAAAAATATTAATTTTTAGATAGCTGTTAAACGTAACATGGATTCAGCTGAATCATCTTCTACTGCCCATGAATAAACTACACCATCATAGTCAACTGCTCTGTGTGCTGTAATTTTTTGAATCGCTTTTGCTTCGCCTCCAGTGGTCAATCCAACAATCGACATTTCACCGTCGTCATGTGCTGTAATTTTATTAACTAAAGAGCATTCGCCTTGTACAGTATCGCCGTCGTTTGATACTTTGAATGTTTTAGATCCTTTTTGTGATAGAATATATCCTTCAAAATCTGTCCCATCAATATCCGCTCTAATCGGAATTGTTGGAGCCGCATCAACACCTGTTGGTCCTAAAAATAACTTATCTATTGGTCTACCCATTTTATATTTCTCCTTATAGAAGTCCAATGTGGGTTCTATCCACTACGCTGGTATGGTTAAACAGCATAAACTAACCGCCCTATGCAATTAGCAATAGTATTTATCGTTATATTGTTGAAACACAAGTTCAGCGTACTCTTTATGCCATTTGTCGCCTGGATGACTTCCGTCTCTTGCTGTAGTATCGGGGTTAATGCCAAAGTCTGTGTATTCGCCTGGGCCGTGTACTAAAGGAATATTTCTAACTAGACAAATCTGTTTTAATAAAATTATATTTTTTTGAAAATTATGATATGCCCAATTTGGGTTTTCTAGTAGTTTAGGATATTCTGCTGTGTCTAATTGATAGTCTGTTAACCAGTGCTTGTCTTTAGGTAATTCAATTCTAGACTCTGCTGGCCAACACACTGCTACCAAGTTAGGTTTTAATATGTCTATAGTCTTGTATATTGAACGCACAACATAGTCTGGGCTCGTACTACTCTGTGCTAGGTTCCAAACTGTTGTAGGCTGGTTAAAATGCGTCTTAAGCTGTTGTGTCCAGGTGTTCTCATACTTAACACCTATGCCCACTGTTAGACTACATCCTGATGTTAATATGTTAAAGTCTGTGCGTTGATTAAAACTATCTGATCTAAATCCGTGTTCGTTAAATTGGTAAGTTATCTCATCTTGATTACTAGCATTTTCTGGTGTGTCTGTGTCTACCCAATCATAAGTTTCGTTAGGCGGATACTTGCTCAAAAACAATTCTTGTTCCCATGCATCAGCGTAGGAGCTCTTAAAGTTCTCAAATGGTAATCTATTGTTCATTTAGTTTTTTCTTTATTTCGTTGATCACATCAATGATAAAATTAGAGGATTCGCACATTTCTTTATTATGTCTAGTTACTGTGTCCATCTCTTTAATATAATTTATCTTAGTTTCTGTTGACAAGTTATTAAACGACTCTAACGACTCAACTATTGCTTGTATTCTTTTATCAGGATCCTCAATGGTGTCGTATTCTTCACTCCACCAATCACTAAAGGTTTTAAATCCTATAGAATGTAGTGCTTGTAAGTATCCTGGTGCGGCAAATATGAGAAATGGTTTTTTTGCTATTAGTGGTTTACTTGTTTTCT
>Ga0206124_10002419_pt1 | contig 13960 bp, 15 predicted proteins | sample Helgoland_Spring_3_FD_148671 | JGI IMG/M metagenome (GOLD analysis project Ga0206124, IMG submission 148671) | Pelagic subsurface seawater microbial communities from Kabeltonne, Helgoland, North Sea - Helgoland_Spring_Bloom_20160321_2 | ecosystem: Environmental > Aquatic > Marine > Epipelagic ... | reverse complement strand
CTGCAAAGCGCGTGTGCAAAACCTCATTAGCTCTATACCAGGCAAGAAACCCAAGAAAATAATTCCGGTTAGAGAGACTGTACTGTTTATCGTCTTTAACGACGCTGGCGATGTCTTACTTGAAAAGCGCCCACCTAGCGGCATTTGGGGTTCGCTTTATAGTTTTCCTGAGGGGGATAACCCTAAAGAACTGCCTCGCCTGACCGCCGCGGTTACTATTCAGGCAGAATCCTTGCGTACGCTCGAGCCACTGCGACACACCTTCTCGCATTTCCATCTTGATATCACGCCAGTCACTGTTCAAAGCAGGCCCACCAACGCAACTACCGAGCCCGAGCGCTGGCTTTGGTATCCACTCGATGGATCTATTGAGGTCGGCTTGGCCGCACCCGTGACGAAGATTATCAAGAGCTTAAGCGCCACCTAAGCACGCATTCGCGTATACTCCCCTGAAGGTTAATTCAGACACGCTTTCTAAGAGGCTACTCATGTCCCGCACCGTATTTTGCCGTAAATTTCAGCAAGACCTCCCCGGCCTGATGGCGCCACCCTACCCCGGCGACAAAGGCCAAGAGCTGTTCATGAACGTGTCACAGAAGGCCTGGAGCGAATGGCAGAGTCATCAAACGATGCTCATCAACGAAAAGCAGCTAAGCATGGCGAACGCCGAGCACCGCAAATACTTGCAAGACCAGATGGATAAATTCCTTTCAGGTGCCGATTTCGACCGCGCCGAGGGTTATGTCCCCTCGGAGTAGCCTGCTGGGTCTTGACTCATACCCGCGCGAAGGGTTTAATACGCGCCTCGCGTGGGGCTGAGACGCAATGTCCACAAGCTCTCGCGACGTTTGATGCAGCAGTAAATGCCCAGATAGCTCAGTTGGTAGAGCAGAGGATTGAAAATCCTCGTGTCGGTGGTTCGATTCCGCCTCTGGGCACCATAACTCATTGATAGTTATGGAGTTTTAATTTCCCCTCTCTCAAAAATCTCATAGCACACTCGTAGCACACTTTTCCTCCCGATAAAGTCCGAGTAGACTGCTTTTCATGGCAAATACCTCCAACATTATCCCGAATAAACTGACGGTGTATCAACGAGTCGAGGGTGGCGTCTGGCCCTATCGATAGAGACTTCCATAGTGTTAATTACAGCTTTTTTTCGCTACAACGAAACGCTCAAGATTGAATAATTGGCTTTCGGGTATTGTTCTATTCACAGGAGTAAAGTAGCGTGAATTGAGATCACCGAGAGTAGTATTTACTTCTATAGAAAACCCATTTATTGAAAATATTCTTTCGATCTCAGTATCGGCGTAAAAAGAAATCCACGGCTCTCCCGCTTTCGCCGAAAGCGTTCTAACTAACTCGAATTTCTCCCCGGCTTTCTGAAAGCCAACTCCGCAACATTCTTCGGGATTAGTGGTGAAGAGCTCATCAATATAAGACACGAAAAAAGTAGCGTCTATATTCTGCGTTAGTGAAGCTATTTCCTGAACGAGAGCACTAAAATCCTCTTTCGAAATATATTGCGAAACTCCTTCAAGAGTAATAATCGTAGACTTACTGCTGTCGAAACCACTTTCAATTAGCTGTTTGCTTAATGACTGATAGCTGAAATCGACCGGAACATATACTATGCTTTTATTATTTAGTAACCCGCTCGGCAGCTTTTTGCGCTTTCTTTCCTGAACTTCTGGTTGATCAACTTCGAACACTCTGAGGGGATGAGGGAAATCGAGCCGATGAGCCCGGGTATCATAACCAGCACCAAGGATAACGTATTGCTCGGTTTCATTGATCGAACTCTCTTCAACTAATTCATCAATGAATCGTGTGCGTGAAACTAGATGCTCGTGCCAACCTGGTAGAATTTTCTGAGAAAGCCAGACAGAGAATCTGTGACCCATCATCCTTACCACGCCAGCACCAAATACAAACTCACAAGCATACGGATCGTTTATAACCCTTTTTTCTGGCAAGGCTAGAGTTTCTATAAGCCGTTGTTTCGCCACTCCTTGTGCAGTGCCGTCTTTTGATTTGTAGTACATATAAAGCGATTCCGAATATCCGATTATTATCAGTTAGCAGAAATTTAGTAGACTATGGGAAAAGTTGATCAACTACAGCGAAGCAATTATTCAGGGCTAAGAACTTCAACATTCTCTTGTCGGTGGTTCGATTCCGCCTCTGGGCACCATAACTCATTGATAGTTATGGAGTTTTATTTTCCCCTCTCTCGAAAATCCCATAGCACACTCGTAGCACACTTTTTCCCGATAAAGTCCGAGTAGACTGCTTTCCATGGCAAATACTGCCAACATTATCCCCTGCGCTAATGTCTAGATTTCTGCACAGCTCGAAAAAACCATTCTACAAACTCGTGATCAGGATTTATTGTAGTTGATGTACATTAGAATTAGAGCACCGAACAAGATCGGCCTTGTATAGTAAAACAGCTGATATCCACTATCTGACTGACTTAAATACTCGTTATAAAAATAGTACATATCTACCGAGTAGTTACCCAGTATTATGAGAAAGCATAAAAGAAAACCTTTAAAAATTCTTCCGTCATAGAAACTGACAATCAAGCCAAACCCGAGCCCAATAACCATAAATAGCCGAACTCTTAAGAGACCACGATAAGATTGAGCAACAATGTCGTTTGGGTCAATTTCAGATTCGTACAAGAACGGAAAAAAAACGAATATAAAGCCCGCCGAGAGAACAACAAAAATAGCAGCGCAACGGAAAACAAGATTCTGCTCAAAGAACCTCGTCATAATTACATTTCTGTCCGAACTTATCTTACCGAGCTCGAGAAGCTCCTCTTCTGATAAATGGTTCTGCTTTGAATCACTCAAATTTTTCACCGTACCGAACCCAATGTTCGACTAGGATATATGTACTCAGCAAAAGGTAAACGGGTCGAAAAATAATTAAATAGCCACCCGCCATTTTCGTTACCTCCAACACACCTCCCTGAAAGGCGATGGTGTCATCAATGAATGATATCCAAGACCAAATAACACCAAGCACCAGAAATCTACCAAATATCTGGGGATAGAAGAGTGACATCGCAAAACCAGACAACAGTAAGACGACCCCTATGACCCTAGCTATAAGAACTCGCCTGCCTAAGGCAGCACCAAAGGCATCGTCAGGAATGACGGCTTGACCCCATTCAGAGGAAACAAGTACATAGAGGGCAAACAACCCATATAAAACTATTAGAGTCAATGAAATATAGAAATATAATGAATACTTCTTTTGGAAAATCACTTTAAAACACCCTTATTAAAGGATTGATGTACAGAATATCGGTGTTTGCTAAGGAAAACTTAAGTATGCTTTCTGCGGCGTAGTTATCGTCGCCGTTTGTCTGAATAGCCACCCCTTTCCACTCTTGATCGTAATCCATAGCGCACCCGTAGCACACTTTTCCTCCCGATAAAGTCCGAGTAGACTGCCTTTCATGGCAAATACTACCAACATTATCCCGAACAAACTGACGATGTATCAACGAGTCGAGAGTGGCGTCTGGCACTATCGGATCAAGCTCAAGACTGGCGAATGGCATCGATCCAGAAGCTTTTTGGGATGGTTCGTATGCCTACTATAGTATTGAACTCGAAAATACACAGGGATTTAGAATATTTTGGGAGAAATATGAATCGGCGTTTGCAGAACCTTTCAAAAGTCATGTGCTCGAGATTTTCAATCTATGATTACTTTGTGAAAGCTTAAAAGCAGATGCGGGACATCAAGCTGAAACGTGATTTAGAGAAAAAGAAGGTCGATCTACAGTCACTATTAGTCCTTAAAATCTAAGCTGGCCCTTTATAAAAATATAATTTCATGAAAAATTCTGCCGGGCATTAAGGTAAATGCACCAGCAACTAGAAGTGCTCCGATATAAGTTCCTACCATTGAACGAATATGTGCATTCTTATGCTTTTCTAATTTGGTTTTCTTGAATAGTCGAATGCTATAAATTGAATAAATTAAGCTACCGATTGTGAGGGGAATTAAAAGATGTATCCAAGAAAACCCGCCGGGATTAAATAATTTACCCGTCATTGGTGAAGTAATGGATAACGCTGTGAAAGCGATGAACAGCATTAACGAAACCCAAATACGTCCAATGAGTCGGTGTTTCTTAGTTCCCTTTTTTGTGAGGAAAATATACAAACCAACAGGGATTGCTGATAATGCAAAAAAAGCATGTATATAAATTATTGTCATGCTTACAATCCTATTTGAACTTTCGTATAGGTATCAACGACAAATGACGCAGCTTCAAATTTAGGGATGCCGAAAGCCTTAGCGTTGTTAGAGAATCCGAATTGCTCCTTAGGTATGCCTAAAAAATTAGTATCAAGCTTCTCATTTTCATTTTCGTCAACGTATACCCCAATTGCATAGGTGCCAGGAGGGATTTCAAAAGAGCCTTTGTAAGTGCCTTTATCAATTTTTTCTACAACGCCTGCCTCAATTCCAGCTTGTAAACCAGGTTTGTCCCCTCGATCTGATTCGAAAACCTCCTTAGAACTATAGATTGCTAAATGGAGCACGCCTCCCTCGGAGATGCCTTGGATTTCGACGTCTAAGGTGGCTGCGCTCAGTTGAAAAGAACACAAGAGAAATGGAAGAGAGCGAAAAAACTTAATCATTGTGTTTATAAAACCTGCTATATTGTTTACTTAGATAACATCGACAATACAGGAAACTGTTTACTAAGTAAACATTAAGTTTTATGGGATATCACAAAGAAAATTTGAAAACACAGCTTGTTGAAATTGCTTGGGAAATCTGCTCGGTAGAGTCCTGGCAAAAGGTCAATATGCGAAGGGTTGCTAGCAAAGCTGGGGTTTCAAATACTGCCTTTTACAGACATTTCAAAAACAAAAATGATCTTAAAGCAGAATTGATGCTAAGGGGCTTTCAAATTGTTTTTGGAGGAATGAAGGATTTAACCAATAATTTTTCAAGTTACGGAGCTCATTACATAAGATTTGGGGTGGAATACCCGCATATCTACGATTTGATGTTTGAGTGCACGGGTATAGATATATCTCTTTATCCTGACTTAGAAACCCTATCTGATGCATCCTTTAATGGGATAGTTGAAGGGCTGAAGCCCTTAATGACTGATAAGTCAGAGAAGGATGTCATGATAAAAGCATACAATGTTTGGGCATCTGTGCATGGCATAGTTGGAATTTTGAGACGATCGAAATCACAGGGCAAGCAAACTCAAAATCTCGAATGGATTGAAAATAACTTAGAAGAGTATCTAGAAATGACAACGTTCGGTTAAAGGCGATTATGAACTTATTAGATGATTACACAGCGTGTAATGAGGATAAGGTGAGTTACTAATGATGATGATGTAATCCCCCCATTAGTAACCGAGTTTTTCACTAGAGGGTTACGCCGCCATCATTTACCTTCGCCGCGGCAATTCGTCATTGGCGGTATTCGGTCGAACATTATTGTACTCCCATATCCATTGGGCCGCTAACTGACATGCTTGATCAAGTGAATCGAAGCGGAACGCCTTTTCTCTGCCTCGTCTCCCACTGCTCGGGAAGTTCTAACTCGATATTAGCAGCGGGTAATGCTGGTTTGCCCAGAATAAAGTCAGCCATTTTTTCGGCTACCATGATCACCGGCGCGTTGATATTGCCGTTGGGCAGCGTCGGGAATACCGAGGCATCAATAATGCGTAAATTCTTGATGCCATGCACCCGGCACTCCGCGTCAACCACGCTCATTGGATCGCTTTTCTTCCCCATTTTACACGTACCTGCGGGGTGATAGGCGCTCTCCACATTGTCCACAACCCACTTATCTATGTCTGCGTCGCTCGTAATATCGATTCCCGGTTGAATTTCGTCTCCTCGGTAGCTGTCCATCGCCGGCTGATTGATAATTTCTCGCGTCAATCTAATGCATTGCCGCCACGCCTCTCGGTCTTCTTGCTCTTGGTAATAGTTAAACAAGATGCTCGGCGCGGCAGTGGCATCCGCAGAAGTGATTTTCACGCGTCCGCGACTTTTTGGCTTATTAGGACCGACATGAACCTGAAATCCATGCCCCGAAATTGACGGGGTTCCGTCATATCGCATAGCCGCGGGCAAAAAATGATACTGAATATCAGGTGCTTTAAGCCCGCTCGACGAGCGTATAAATGCACAAGACTCGAAATGATTTGTCGCGCCCAGCCCTTTTTTAGTCAGCAGCCATTTAGCGCCGATGATCCCCTTACTGATAAGTCCGAGTTTGGAGTTAAGGCTTACCGGCTGTTTGCACCAAAACTGGAAATAGACCTCCAAATGGTCCTGAAGATTTTTGCCAACCCCAGGTAGCTCTAACTTCTGTTGAATACCGACATCAGCCAATTCCTCTTGCACCCCGATACCCGAGCGCTGCAACAGCGCGGGAGACGCAATAGCCCCCGTCGCGATGAGCAATTCTTTCCTCGCATAGAAAGTCTCAGCCTTGCCGCCAATCTCTGTATTGATTCCTATCGCCTTTGGTCCATCAAATTCGATAGTCTTTGCAAGCGCCTTGGTGATTAGTGTGAGATTAGGGCGGTTTAGCACTGGGTGTATTTAAGCACGCGAGGTAGACTCACGAACCCCGTCACGAACGGTCATATGCATCGGCCCAAACCCCTCTTGATGCTCGCCGTTATAATCTTTTGTCTCTGGATATCCGGCATCAACGCCGGCATCGATAAATGCCCGATAGAGGGGGTTAAGCTGCATGTCATTGCCTGCGCAAACACCGAGCGGGCCGTCGCCGCCACGAAAATCATCACCGCCTTTTACCCAGGTCTCTGCTTTTTTAAAATAGGGTAAGCAGTCTTTATAGCCCCACCCCTCGGCACCAGATGCCTCCCATTCCTCGAAGTCCTGCGGATTGCCGCGCACATAAACCATGCCGTTAATAGAAGATGTGCCGCCGAGACCCTTCCCTCGAGGGCAACTTATTCGCCTTCCGTCCAACGCCGGCTCGGGTTCTGAGTGGTAGCCCCAATTGAATCGATCGGATGCCATCGGATAGGCCAGCGCAGTGGGCATTTGCACGAAAATATTTTTGTCGCTGCCGCCGGCTTCGAGAAGCAATACACGATTTTCTGGATTAGTGGAAAGCCTATTTGCCAGAACACAGCCGGCCGAGCCAGCACCCACAATGATGTAATCAAACTCTTTCACGCTACTTCCTCTCAAGCTTTGAAAGACGCGGCAAGGTCATGCCTGCGTCGATAGGTTAATCCCGCTACGGCGGCGTACAAAAAGATAACTACCAATCCTATCCATTCGATCTGCAATGGCGTGAATTGATAAAGCAATATAAGACTGTAAAGCAGCGCCCAGTGGCCTACGATGTACTTCTTCATTCCGAGCCGGCTTACTGTTAGACGCAAATTTTCCGAATACAATCGCGTCAGCGAGTCCAGCGAATTAGTCACGAAAATAGTGCCCACCAGAACCATTAGCACATTCATATAGCCAGATATTTCTAGTCCTTGCTCATAGACACCAAACAACACCGAAAACCACAGTGCGATCGGGATAGAAGGGATAAGCAACAGGGCAAGCAATAGCTGCCAGGTCCGTAAGCCACCTACAAAGCGCGAAACAAATTGACCGATCATAATGCTCCAAGCGAACCACCAGAATAAGTAAAAGGCGTGATAATCCGAGAGAGGAAATATAAACCGGTGAATATTGGTAAAATAACCACCCAGCTGAGACAAGTTAGTAGCGAGACCTGAAAAACCAAGGTCACCAAATGCCCACATCGCAACGATGAGCGCGAAGAAAAGCCACGTAGAGGCTAAACTCAATATTTTTAGGTAGCGAATATCAGTACTCGAGATGACGGCAGCCAACACTACTAACCCAACAAAAGTGAATGTATAAAAAGGTGAGATACCTAAAACATAATCAGGCAAATATTGGAGAAATAGATAGCCAGTAAATGCACATGTTGCGATTATTGTTGCGTTGTTTACTTTTTTGACCCAAGGTATTTCGAATATTTTTAGACGCGGCTCTACTAAGCAAAAATAGAATGTCGTGAGGAAATAAAAAAGCCAAATATAAAATCCCCAGAAACCAAATTCGATAGCGATCGGATTTGTGAAGCCATAAATCTTCCTTGTTTCATATATTGGGAATTCAGTCAGCGGAAACATGATCAGACCGACGTCGAGGCCAGAAGTAAAAAGAATAGCGAAGAAAGCAAAAAAACGTGTTGGAGTCCGCCCAATCAAAATGAGGCGTCCGCAGCGGACGAGTAGAACTAGCGAGATGACTAGCACAGCGACGACAGCGCATGAGAGAATGATCTGCATCATCGGCAGAACTTGTTGGTCGAGATGATGTTATTCATCTCGACCGAGTCTAACAGAATGAGCTAGATTGAGGGGAAAATTGTTCGAAACCACGCACAAAGTCGACTCAAACTTTACTTACAGTATTGCCAAGGAGTAGTTATGTGCAAAAGCGGAATAGTTCGACTGACTATTTACAAAATACTGTGCGCGTCAGCTTTTGTGTTTGCGCTTACAAACTGTCGTCCGTTGATTGAAAACTCGACTAAAATTCCTAAAGCAATTTTCATTATCGTCGATGGAATTCCCGCAGACATTATAGAAAGCACTCAAACACCGAATCTTGACTTAATCGCAGGGATTCACGGCTACGCTCGGTCTTATGTTGGTGGTGAAATTGGTGGTGTGACGCAGAGCCCAACAGTATCAGCCGTTGGGTATAACAGCCTGCTCACGGGCACTTGGGCGAATAAGCATAATGTGTATACAAACCGAATAGAGAACCCTAATTATTCCTACTGGGATATTTTTCGCATAGCCCGTCATCAGAATCCTGACATCAGCACAGCCCTTTTCTCAACTTGGCAGGACAATCGAACACGTCTTGTTGGTGACGGTTTACCCGAGGCTGGAGGCAGCAAGCTAGACTACGCGTTCGATGGACTCGAGCTAGACGAAGCGCGCTTCCCTCATGATGAGGCGCGACAGTTTATCCGCGCTATCGATGACGCTGTGAGCTCTGAGGCTGCGCACTACCTTCGCGATGTAGGACCTGATCTGTCTTGGGTCTATTTGGAATATACCGACGATATCGGTCATATGTACGGCGATGGTGACGAACTCACGGCGGCGGTAGCTATTATGGACGCCAATGTCGGCAAGATATGGAAAGCGGTTCAAGACAGGCAAGAGACACACGACGAAGATTGGCTTGCGATCGTCACAACCGATCACGGAAGAGATAACGAAACCGGTAAATCCCACGGCGGCCAAAGCCTACGCGAGCGCACAACGTGGATAGCGACTAACAGTCAGAGACTTAATCGCAATTTTGAAAATTTACCAGGGATTGTCGACATCCTCCCTTCGATCCTCGATCATTTGGCCATCGCCCCACCACTCAGAATCGCCACGCAGTTAGACGGAATTTCATTTATCGATCGACAAGACAACGAGCCCGCCCGATGAGAAAACTTATTATCTCAGCATTTTTAGTGGCTCATAGCCTTGTTGCTAGCCCTTTTATATCGGCACAAGAGGCACCGTATCTCTTTATACTTGGCGTCGCACAAGACGCAGGTTACCCGCAGGTTGGCTGCTATCAGCCGCATTGCATGCCGGGGTGGGAAAACCCTTTGCAACGTCGCACTGCCACATCGCTCGCGTTAATCGACCCTGCACAGAGCCTCAGCTACTTATTCGAAGCGACGCCGCACCTCCCCGAACAGCTTTATGCGCTCCAAAAGGAAGCTCCGACTACCCGCACTGGCGTCGATGGGGTGTTTCTAACTCATGCGCATATCGGTCACTATGCAGGGTTAATGCATTTTGGGCGTGAAGCAATGAATGCGCAGGGGATGCCCGTTTATGCGATGCCATTGATGTCGGCGTATCTGAGCAATAATGGCCCTTGGAGCCAACTTGTCGCGCTAAATAACGTAGCGCTTATGCCGCTAGGAGATAACCAGCCCGTCGCGCTTACAACTTCCCTCTCTGTGACCCCGATGCTGGTTCCTCATCGTGATGAGTTTTCCGAGACAGTCGGTTATCGCATCGAAGGGCCCAATAAAAGTGCTCTCTTTATACCCGACATTAATAAGTGGGCCGATTGGGATAAAGACATCGCCGCGTTGCTTGAGACAGTAGACTACGCGCTGCTAGACGCGACTTTCTTCGCCGACGGCGAGCTCGGCAATCGGGATATGTCGCAGATCCCCCACCCTTTCGTCGCGGAGTCGATGGCGTTGTTCTCTAGTTTACCTGCCAAGGAACGCGGGAAAGTCTGGTTTATCCACTTCAACCACACGAATCCGCTATTAGACCTAAAAAGCCCAGAGAGCCTTCGCGTGATAGACGCAGGCTACCACATAGCGGCCGAAGGCCTGCGACTGCCGCTTTAGGCGCCACTCAGCCTCTTTCCACTTAGTACCAAAACCATCCTTCCCTTCTCATTAGGCGCCCTTTCCTGTAGAGTGCGCGCCTTTTGCGTTTTCCTAAAATTGCTCTTAAACCTATGAAAAACCTGCTAAACCTCTACGACCGCTCTAAGCACATCAACTATGTGACCGAAATCCTCTCCGGACTCACGGTGTCATTGGCGCTGGTGCCCGAAGCAATTGCTTTTGCGCTTATAGCGGGCCTATCGCCGCTCACGGGGCTTTATGCTGCGTTTAGCATAGGCCTGATCACGTCGCTCTTTGGCGGTCGGCCAGGCATGATTTCAGGTGCAACGGGTGCGGTGGCAGTGGTGATAGTGAGCCTTGCCCAAAGCCATGGCGTCGAATACATCTTCGCTACAGTAGTGCTGGCAGGCATGATTCAAATGCTTGCAGGGGCACTCAAATTAGGCAAATTCATTCGCCTCGTACCGCATTCGGTGATGTTTGGCTTCGTTAACGGCCTTGCTATCGTAATTTTTCTAGCGCAGCTAGCTTCATTTAAAGTCGCTGGCGAAAACGGCGAGTTGGGCTGGATGATTGGCGATCAGCTTAACGTGATGCTTGGCCTCGTTTTTCTCACTATGCTGATTATCTGGGGGCTGCCTAAGCTGACTAAGGCAGTGCCTGCCTCGCTCACTGCGATCTTGGTCGTTAGCGCTATCGTGCTGGGCCTTGATATCGACACGCGTAATGTCGGCGACATTAGCTCGATCAAAGGAGGCTTTCCGCCCTTTCATATTCCCGAAGTCCCTTTTACCCTCGAGACACTCAGCATCATTTTCCCCTATGCGTTTATCGTTGCCGGTGTTGGCCTCATCGAGAGTCTGCTCACACTAAACCTCATCGATGAGATAACCGAGACACGCGGCAAAAGTAATAAAGAGGCTATGGCTCAAGGTCTGGCGAACGTGGTCACCGGCTTTTTCTCTGGCATGGGCGGCTGCGCGATGATTGGCCAAAGCCTCATCAACATCTCGTCCGGCGCCCGCGCGCGCCTGTCAGGCATCGTCGCTTCGGTCATGTTGCTCGTATTTATAATGTTTGGTGCCGAATACATTGAGAAAATGCCGATCGCAGCCCTGACTGGGCTAATGATTATGGTCGCCATTGGCACCTTCGAATGGGCGAGTATCAGGGCGATCGGCAGGATGCCAACTCGCGACAACCTCGTCGGCTTTTTAGTCGCTGGCATTACCGTGCTACTGCACAACCTCGCGCTTGCGGTGCTTATTGGCGTCATCATCTCGGCGCTCGTGTTTGCATGGGAGAACGCGAAGCGCATCCGAGCACGCAAATACGTTGATGAAGACGGCACGAAACACTACGAAATCTATGGCCCGCTGTTCTTCGGTTCAGTGCAGGCTTTTGCTGAGAAGTTCGATATCGCCACTGATCCCGATGTCGTAATAATCGATTTTCGCGAAAGCCGCGTAAATGATATGTCGGGAATCGAGGCGCTTAACAAAATTACCGAGCGCTACACACGAGCAGGCAAAGAGTTACATCTTAGGCATCTAAGCCCCGATTGCCTAAAGCTACTCCAAAACGCCGAAAAGATCATCGATGTGAATATCATCGAAGATCCAACTTATAAGGTTGCGGTCGAGATCTAGGCGCTTCGGAGCAGTCTTTCTAAGCCGCTCAGATTGCACTGAAAGAGTATGAGGGTGAAGAATGAGTCCAAGCGATATTAGCCGCGTCATCGAAATGGCATGGGAAGACCGCACGCCTTTCGAAGCGATAGAGGCGTCTTACGGACTCAAAGAGCCGGAAGTCATCAAGCTCATGCGGCTCGAAATGAAGCCCTCCTCCTTCCGAATGTGGCGCGAGCGCGTTACGGCGCGAAAAACCAAACACGCAAAGCTGCGAGGATTCAAGGTAGGCACCTTCCGCTGCGCCACTCAAAAAATGCGCTGATCACCCGCGCTCCTCTCTTGGACATCGCTCTGCTGCTTCATTTTCTCCCCTATCCTATCAACACACGATTTTCCGTTCCGTCTTTAAATATTTCCGTATTTGGTCAATTTAGTGACTCAACTGTCATATTGTCATGAAGCTGTAATATTTCGGTAATAGAATGCTGCTATCAAGTTCGCAGGCCTTCTCTTGCGATAGGGCGCTCAACCAAAATTACTTACGCGGAGATATGCACGCAATGACACACAAGATTCGATTACTCAGTTCCTTGACTACTAAGTCAACTAACGTTGCTGTTAGCTCTTTAGTCGGCTCGTCGGTTGGCGCGTCAATCGCCCTGAGCGCTGCAATAGCTCTGATCGCATCGCCCGCAAAGGCTGCAGACCAAGCGCTTCTCGATATTCTGCTGAGCAATGGCGCAATCGACCAAGCTCAGTACAACGAGCTGCTTAGCAAAGAAGCGTTAGAGGAAGCCGACGTTGTGAACATTGGTTTCGCGAATGGCAGCGGACTCAACGTTAAATCAGCCGACGGTGCCTACGAAGTAGAAATTGGCGGACGATTGCACCTAGATTATATCGATCACTCATTCGACTCGCGCATAGGCAAAGATCCTATAAGCGGTAGCCAGGTTCGACGCGGCCGCATCGAAATCGATGGCGTGTTCGACAATAACTGGGGCTACGCCGCAGAGTTCGATTATGCGAAAAACAAGGTGGCGATAAAGGACATCAAACTGGGCTACGAAACAGACGGTGGGGCATCTCTGTATGTTGGACACCAAAAGCAGCCTTACAGCCTTTCACTAGAGATGAGCTCTAACGATATCCCCTTCGTCGAGCGAAGTGCTGACAACTACCTCGTGGCGACCTTTACCGATCGAGCGATCGGCGCTCGCTATGAGAACAGCGGCGCGAACTGGTTCGTTGCTGCAGGCATCTTCGGCGACGCCATGAGCAATAGCGACACTACCGGAGACGAAGGCTGGGGCACATCGGGGCGGCTAGTCTATTCTCCTATTATAGAAGACGAACGCATTCTGCATTTAGGCGTTCGCGGCTCTTATCGCGAAGTCGACATCGCTACACCCACAATGCAGATCAAAGACAAAACTACCGATTTTTCTGGCTTAAGCATTGTTAACACCGGCGCATTAAATGACGCTGAATCAGCCACGCTCTTTGGCCCGGAGATGGCTGCCGTTTGGGGGCCTCTTTATGTTTTCGCAGAACATACAACGACTCAAGTTGGACGCACAGCAGCACCAGACCTTGAGTTTTCGGGCTGGCACGCGGCCGCCGCATGGAGCTTGACCGGTGAAAGCCGTGCATCACGTTACAGTATGAGCTCGGGAGAATTTAAAGGCTTGCGCCCTGCGAAAAACTTCGATTGGGCGAATGGTGGCATTGGCGCTTGGGAAATCGCTGCCCGTTACGCCGCAATCGATTTAAACGATGGGAATGTCATGGGCGGAACGGAAGATGCTCTTTCAATCGCCCTCAATTGGTATCCTAATCGCAGCGTTCGGATCATGGCC
>Ga0206124_10002411_pt1 | contig 13982 bp, 27 predicted proteins | sample Helgoland_Spring_3_FD_148671 | JGI IMG/M metagenome (GOLD analysis project Ga0206124, IMG submission 148671) | Pelagic subsurface seawater microbial communities from Kabeltonne, Helgoland, North Sea - Helgoland_Spring_Bloom_20160321_2 | ecosystem: Environmental > Aquatic > Marine > Epipelagic ... | reverse complement strand
CATATCCTATTGGAGATAAATGTTTAGCAAATTCTTGACCTAAAACATTACACATTCTATAATATAAGTAAGGAATATCAAAATAATCACTATTCCATCCAACTAAAATATCAGGATCAATATCTCTAAATATTTCTAAAAATTTAGCTAATAATTCACCCTCATTTCTACAAGGAATAATTTTTTTATTAGATTTTGTTTTTATATTAGAACCAAAATGATTTTTTTCATCTAAAACAACAATTCCCCATTCATCTACTTGTTTATCATACCAAGCAATTGATGTTATTTTTTTATTTGCTCTTTTTAATCCTTCTTCAGACATATCATCTAACATTTCACACTCAATATCAAAAAATAATTCTCTATGTGTTGTTGATGGTGTATCATTTGTACCATATTTTTCAATTAAGAATTTTTGGTAAGGAGGCATGTCATGAAAATGTAAATTAGGATTATCTGACCTATAGTTTTTTACCTTTTTTAAAGGTTCTCCATTTAATCCCTTATAGTTTGCTTCTGATTCACTACATTCAATGTAAGCTTGATTATCCCATTCTACTTTAGTATAACCTGAATCTTCCCATAAATGTACTAAAAACTTATTATCTTTAAGACGTCTAGCAAATGCCTTTTTATACATTCTTTAACTCTTCGTTTGTGAAAAATTGATTTAAATTAGGTCTATAGTAATTAATTGATTTCATTACTTTTCTATCTCGTGTTCTATACACAACATATCTGTCTCCTACTTTTTCGTGGTGACATGACTCAGCTTGTTCTTTAGTGCGGAGGGAGACAGTATCCAAGGCTTCTTCTTCAGTGCTGCAAGACTTCGACATATTGCTTCCTTGTACTTCTTGATACGCTGGCCATATCTTATTCTTAAGACCATGTAGCATAGTACCGTTCCCAAGGGAAACATAAGCAATATCACACAAAGCATCCAAAACTTCCACGATGTCTCCGTTTTCGCAAGCTTGTCTATATTCTTCCAATTCTTCAAGTATAAAGTCATATACGAATTGCCATTCCTTTTTTTCTGGTATTTTTGGTTCATAATTATTCGGTTTTCCAAATGTAGCGTTAAAAATTTCTACTTCATTTACAAAGTCTACACTTGGTGGTGCTTCTACACCATTGTTTATTTCATTAAATATATCTAATTGTTTACTCATATTTTTATATTTGGTGTCCACCATTATTAATTTTAATTGAATCAAAGAATTCTTTTCTTGCTAAGTTAGTATTTTGTCTAAATACACCTGATGCTTTTGTTGTTACCATTGAAGCTCCACCATGTTTAACACCTCTACAACTTACACAATTATGTCCTGCAACTATAGTTACTATAACACCTCTATTACCTTCAGTAATTTGATGCACAGCATTATGAATAGCCGATGTTAATTGTTCTTGAATAGCTCCTCTTCGTCCAAATAACTCAACTATTCTATTTAATTTAGATAATCCAACTACTTGTCCTTCTTCTCCAGCTATATAACCTATATGAACTACACCACTAATTGTTTGGTGATGATGTGAACACATAGATGTTAATGGGATATTTCTTTCAATTACAATACCATCATAACCATCAGAAGGAAATGATGTAATAGGAGACATTGGAGTATATCTACCTGCCCATAAATCATTTACATATGCTTTTGCAACTCTTCTTGGAGTATCAGCTGAATTTGGATCATTTTTCCAATCACAATCTAATGCATCTAAAAACTCTCCATATGCTTTAGTAGCTTTTTCTATCATTTGTTCCTTTTGTTTGTCACTTAAAGGAAAATTAGTTGCAACTCCATTTGCATAACCTTTTTTTACAACTTCTAGTTTTTCATGAATTTTAGCGTTTTTATTTTTTGCCATTTTTACTTTTATTTTATATTAATATACGAACATTTTATTAGAAAGCCAAATTATAATTTATAATCTTGTATGGCTCTACTATCATCTCTCTCCCAGGGATATACAATCCATTCATCACCCATTTCTTTAGCCCATATAGTAGGAGCTACACAAGAAGTGTGGGGTTTATAATGTAATACAGCATGATATACTCCAGGTGCATTTTTTAATGTTTCACCTGAGTCACAAATATCATCTACTACTAAAGTATCTGAATGAACTACTTCTGAGTATGGTAGACCTAATTCATGAGATAACATTACTGCAGGAATATAACCTCCTCTTTTTAAACCATGTATTGAATTAACAGGCATTGAACCTATTACTACTTTTTTCCATAATTCCTGGACTAAATCTTCAATATCAGTCCAACTAACAAATAACTTACCTTTTTCCTCCAAAATATTCTGTTGCATGACCTTCATTAATTAATTGTCTATTTATACTTACATCACTTTCTCTAAAAACTTCTCCTAAACATCTACCATATTTTCCTACACCATGAGATTGAAGGGTAAATTCTCCATCACCTAACATCTCTATTAGTCTTGCTTTAGCAGCTAATCCTAGTTTTTTTTCTTCTAAATCTCTTGTTCTTGATTCTGGGGCATTCATACCCATCATTCTGATTCTTACTTTTTTCCAAGTGTCAAATCCTAAATCTACGAGTGCGTCAATAGTATCTCCATCAACTACTCTATCTAATTTTGCGTTATATTTATACATTTTCTAAAAATTCTTTTAATTTATCAATTAATACTAATACATCATCTGGGTCCATTGTTATTGCACAACAAGTACCCACATTTTCTTCTATTTCTTCTAATATTTCCAATGCTTCTTCTTTAGACACAACGTTCAGTATCAAACGCCATAATATGAGATCTACCTGTAAATCTCCAACCTCTATCTCTTACAAAATTCATTACTTCAGGGTATGACTCCATTAAACTTACTCTAGTATCTCCTGCTGGCATAGCCCAAACTTTATCATCTGGTATATTACATACTTTTAAAAATTCTTCTACCTCTTCTATCATAGATAAATTCTTATCTAATACAGGTTTAATATGATAATCAGAATGATACTCAATAGATTTATTTATTGCCTCATAATTTAATCTTAATCTATTATGTGTTTTAATCATTCTTTCATCTACATCTTTTCCTTGAGGTGTCACTGCACCTATTACTGGAACAGAATTAGAAAACTTAGGGCTAATAGATAGAAGATTAATAGGATAATCTGTGGGTAAAAAATGACTACCCTCAGTTTCAATAGTAATAAATATATTATTCTCATGTGCAAAGTGTGTTAATTCGTTTACTAGTTTAGGATGCATTGTTGGGGATCCTCCAGTTAACATCATTTCTTTTATATGAGGGTGTTGATCATAGGCATCTATGATGTCTTGGAATGAATATGTTCCTTTTTCTGGGTGGATACTTGTATACCAACTATCACACCATCCTCCTTCACCGAAAAAACATCTGTGAGTACAGCCTGTTGTTCTAACTACAATAGTTGGATAACCTTGACGACTACCTTCTGATTGTACTGCTGTGTATACTTCTAATACTGGGAGGATTTTATTATAGTCCTCTATCCTTTTTAATTGTTTGTGCATATTGTTAATTTTTTTAAGTGGTTTTTCATTCACTAATAACCTATTTACTCGCTATAACAAGCGGCATTTTTTCCATGTTCCATGAATTTAACTTTGGTAACCCTAACTCTATTGTCAGTTTCAGCCTTTACAAATTCATTTATATTACAATAAATATATTCAGCAAATTTCTCTGCACCAGTAGCTGGAATTATTCTTACCTGAGCTACACCTGCTTGGTCCATTTGCTTAAAAGCTTCAACCTCAGGATCATCTTCTGCTATAATCATAGTATGATCAAACATATAATCCATCCAAGCTTTAGGTTGTTTACCATCGATTAAAGTTTTAGCACGTTTCATTCCTCCAAAATCCCAAACCCAATTTCTATGATCTAATTCACCTTCAAAATATACTTTAAATGATATACCATAACCATGTACAAACCTACAGTGTGTTTCTTTTGCTTTCCATTGACGAAATACTGTAGAAAATCCATCAAAAACTTTACTTGATTGAAACTTTCCCATTATACTTTCTCCCCTCTATTATATCTATCTATAGCTTTAACTTGATCCATTACTTTTTCAACAGTAATTCCTTGTAAACCAACACCTTCTATATAGATATGTCTTTCAGTTCCCTCAAGATTTGTAAATACTAAACTAGGTAGATTTTGTGGTTTCATAGTTTCAACCATAGTTACATCTTTATATGTATCTACTTTTCTAACAGGTATTTGTCTAGCAACACTTGTCATTATACCATCTACTTCCTTACCAAAAGGTTCGTTTTCTAATGCTGGGTTTGTAAAATATGCAATCCCAATATTTTGATAATTACTCATAATTTATTTAATTTTAATTTATACTAATTCTTCTATTACTCCTATTACTTCACTCAATATAAGTAAAGCTGTTGCGGTAACCAAACTAAAAGGAATAAAAAAGTATCCTATTATTCTAACACCAGATTTAAAAAAACTAATTTGTTGGTGTAATTTTTGATCAGGCATATGTTTTAAATTTTTCCTGTCTTTTTCTATATCATTAATATCTTTCATAGTTATATAATCTTCTCCTTTATGATTTTTCATAATTTTCTAATAATTGTTTAACGTGATTTTCTGCTACTTTATAATCTACAGGACCTGTTTCATCAGCATAACTTACAGGATCAGGTCTTCCTAATTTTATAAATGCCTCAATTCTTTCAACTGATGATGCTGATTTATAATCTGAGTACCACTCATAAGCATTAGTTTCTGGTCTATGATAATGTTTAATAGGTTTATATGATGTATTTGTTTTTTTATAAACTTCATCAAAGTCAATACCTAATTTAAAACATGCTGATTGTCCATCAACTAATATATCAAATTTATCTCCATTTAAGTAAGGTGTAATATATGATACTTTTTCGGCATCCCAATTACCTTGTTTAAATGCTTCATAATCTGCATCTCTAAATTCTTGTCTACAATCAGGATAAATTGCATGATCACCTGCATGAATACCCATTGCAATTTTTACCTCACAATCTTTAGCATTTGCAATTGATAAAGCAACTGCTTGGATAATTGATGAAAACATTTTATTCCTATTAGGTACAACAGTGTCCTTCATATTATCTTCTTCATAATGTCCTTCTGGGACATCATCTCCACCTTTAACTAAATTTGAATTTAATAGTGGTACTAATCCTTGTAATGTAATTTTTTGGTATTTTACTGAGTAGCCATTTTTGTCTAAATATTCAACTAATTCTGCTGCTCTTTCTAATTCAACATTATGTTTTTGGCCATAATCAAAACTTAATGCTGTTACTTCATAATCATTTGCTAACAGGTGTAATAATACTGTACTACTATCCATTCCACCTGATAATGATAATACTGCTTGTTTTTTCATATTAATTTAATTTATATTGCCCTGTATTATTCGGATATGGGACTAAATCCGTTTATTTTTCTAAATTTATTTACATTATAAAGTATACTTCCATATTGAATATCTTCAAATTTTACATCAAAATAATTATTCATATTAGCTTCAGGTTTAAAATTTAAACCATAACCTTGGTATTCAATACCATCTAAAGCTGACATTACTGGGTTTGAAGTATCAATTGATTCTATTTGTGGGTGGTTATCATACCAACCAAACTCTTGAGGTATTGAACATCCTAATAAATGGAATTTAATATCTTTAAATTGATCTAATTTTAACAAACCTTGTACAAACCTTACCCTACCTAATGCTTTACCCATATCTTTATTAAGATGCGGGAAAAAATCATTGTACCATGTAGCACCATAAGATACACATAATTTATTATAACCCAAATTTTCTAATAAATTAGCACATAAATATGCTTGGTTTTTGTCTTCACCTTGAATTACAGCAATTTTCTTTGTTTCCTCTGGGAATTCAAATTGTTTCCAATATTTAGCTTGAGCTGCTGTTTGACCACAATTCATCCAAACATCAGGTACAACAAATTCATTTGGTTTTAATTCATTTACCCAATAATGTAATCTATTATAATCATACGCTTCTCCTAATTCATGGAGTGAATTATCCATAATAACATATCTTCCTTTATCTCTAGCATTAATAAAATACTGTTTATACTCTTCATCTATGTCTAATAAATGTGGTAAACAGTAATCATAATCATTAAATTCTGGTGATGCTGTTAATAAACATCTAGGTACTTCGTGACTAATTTTTGGTTGAGACATAATTTATTATTTTATATTTAATATACGAATAAGATTGCTGTAATCCAAGTCCTCCTAAAAGAACTGTAAAGATATTTGGGTGCCAATGTTCACCACAAAATCCGAGTGCGTGTTTTAAAAATTCTACCATTAGTTTTCTTCTACAAACTCTACGTCACCATAATCATCAATTGGTTTATCTCTTACTAAGTCCCAATCTGCATCATCTATGATTTCTTGTTGGAGATCTTCATCACCTGTTTTCCACTTTGCTACTTCATCTTCTGTTAAGATATATTCTTCCCATCTGTAGTTTGCGTAATTTACTGTTCTTGTTAATTTTGCCATTATATTATTCTTTTAAAAATTGCTTGTTCTTTTAATTTTGCCTCAATTACAATATCTGGTTCAAGACCATAAGTTTGTATTTTTTCATATATAATATCAGAGTGAGCTTGAGGTCTAATTGACTCATCTAATTTTTCTTTTCTACGACTTTCTGAATAATGACAACACTGTGGGATGTCTTCAGGCCAAGTTGTAGCAGCTAATTTAAGTGCTTCTTCTTCTGTTTGATCACCAGTATTAAATTTATGATGAAAATAATCAAATGTAATAGGAGTACCAATTCGCTTATAAACCCCTTCATATAAATCCTTTACTGAGTATTCATTAGGACTATCATCATTTTCAACTACAAGTCGTTTTTTAGTACTATCACTTAGTAATTCAAATCCTTTACAAAAACGCTCTAGCGCAGCATCTTTATCACCATAAGCCCCACCTACATGAATATTAATTTTATTATAATGACTAGGTTTAAAACCCATCATATCAAACTGTTCAGCATGTTTGTCAAGTCCAATAACTGTTCTTTTAACAACTTTAGGATTTGGAGAAGCTAAACAATGATAAGGGCCAGGATGCATAGTAAGTCTTTGTCCTAATTCAGTAGCTATAGTACCACATTCTAACATTAATGATTTAATTTCATCCCAATCTTTTAGATCCTCCCAACTATATTCCTCCATCCATGGGAAGATTTGGGATGATAATCTAAATAATTTAATATCATGTTCATTATTCCATAATATATGTGTTTTAAGATCTTTTACATTTTGTAAAGAAAGATCAGATACATAATCTAACCCTTTAGCATCAAATGTTTTTCGACGCATAGTTCTATTTGTAAAAATATTATTTTCTTTTAAAACTGTGTTTATGCAAGCATATCCTAAATTCATATTATTCAAATATATTAATCATTTTATTACTATCCAAATCAATTGGTTCTTCATCTTCAAAATCATATTCTTCTACTTCATAATAATCTTTCTCAGCTTGTTTTCTATCTTTTTCTTTGTCATCTCTCCATGCTATTTCTGGAAGTAGTCCTGCATTTTCAATTAATGACCAAATTCTTTCCTTCCATAAATTCATGTGAACATCTTCAATCACACACTCATAACCAAATTCATGAGTAAGTGCTCCCATTAAATCTACAAATTCAGAGCTCATTTTATCTAATTCACCACCAATTGGAAAATTAGTACCATATCTAGGGGCATTATTTGCCTTAGCTTTGGTTTTAGTATTTTGTTCATAAAATTCTTTTATTTCTAACCACATAGGGGTTACTGTTTGTTTAATTGCTTTTGCCATAATTTTTAATTTATTTTTAATTATTTATTTTTGGTAATCTTTTCTTATATTATCTCCTTTATTATGTCCTTTTATACTATGACAATTTTTACACAATAACTGATAGTTTTTAGGAGTTTCATGTTCGAAAATATGTTTATTTTCTGCTTTAATATGATCTACGTCTAAAGTACCAGATTGAGCTTTAACTTCCTCGTTAGGATAAGTTTTAACAGGATCATAACCACATCTTTCACATTGATGTTTTCCATTAACCCATTGTTCAACTTTATACATTAGATATTCTCTTTCTAATGCTACTGCATTCTGACATATTTCCTTATATTGAATATGAACTGAACATAATGACTTTGGATTGCCATTTTTATAAAATCTATCTTCTTTATTACACCATTTTACTCTACACATAATTTTTATATATTACCTGTTATTACTGAACCAACTATTAGCATAGCATAACCAAATGCAAATATTGCAAGTAGTGTCATCATTTCTAATATTGATTGAATTGGATTTTCTTTGATTGATCTTACTAATTCTTTAATCATAACCTTTATTTGTTTTTAATTATTAATATGGGGTAAATATACGAACCCTATTTCGCGTATCAAAATATTTGCGTGGGAGTCTTATTCAGACTCGTAATGCCACGCCCAATCTTGATCAGCTGAACATTCAACAACAATGTCCTCTGGGTTGTTTAATCTCCAATCCCTAACAACTTCTTCACCATGTTTATCTACTAAAATTTGTTCAATTGCCGATGCAACTGAATTGCTTTCATAATATTCATCATATGTAATTATGCCATCATTTGCTGCCATAAACATTTTTGAATCTTCATTTGAAATTTCTTGATATCTTGCTTTTTCATTTATCATAACCTTTATTAATTTTAATTTTGTTTTCCGGCGTTTTGCCTTATTTACGTCGTAAATATACGAACCCTCTCTGCGGTAACCACATAAATCCGCGGGAGTCTTTAATTTACTTTATAGGAGGAATTATACGATATTTGTGGTCTCCTATTGAAAAATTACCACCTTGTTGTAACATTTTTCTAAATAGTGATTCTTGTAATTCTGTCCAACTTTCACTTTCTTTAATTATAACTTCTTTATCTTCTATAAGTACTGCATCCATAAAAATTTGTACTTTTCCTCTAATTGATTGTTTATTTAACATTTTTTTGGTTTAATATGTTATCTATCATATCTCTAAATTGCATTAAATCTTTAATTTTAGCACATTTTTCATACTCTTCTGTAGTAATAAAATATTCAATTAGATCTTCTGATAATTCTTCATCTGTAATTTCTGGGTCTGGGACTAATACCATTTCTTCATGTTCTTCGTCTAACAAATCATCAATTGATTTATTACCAACAAGCATAGCATAGGCATTATTCATTGCTAAGTCTACTAATTCATCATCGCTTAATTTCATATGTGTAAATATACAAAAGTTATTTCAGGTAACCTAATTTTTAATAACGAATCTTCAAATCATTATTAAAAGTTTTTGTTTTGGTAGATTCTGTCAAGTCCCTAACTTCCCATGGTGTTAATTTTCTTTTAATAATTCTTTCAATTTCTTCTTGTTCTTCTTGAGGTTTTGATTCTACATACCCTGTAGGTAGTGCTTTTTCTTCATAATGTAAACCATCATTTCCATTTTGGCCTATAATATTCATTCTTTCTTCATCTATATCTTCTTGACCATGTTTTAAATCTTCCTCTAAATCTTCTTCTGTTATTTCAACTATTGGTTTTTCTTTTATTTTTACTTTTTCACCATATAAATTTTCTCTTATCTTAGGTCTAATTTGGTCAAATGCAAAGTTAGCAGCTACTACCAATGCAATTGCTAAAGGATCAAAAACAAATATAATTGTTAATAATAAATAATTAATAATTTGATCCATAGGTAAACCTGTTAAACCCGATAGATATTTTAAAGGTCCTAATTCACTCGATACAGCATCACTTAATCTAACTTCAACTATTTCAGTTTCATAATCAAATAATTTTTGATTTAAATCATCTACTTTACCATTAATTATAGTTTGTCTATCAATAGCTTGATCTAATTGTTTAGTTAAAGCATTACGTGTTGCTCTTGAAGTTGTAGTAATCACATTACCTAATGTGTCTGTATATTGTATTTTATTGTTGCTTAAACCCGTTCTTAGATCAGCCACAGCACTATTAATACTTGATTTTTCTTCGTTATATACAGCTAATTGTTCTTTTATATTATCTCTTTTTACTTCAATTAATGTAATTTGAGAATCAATACTTCCGGCTTTTGCAGCTGTTTCTTGATAAGCTGCACTTAAAAAACCATAAATACCCATACTTGTAATTAATATAAGAACTACACAAGCCATAGACAAATACCATTTTAAAAATTTAGGTAGATTTTTTCTATATTGGTATAGAAGAGAAGCAATAACTAATTTAGCTATTTCTAATGATGCAGCCATTACAATAACAGCAAAAGCGGCTCCTGCAAATAATTTGCTTAAACCACTTACTGAATAAAATGCTGCTGAAATACTTACTGATAGTGCTGAAAATGCTATCAATAGTGGAAATAATCTTTCTTTTAAATATCCTAACATAACTCTGTTTTAATTAAACTATATCGCTTGACTCTAATAGAGTATACGAAAATGAATTCCCCCAAATATCCGAAGCTTGCTTACATATTCCAAGGAATTCTTCAAAATCATTGTAAGATGCAATTACCTGACAGCCTGCTGACCATTTATCTACGCGAGTAGATTTTCCTCCCTTTCTAGATGTTGCTCTATGAATATTAATTCCAAATATACCTTTTTGAACATCTTCTTCTAAACAATCATAAATCCCATCAGTATTATCATCACGATAAACTTCTAAGGGTTTAGCTTGTCTTAATGCTTCATATTTTCCTTGATGTAAACCAATTTTATGAGAACCTCTATATTGGCCTGGTTTTAATATTGCTACACCATCTGGATTTAGTAGATTTTCAACCCAATGTGTTCCAGGATCTGTTGTACATTTATAACAATGAAATTGCCATTCACCTTCTATTTTATAAGATAAAGTAATACAATCATCAAATGCGTTTGTTACTCTATTTTTCTTTTCTGAATTTCTTACTCCTATAATATTTACATCATAATCCCCACCAGTAAAGTATTTATAATTTTTACTAGCCATCGTTTCTTCAATTTGTTCTCTTGTATAACAATTCATAATTTATTATTTAATTGTGTCTTTGTCTGTTAAGTCTTTAATAGTTCCATCTGCTTGTATTGATCCTGCTAATGGTTTATCTGTTTTTTCGTTATTACTACATCCTATAAATAAAAATAAAACTAGAAATAATATTTTTTTCATGTTTATTTTATTTTAATTATTATTTTTTTACCTAATATTAAAGGAGAACCATCTTCATGTTTAAGTACACGAAAACAATTATCAAATTCATTAATTATTAATTGTTTATCTTTATATGATTTATAATTATTATAAACATATTCTTTGACTTGATTTTTAATTTCTTCGTCCATATTTTAATTTTAAAAACTGCTCATTATAATTTCATCAATTTTATCTTGAAGTTCATTTTTTGTAGCCAACATTTTAAAAGAAATATCTGCTTGATATCTTTTTATTTCCTCTCCATCTTGAAAGATAATAATTGTTGGTACAACTACTACCTTATGTTTTTGTTGTAATTTTGGGCTTTCTGCTATATCTACATATGTAATATCACAATCTGTTAAATCTCCTACCCATTCAGCTTTATTTGGATCATTCCAAGCAGCATTAAAATGTGTAACTACTATCTGAGAATATAAACTCTCAGAAAATAAAATTATTAATAGAGTAAATATTAGTTTTTTCATAATAATTATCTTAGTTTGTCAATCTTGTCTTCCATTCTAACTAGACGTTCTTTTAGTTCATTAACGTCTTCTTGGGTTGACATAATAGTTTGACGGATTAATTGATCTTTCATATCATATTCCATTCTAGTTACATCTGGGGGTAGTGGGTTTGGTAATTCTTTTGCTTCAGCAATATCAGCTTGTAGTGTAAACCACATACCTACTAAAGTTGCTATTAAAAATGCTATACCTCCTAATGTTTTTACACTTATTTGTACGTTAGTGTCTTCGCTTAATTCCTTTGCCATTTATTAAAATATTACGTAGTTTATACCAATAGAAAAATCATGCCATCTTCTATTCCAGTATTTATTGTATTTACCTTCTGCAAACACCCCTAAATGTTTGTCAAATTTATACCCAAATATTAATCCCCCATTATAATCAAGCCACTGACCACCTTGGTATTTATGGTAAGAATAAGGTTGATCAGTATCAACATGGTAAGGCATTACATTCCCCCAACTATGTAACCAAAAATCTTTAGTATAATGATAATAATCAAATCCTGCTACAAAAGAATATTCTAATTTCATTCCTAATTCATTTCTTTTTCTTTCATCATATTCAACTAATACTTCAGGAATAATTAAAGTTTCCCAAACTTGGGTATTTGTAGCTACTATATCACCATTAGGATTTAAATATGTAATTTCTTCTGGGTTTGTAAAATCTACTGAGTATCCTTCTTGTATTGCTAAATATGTGTAATGGATATTACCATTATCTAATAACCATTCTTCTAGAGGATCATAACCATAGGGTTCTGCTAATCTTTGTACAGTACCTACATTAATTGAAAATTTTCTATTTATGTTGTATCTATATCTTTGTGATGCTTCAAAAAATTCAACATCAGCAAATCCATCTTGTAGGTATTCTACTTTTAAAATGAAGTGTTTTAAACAAAACTTCTCCCCACAACCATCATCACCAACAAATCTTATAAAGTGGTGTTGATCTAAATAATTTTTACCTTGTACTCTTCTTAAATCACCTTCAAATAAAAATTCAAATCCTTTTATTTTACCTATATTAGCAGCATCTGAGTAAGTGTTTTCAGTTCCATTATAAAAAGTATTAGCTCTATTTTCATATTGAAACCTTGCTATTTTTCTAATACCTAAATTAATAGAATAATCAAATGGGGTTTTATCTATACCAGAAACTAATTGTCCTGTATTTACTGAAAAGGTATTTACATCTGATAGAGATGAACCACCATTTACTGCAGCATAGAAAGTAGAAAATTTAAACGTTTTTTTAACTTTTTCTTTTAACGTTTGTCCAAAACTTAAACTTGGAATTAATAGTAATATTAATAGTATTTTTTTCATTATTCTTTAATAATTCTTTTATTATATATTTGACCTTCATGTTCTATATTCAAGAAATAAACTCCTGATGGTAAGTTTGAAAGATCTATTTGTTTTTCTATTATATTTGATTTTAATATTCTACCAGTCATATCATATAAACTAGCTTTTACATCTAAATCTGTTACTATATTTAAAATATCTTTTGCTGGGTTAGGATAAACTACTATTCCACTAAATCTAGTAAATCTACCATCTATACTAACTCCATCTGGCCATCCATTTTCACAATAGTTATACATTTCTTGACAAACTGGGTCCCAATCATTATCACAACAATAATTATCTACATCAATTACCCAAGCATAACAATTATTATTTAACCAATATGGTTCACCTGGTCCTGTTATACAACCAGCATCATATAAACATGAATCTGGGTCTGATACGTTTGCTTCTGGATTATAATTATATGAATTAGGATCTGTACAACCTATAATTGCTACAATACAACTACCATTATCTACATTGGCTAATGGGTCATAATTTACTGCTGTAGAATCCATACAACCATAAACTATATCAACACAACTAAAATCTTCTGTATTTGCATTTGGATCATAATTTAAAGCATTTGGATCAGTACAACCTAACACCACAGGAACACAACTTCCATCATCTGTGTTTGCTAATGGGTTGTAATTAAAAGATGTTGAATCTGTACAACCAAATAAGATTGGAATACAAGAACCATCGTCTGTATTAGCTAAAGGATCATAATTTATTGAATTTACATCTGTACAACCATAAA
>Ga0206124_10002407_pt1 | contig 14002 bp, 7 predicted proteins | sample Helgoland_Spring_3_FD_148671 | JGI IMG/M metagenome (GOLD analysis project Ga0206124, IMG submission 148671) | Pelagic subsurface seawater microbial communities from Kabeltonne, Helgoland, North Sea - Helgoland_Spring_Bloom_20160321_2 | ecosystem: Environmental > Aquatic > Marine > Epipelagic ... | reverse complement strand
CTTTTTTCGGTTTCAATATTATGCAGGTATTTACCGCTTATCGTGGTTATTTGCAAAAAGACTATCTGTTGATGGCAGGGTTCCTTCTGAGCTTTGTTACATGCGGAGTGGTTACCGTATTAATAATCTATTATCGTATTAACAAAAAAAATGGTACAAATAAATGACAGAAATTAAAGCTTCTTTTCGAACTTGTCCTATAGAGCAAAGACAGAAATTTTTGAAATCACACTGTATTATGCCTATAAGCGTAGGACAAATAATACATGAAGGTGATAAATTCGAGGCGGTAGTAAAGCTGGTTAATAAAAATTTTAAAGAATGTACTGTATTGGTAGATGATACAATACAAAGGCATAATTTTGGAATTGTATACCCATCTTGGACAGACCAAGAGCTATACGATTTTTCGAGAGAAGAGGGGGATAAGTGGCTAGAAAGAAACAAAGCTTCTATAGAGAATAACCTTACAATACCTTATAAGATTATAAGGTGGGAAGATTGGGCGAGTGACCCCAGATTTGAGAAGTTTCATAAAAAAATTATAGATATGTATAACTCAGATTTGCATTATCAAGAGGCAATAAATGATAACATTGATAAATTTTTAGTAAATTTTGGAAGAAAAAATGTTATAAATGATATGGAAAGGGCGCGTGAATGCTGCAAAACTTATTTGCAAGAAGAATGTGCTGTAATGTGTATGTGGGCAGACAGTAAGTACGATTTTGAATTATACCCGTACGATAGAAATCCTGCAATGGATGCTACATACGAAAAAGTAATAAGAACGCACTACCCAGATCATTTGTTTTTTGTATCTTTGCGTTTTAAGAAAAGTGGTATGCAAAAGAAAGATAAGACGAAGTTAATTGATAAAAATCATAAGGTAGCACTTGATAATATAGTGGCGCATATACCTGGGCATGTATATTGGAAAGATACAGAGGGTGTATATCTGGGCTGTAATGACAAACAGGCAAAAAATTTAGGTCTAGAATTTGGTAAGGACGTTGTGGGTAAAACAGATTTTGATTTGCCATGGAATAAAGAGACTGCTGAGGAGTTTAGAGAAAACGATATCTCTATTATGAAATCTGGAAAAACTGCTGTCATGGAAGAAGAGGTGATTATAGGTGGTGAAAAGAAAACTCTTATAAGTAACAAAGGGCCTCTTTTTGATGAATCTGGAAGTAAGATAGGTGTTTTGGGGGTATCTGTGGATATTAGCAAGCAGAAGAAGCTCGAGCAAGAATTGCTGAATAGAACAATAGAGCTAGATGAAGCTTTGTCTGCAAGAACAGAATTTTTGAATAATATTAGTCATGAATTAAAAATCCCTTTACATGCAATTATTAATATTGCTAGAGAGTTATATGGTCAATGGGATGATATTTCAGATTGTCAGCGTAAGGATTATTTGAAGCTAGTTATAGATAATCAAGATCGTTTAATGAGTTTGGTTTCTAATCTTCTTGATTTATCTAAATCTAACTCTGGGAAGATGCATTTTGAGTTTAAAAATCATTCTCTAGCAAAGATAGTCAGAGAAACAATGTGTGAATTTAAAATACCTTCTGATAATTCTATCAATTTTCGTATAGGTGGTAATATTGAAGGTAGAGTAAGATGCGATGCTAATAGGGTAAAGCAGGTAATTAGAAATCTTATTTCTAATTCTTTATCATATGCTTACGGATCTCCTGTAGAAATTGGAATTGTAAAAGAAGAGGGTAATCTAAAATTCTTCATATCCGATAATGGTATAGGTATTCCTGAGGAAGAATTAGTTTCTGTATTTGATTCATTTAGACAGAGCTCTAGAACTAAGAACAATGCTAAGGGTACGGGTCTAGGTTTGGCAATATGCAAAGAGTTGATTTTTGAACATCAAGGAAAAATTTGGGCAGAGAATAATAAATATAAAGGTGTAACATTTTATTTCACTCTACCTAACTCTTCCTCTGTAAAATCTAAATCAGCCAAGAAGCTCAACGTTTTAATGATAGATGATGAAGATGCTATTTTGAAATCAGGTGAAATGATGTTTAGGGGTATGGGGTCTTCTGTTATTACAAAGGAATCTGGCTCGGAGGCGCTTGAGCATTTGAAGGAGCATGGAGACAAGGTTGATTTTATTTTGTTAGACTTAATGATGCCTGAGATGTCGGGTTTACAATTTTTGCAAGAATTGCATAAATGTGACAATTTAAAAAAGATTCCAGTATTTTTGCAAACAGGTATGAAAGACCATAAAACAATAGAAAGTTGTCTTGATCTTTGTGTTGTTGATGTAATCGAAAAACCTTACACAAAAGCTGACTTAGCAAAAATCATAGATCTATTTAATTAGTATAATATTTTCTTCTAGGGTGAGTATCTTATTGAATAAAATTTTGTCTTCCATTAGAGTGTTTTAAAGAGTTTTTTTGTTTATTATAAGGGGGCGTATACTAGATGGAGAACACTAGGGATTTATATAAAAAACCTTATATCAATATACCTTTTCCTATTTCCAGAAAAGAGATAGAGGAGGCTATGGAGTCTTTTTTTTGCTTCTTAGAATTGCCTGAAGAGAAAAAATATCATATTAACATGAATATTTCTCCTTTGCATAGGAGGGGGGATGTTGGATTTGTACATAAAGATTCTAAAGCTGGGATATATGATAGTAAAGATTATTTTCATTACCATCCAATCATTGATGATACATATCTTGATTTTATAAACAATAATCACGAAATTAAAGAATTTATTCTGAATGCTCATCCAATTTGGGATGCCATATATCAGGTGACAAAAGATGTTTTGTTATCATTAGATGAGGGTAATACAAATATTTTAGACAAAATTTTTGATTCTGACACTCCTCATATAGTTTTAAGATTTCTCAAATATTATTATCAGAATCCTGGAGAATATTTAGCTAAGCCTCATTTTGATGCGGGTTCTTTTACTGTAGCAGTTGCAGAAAGTGGGCCAGGTTTAAGAATAGGTACTAATCCAGATGATTTGGAGCCAGTAACGCATGAAGAGAATAATGCTATATTTTTTATTTCTAGTAATATCAATAGAATTTTAAAGGATGAAAGGTTGGTGCCAGCATGGCATGATGTGGTGCAACTTAATGAATCAAAATCTACAGAGTCATTTTCTAGGTGGGCTATCGTAGCCTTTATTGATGGCCATTCAGTGGGATCTCTTTCAAGGGAGGAGACGCATAAATTTAACAATATAAACACTTCAGAGGTGACCTTTATGGGGTGCCAAGAGGGGGATTCCTCATTTTGTATGGGGGGTGTTGATCAATGTGTCTTGAATGACGTATAATGCTCTATGAGATATTATAAAAATTCTTGAGCTATCTCAAAATATTGATCTTTTAAGATCTATTACTATGCTATAATATCAATTAAAAAAAAGTAAGGAAAAAATTAATGGTTAAAATAACACCTAATACTGCGTCACTAGAAAATCCCATGAATATTACTATACATGCAAAGAAGATGTTCGATCACCCTAATTTTTGTTACCCTAGATATGTAAAGCACATTGAATCATATGAACTTACTGCAGAGGGTGGAGATTCATTATATGTGAAAAATATTAGCAGGTTTTCTGGTTTTTCTGGATTGACTCTTTCTGAAGAAGGGGCTTTGTTTGCTATCTTAGATAGGGGGTACTATGTTGATGCGGGCTTAAAGTTTGATGTATATGGAAATGCTATATTCGTATCTCCTACGGCGATTATTGGAACGCTAAAAGGAAAGGGCGGAGAGGTGTTGAGTTATACTGGAAATGATGTGGAGGACATTGAAATTCATTATGGGGATTGTTTTGTGTCTCATGAAATTGTGAACCTGGTATCTAAATATGATAATTGTGATTTTGAGATGGAGCCTCAGGAATTGCCCGTACCGAGTAATATTTCAAGATTTGCTTATAATCTTGGAATGGAGTCTTTGGGAATAAGTAATGGTGGAGTTTTTATTTCTATGGAGGAGTATAATTCTGATCACTTTTCTGACCATTCTGCTTTTTTGTGGGAATATGCAGATGAGAGTTATAAGGCTATAAAAAACGAAGTTGGCTTTACATATAGAAGTGATGCCGGGTATTCTGTATCAGGAATATCATTTACCTGCGAAGGAAATTTATTGCTATTGGAAAGAAAAATTGTTGCTCATAAAAAAGATGGGGTTGAACCGCCTAAATATTCTCTTGATTTTGAGACAAAGGTAAAATTTGTACCGGAATATGTTTTTGAAAATATTGCTCAAGGTGACATTTTATCTGGCACAGAGATATTATATGTACATAACAATGGAAAATCTGCGATTTCAGATAATTTTGAGGGTATCGCAACAAAATGTTATGATGGAAGACATACATCTATTTATTTGATTAGTGACGACAACCAATCTCCGGATCAAAAGAATGTATTTTTGCAATTTGAAATGGATGAGAAGGGGGCGTATATAGATTGGGTCGAATTCGGCGAATGTTATGATGCCGCACCATCCGGATGTGTTGAAAATCTTTATCCATTCTGCTCGGATAAATAAAGCCTTACATATATTCACGATTTAGATGGGTTACGTTAGATCTGTTTAGGGTTTGTAATGCTTCTGATACTATTGCGCTGGAATTTAATCCTGCTCTTTCGTATAAATCGTAAGGCTTTCCATGGTCCAGGAATATATCGGGAAGGTATAGGTTTTTTATGATTTTATTCTTGTGAAGATCTTTTTTAAGTACCAATTCGTTGAATTGAGCGGAAAACCCTCCAATGCTATTTTCTTCTGCTGTAATGATAACTTTGTGATTGTTTAGGACTCTTTCTACTAATTCTGTATCTATGGGTTTTATAAATCTAGGGTCTATTATAGTTGGCTTAATATTATATGCAGATTCCAGTAAGGCGGATGCTTTTAAAGCTTCTTGTAATCTTGTTCCAACTGCAAAAATTGCAATATCATTACCTTCTTGCACTATACGACCTTTTCCTATTTTGAGGATTTGAGGAGATTCTATTCTTACTCCTGTTCCATTTCCTCTTGGGTATCTTAGTGCGATAGGCCCATCTTCGTATGATACTGATGTTGTAACCATTTTTGACAACTCATTTTCGTCACTTGGTGCCATGATAACAAAATTTGGTAACGCTCCTAAGAAAGTTAGGTCAAATGAACCAGCATGTGTAGCTCCATCTCCACCAACAAGGCCAGATCGGTCTAAAGCAAAGCGTACAGGTAGTTTTTGTATTGCTACATCGTGGACTATTTGATCATATGCTCTTTGTATGAATGTAGAATATATAGAGACAAAAGGTTTTATATTTTCACATGCCAGCCCTGCAGCAAAAGTTACTGCATGTTGTTCTGCTATTCCCACATCAAAAAATCTCTTTGGGAATGCGGCTTTAAATTCACTTAACCCTGTTCCAGATTCCATGGCTGCCGTTATAGCAACTATCTTAGAATCTTTCTGTGCTTCTTCAATCAATCGGTTTGCAAATGCTTTGGTATAGGTGGTAACAGAATTCTCTTGCTTGGTTTGAGCACCTGTTTTTGTGCAGAAAGGTGCAACTGCATGGTAGGATTCATTTTCACACTTATTTGAATAAAACCCATTCCCTTTTTTTGTTAAGGCGTGGATAAGTATAGGTTTATATTCTTTTCTGTTTTTGAGATGCTTAAATAATTCTACTAAAGAATTCACATCATGTCCATCTATGGGCCCTATATAGTCAAAGCCTAAATCTTCAAAGATATTTTGGTGTTTGAAGTTTTTCTCTATTGTTTTGACGGTAGTTCCAATCATGTCTTTCACGGGTGAGTTGTGTAGAGATGATTTGACGATGTTTTTGAATCTTTGATATGATCCATCTTGGGTAGTAATTTTCTTTAGATATTTGCTCATAGCTCCAACAGTTGGAGAAATAGACATTTGGTTGTCATTTAGAATGACTATTAAATTATTTTTTTGGCTACCTGCATGGTTTATTGCTTCATATGCCATTCCAGCTCCTAATGCACCATCTCCTATAATTGGAATAATATGGTGATTAGTGCTATTAATGGAATTCGCAATATCCATACCTAAAGCAGCAGATATAGATGTGGAGCTGTGTCCTGCTCCAAAAGCATCATGAATACTTTCACACCTCTTTGTGAACCCAGATAGCCCATTTTCTTTCTTAAGTGTCATAATTTTATCACGACGTCCTGTAAGAATTTTATGTATATGAGCTTGGTGACTTACATCCCATATTAACTTGTCTTTGGGGCTATCAAACACATAGTGCAGTGCTACCGTGAGTTCAATCACTCCAAGGCCAGCTCCTAAATGCCCTCCAATTCCTGATATAGTATCTATATAGAACTTGGAGAGCTCTTTACAAAGCTCTAAAAGTTGATCAGAATTAAACTGCTTTATATCATTTGGAGAGTCAATTTTGTCTAAAAGCACGCTGTGATTCAATTTTTGATTGCGGTAGTATAATTTAAGGCAAAATTAATGAATTGTAAATGAATAAGTCAGTATGTTGGTTTCTAATTGAATGAGGGAATATGTCAGATTCTGGAAGCGTTACAACAGATCCTCTATTTGTGGGGTTAACTAGGCCTACAATGTTTTTTGGTGTCAGTTTTAAGATGTTTTTCTTGAACTTTTTTGTAGGGTTGCTTTCTTATATCAATGCTCCGGGACTAAAGGTGATATTTATTGCTATAATTCTGCACATAATAGCATACATACTATGTTTTAAAGAGCCGTTGATTCTAGAGATTCTTTTAAAAAAAGGAGAGAAATGTACTAGATGTAGGAACAAGGGTTATCATGGCGCTAATTCGTATGACCCATATTAGGATTTTGTAATGTTAAAATTAAAGAAAACCAGATCCCCCAAAGATAAATATGCAAAGAAAGAGTATTCTTCTTCTCATTTTATTCCATATTCTACTCACTGGAATAAAAGTACTTTGATGACTGGAAAAGAAGAATTGATTCAGGTTATAAAGGTGGGTGGATTTTCTTTTGAGACAGCAGATGATGATGATTTAGATATCAAAAAGAATCTCAGAAATACATTGTTTAAAGGTTTGAGTAGCGGAGGTATATCTCTGTATTTCCATATAATTAGAAGAAGAAATAGTATTTTTAAAGACGTTAAAACTCAGAAAGTATCTAGCTCTCAATCGTTTAGTGAGCAATTAAACCAGGCGTGGATAGAGAAACAACAAGGTCACGATGCTTTTGTTAATGAATTATATATATCTGTAATTAAAGGTTCTGATACAGCGGGTGCTGCTATCTTTGAATATTTGCTTGAAAAATTCCAGCGTAAAACTAATAAAACTAACTGGGAAAAGCAGATGCGTGAGAAATACGGAGAATTAGAGGAGGTTACTGGCAGAATCATTGCAACTCTATCTGATTACCAGGCGACCTTATTGTCAATTTTTGAAGAAAATGGAACTGTATATTCAGAAGTATTAGGATTCTTAGGAGATATTATAAATTGTGGGGTAAAGAGCAGGTATGCCGTTGGAGGGTGTAGTATAGCTAGTACTCTTCCTACTCAGAGGTTGTATTTTGGAGGAAAAGCAATAGAGGTTAGAGGTCCTTCAGGTGTTAAATATGCAGGGATGGTGAGCTTGAAAGAATATGCTCCAATGACGTCATCTGGTATTTTCGATGGATTCTTGCAAATGCCAATTGAGATGGTAATAACGCAATCTTTCTCTTTTAGTAACAGACAGGTCGCTATTAGTAAAATGCAGCTTCAGCAAAACCGAATGATACAAGCTGAAGATAAGGCGGTATCGCAGATCCAGGAAATTTCTGAAGCGTTAGATATGGCAATGAGTGGTAGAATTGGTTTTGGAATGCATCACCTAACTATTATGTGCACAGAAGATAGCCCTAAAAAGCTTGATAATGTTTTAAACCAAGTAATGGTTGAATTAAGCAACACGGGTATGCAGCCAGTTCGTGAGAATATCAATATGGAACCTTCTTTTTGGGGGCAACTTCCTGGTAACGGAGATTTTGTGATTAGGAAAGCCACTGTGAATACTCTGAACCTTTCTGCTTTCTGTTCTTTGCATAATTATCCTATAGGTAAGCAATCAGGAAATCATTGGGGTGATGCTGTGACAGTGCTTAATACTACATCTGGAACTCCTTACTTTTTTAATTTCCACTTGAGGGATGTTGGCCATACTACAATTATTGGACCTACAGGTTCTGGTAAAACAATTCTTATGAATTTCTTATGTGCTCAGAGCCAGAAATTTAATTGCCGTATGTTCTTTTTTGATAAGGATAGGGGTGCTGAGATATTCATCAGGGCTATAGACGGAGTTTATAGTGTAATTGACCCTGGTAGAAAATGTGGATTCAACCCATTAAAGCTTGCTGAGAATGGTGAAAACAAAAACTTCTTACTGGAGTGGCTCAAGCTTTTGGTGAGTGTTAATGGAGAGAAATTAACATCAGAAGATATCAAAACGCTGAATAGCGCAGTTGAGGGTAATTATAGATTAAAATATGAAGATAGAGTTTTGAGGAATATCGTGCCTTTCTTGGGCATTGAAACAGAGGGTAGTTTAGCAAGTAGAATTTCTCTGTGGCATGGAAATGGCTCTCACTCGAATGTTTTTGATAATGATGATGATATTTTAGATTTTACTAAAGCTAAGAATTTTGGATTTGAGATGGCAGAGCTGTTACAAAATACAACGGCGCTTGGACCTGTGCTTCTATATATATTCCATAGAATTAATAGTTCCCTGGATGGAATGCCTACAATGATAGTTCTAGATGAAGCTTGGGCTCTGATAGACAACCCTATATTTGCACCGAAAATAAAAGACTGGTTGAAGGTTTTAAGAAAGCTAAACGCCATGGTGATTTTTGCAACGCAAAGTGTAGAAGATGCAAGTAAAAGTGACATTAGTGATACATTGATTCAGCAGACAGCAACTCAAATATTCCTACCGAACTTAAAAGCTACCGAGGTCTATAAAACAGGCTTTATGCTTTCTGAAAGAGAATATTCTCTAATTAAAACAACTGACCCAGGAAGTAGGTATTTTTTACTAAAGCAAGGTACAGACGCAGTGGTTGCTAGATTGGATTTGAGGGGGATGACAGATATAATAAATGTTCTTTCTGGGCGCACTGAAACTATTGGTTTACTTTACGAAATCATGCGTGAGCACGGCTATGAAGCAGAGGAATGGTTGCCTATTTTCTACAAAAAATGTAGAGAATTGCATGATAAATAATAAAATTATGCAAAGGTTATTCGTATTCTTATTCCTTGTGCTTTCTTGGTCTAACTTGGCATTCTCAACCCAATATAACTTATTACCAGAAAATCTTATTTCTACATCAGACTGCGTTCCTGTAAGCCAGAATTCTTGCTCTGGTTATAATTTAAATTATGAAACGGACTGCTTGAATGGAACTTTAGATGCCACCTCATGTAGTGAGGCAGATCTATATCGTGTTAAGCAAGTGAAATTAATGTCTTTTGGTGATATAAACACAGAAGGGAGGTATATACAATGTGATGGAGGTACGGGTGATTTTGAGAATTGCACAAAGAAAGGTAAGTTTGCTAGTGTAAAAAGTTACCAAAGTTCTACTCCTAATATAAACAAGGTAGCGCATTTTAAAACCAGCGGAGCTCAAATAACAAGCTCTGATGGTCAAGCATATTATTGCCCAACAATAGGATGTGATGTGCGCACCAGCTCATTGAGATTTTCTATAAATAATTTTGAAGGAAGTAAGGACCTCTTTTTTCCAGAAGGTTTAGCTCTTGGAGTGAGTAGTGGTAAATTTGATGTGCTATCTCCTGAGCTAAAATCTCTTGGAGCAACAGGAGTGTCGTATCATTCAGAGCAAATGGGTAATAACATATGCTTGCTAGCAACAACTGATGTTGGGCAGATGCTAGTTGGTTGTAAAGGTTACCCTAACATAAATCCTCCTCCTCCAGTTTCAACAGAGGGCTGTTTTAAGGATCTCGCATGCGCAGCAAACAACAAAGGGCATTCTAAGGCATTCTGGTCTGTGAGCAGCAAGATTGTGGAGTGCGTTAGGGATGTTCTGGGTTTGGTATTTATAAATGATGATAAATGCCAAAATAAAAACTTTTTCCCTGGTTTGCAGGATGGTTTAAGGCAAACCGTAATGGCGGCATTAGTACTATATGTGGTGTTTTTTGGAATTAAGCTTGCTACAGGGACTGACTTTTTTGATACTAAAGTCTTTTTTGGTTTTTTCTTAAAGATTGTATTGGTGTTATATTTTTCAGTTGGTCTTAAAGGAGATGATGGAAGGATGCATAGTGGGTTAAGTGAATTGATATATCCAGGAGGTGTAGCCGCCATGACCTCTCTATCCACGTTTGTTATGGAATCCACAAATTCTAATGGGTTGTGTAATTATAGAGCGAGTGATTATGAGGAGGGCTATGAATATTTATCTATCTGGGATTCTTTGGATTGTCGAGTAGCGTACTATTTGGGGCTTTACCTGATAAAAGGCGATTCTTCTACTGCTTCGGGTGTGTATGGGATATTAGGGTTGGTTATTCCTGCCATACTTAGCCTGGAATTCGTATTTATATTTCTGGTAATTATTTATGGGCTTTTTATACTCTCCATCGTTATATATTTTGTTCATTTCTACATTATAGCGCTAATAACATTCACAATTACTGTGTATCTTGGTGTTATTATTGTGCCAATGTCTCTTTTTGCAGCCACGAAACAGTATTATGAAGCTTGGGTAAAAGTGCTGCTTTCCTATGTAATACAACCTGTTGTTGTGATTACTTTCTTAGCTTTCTTATTATTGGTTTTTGACAGCATAATATATGGGGATTGTCAGTTTGAGCTTGGTAATTCATTCGATTCTTATGATAGCTGGGTTATACGAGACTCTACTGGCTGTACAGATCCTACTGATCCCAGATGCTCTACATGTGTGGAGGGTCAGGGAGTACAGTGCGCAACTGTAACAAAATGCAAAGATAGCATAGGTTGGATGATGTTAGGGGATCTAAATAGCGGATTCTTTGATGAAAAAAATGCAATATTCTTTAGTTATACAATTTTGAAAAAAGATGTCAAAGATATCAGTGGGCTTGTAAGTAGCCTACTAAAGGTGGTCTTATTTATCTACCTTCTTTCTTTATTTGCCGCAGATTTAGGAAATTTTGCAGCAAGGCTTACATCAGGGCCAAATATAGGAAAGCTAGCAGGAGATCCATCGGCTGTATTTAAAAAGATTATGTCTGCAGTAGTAACAAAAGGTAAAGGGAAGGGCAAGGGAAAAGGTAAAGGCAAAGGAAAGGGCAAGGGTAAAAAAAGAAGCGGTATAGATGTTAAGGCAAAGGGTAAGTAGTTTTCTGAGTTTGTTATCAGGTTATAGAAGCAAGTGGATTGCTATCTGCTTGGTATTGCTGCTGTCTGCTTGTGGTGAGAATTGCTATGAGGATGAAAATATTTCTGATGACGGTAAAACATTTTACAATAAGAACTACGAGCATCAAGTGGCAGCAGTAAATGCAGAATGGTTGAATACTGGAATCCATATAGAGGCAGGAGATGGCTTTACTATAAAAAATGTTCAAGGACAAGTTTCTGGCTGTACTAACAGAAATGCAGTGGGGAGTTGCGCGGTTTTTTATGCTACCATGTGTCAGGATGGGCAGAAATATCTCTGTACTGATTCCGAATGTAAAACCACGAAAATTCTAAATGATTGTTTGGGGAAGAGTGGCTGTTCTCAAGGTGACAGATGTACAGGTATTGCTGAAAAAAACAAATGTGTAAGCGGAGTTCTTTATAATTACGATGCAAATAAGAGTGAGTGGGTTCAGAATGGTGATTGCATGGAGTCGGTATTTTGTGATTCCATGGGAAATAAAATGCTAAATACGTCATATCAGATTGGATCTGATGGATCAAACATAGAATATAAGAATGTATCAACAAAGATAGGTACATGTTCTACCAATGAGATTAAATGTGATAATGGTCATTCTTATCCTATAAGCGCACAAAAAAGTGATTGGACTCAAATAGATTCTAATATCCAGCCTGGAGATGATATACATCTTAGTATTATGGCACCAAAGGCAAGTAGCGGTGTGAGTATAGGCGCACAAACATCTAATGTTGAAGACCCAAGCTTAAATGCTTGGTCAAAGAAATCTTATATAAAGAAGCCAGGTAAAAATTGTCCATCTAGTTACCCTCTATCTACCGCTCAAAGTAGCTATACAAGTTGTGGTAGTTTAGATAAAGGTTATTATACATGTCCTTTGTGTGAATCTAGTAGCAGCCATGTTCCTATGAGTGGCGATACATCGAAGAAATGTGGAGATCATTCAGGTGAGTCTTTATCGTGTTGGGGTGTTGGTGGTTCTGGATTATGGTTGAAGATGATAGATAGTTCTGAAAGCTGCTCTGATTCAGAATGTGCCGCTCCAGATTGTATTTGGTTTAATCAGGATACAACCCTTGCAAGTCCTAATAAATTTGGTGATATATATTATATTCCATCAAATTCCGATGGTGACGGATGTGATGGTGATATAACGAAATGCACTAATAGAATTACTAAAAGGAATATTGCAGGTCCGGACGGACACGCAAGTAAAATATGTGCAAAAATATCCGGTGAATCTAATAGTTATAGTGATAATGCAGGCGGGTATACTGTTTATGCAACAAGAACAACATGTATAGCAAAGGACGGTAGGCCGTTTGATTCTCTTTGGGGGGCAGTAGGTTTGTTTGGTTTGGAATATATGGTGAGTAACACTACTCCTCTGAACAGCAAACAGGGTATAGTTATGACAAAAGATGTGAAGTATCCATATAAGGTGAGTTCTAATAAAACGGGTACGCTTTATTTAAGAGTGAGGGATGACGGTAATTATGCGGACAATACTGGGTATTTTGACGTAATGATACAATATCGCAAATATGTCAATGGAGGGGCTATTAGTGGTGTTATTGAGAGCGTAAAAAACCTTGTTAGAAGCATGACATTTAATGCTGCAACTCAGTTTTTCCACAATATCACATGTACAGGAGAGGCTTGCAATTGCCAATCTGGAAATTGCAAAAGTCAGTATGTAGATTATATAAGGGCTTTATTGATTTTATATATTGCCGGATATGGTCTGTCCTTCATGATAGGGTTCGTTCAGATAACTCAATTTGACTTGTTTATGAGAATAATCAAGGTTGGTTTAGTTATGACTTTAATTAGCGATGGAAGCTTTGATTTTTTCTATAATAATTTTTTCAACTTATTCTTTGATGGAATGGATGATTTAATTAGGATGAGCCAATCTGGTTTTTCGTCAGCTTCGTCCCAAGGAGATGTTTTTTCCTTTGTAGATAGTATGATTAGTTTAACTATATTGAGCAAAAGCACATGGCTGAAAGTGGTGGGCCTGATGTTTACAACGCCGTATGGTTTGTTATTATCTATACTTCTGATTGTATCTATAATCATCTTCTTGATAGGTATATTTAAAGCTGTGGTAGTGTATCTTGTTGCTACACTGGTTATTGGTATATTGATGTTATTAGCGCCGATATTTATTCCCTTTGTGTTATTTCAGACAACCCGACATTTATTTGAAAATTGGATTAAGATGTTTGCTCAATATACTTTGGAGCCAATTATTCTATTAATTGGGTTGAGCTTTATGACTCAGCTTTTATACCAACTATTCTCAGAAATAGTCAATTTCCATGTATGTTGGAAGTGTATGTGGCCTATCAATATGCCATTCATACCAAGTAGCACGTTGGATGCATTGGGATTATCTCATACATTATTTTGTTTGCAATTCTTTGGGCCTTTTGGATTAATGCCAAGCGGAGCTGCATTAATCCCTGCATTAGGAATGGAGATAGCTGATGTTGTGATAGTGATAATATTGTGTAATTTGATACTTAGC
>Ga0206124_10002404_pt1 | contig 14007 bp, 9 predicted proteins | sample Helgoland_Spring_3_FD_148671 | JGI IMG/M metagenome (GOLD analysis project Ga0206124, IMG submission 148671) | Pelagic subsurface seawater microbial communities from Kabeltonne, Helgoland, North Sea - Helgoland_Spring_Bloom_20160321_2 | ecosystem: Environmental > Aquatic > Marine > Epipelagic ... | reverse complement strand
GTGCTGGTTCATCAACTTATGGTGAATGGGTTGGTTATTCGCTTAACGACGAAAACAAGCAACAACTGTATGTTCCAGAAGGCTTCGCGCACGGATTCGTTGTTACGAGCGACACGGCTGAAGTAGTGTATAAGTGCACTGCCATGTATGCGCCTGAGCAAGAAGGCAGTGTTTTATGGAACGACCCTGCTATTGGCATTAACTGGCCGATTGATGAGCCATTGTTGTCAGCCAAAGATAAAGTGGGCACGCTGTTGGCGGACTTACCCGCGCTTTCGCTTTAATTAAGCTAATTTTTTTGAGGCTCAAGCGATTGTAAGTCTAGTCCATAGATCACTCAGATACATAAACATCAATAAACGAGCTAAGCATGTCGAAATATACAGTTGCATTAATAGGTCAGCATGGCCAAGTAAGCACCTACCTGCAACGTGCTTTTAAGCATGAAAAAGATATCAGATTGTTAGTCTTAGGGCGCGAACAGCTCGATTTAAGTCGGCCTGATACGGTCTGCGAATCACTCGAAGCCGTAGAGTTTGATCTGCTTATTAATCCTGCGGCGTTTACGGCGGTTGATTTAGCCGAGGAGCAACACGAACAAAGCTTTGCGATTAATCGTGATGCGGCAGCGCAACTGGCGCTAGTGTGTGCAAAGCGTAAAACGCCAATGATTCATTATTCAACAGACTACGTTTTTCCGGGTGACGCAACAGAGCCATACGTCGAGACAGATGCGACTGGTCCGACGGGAATTTATGGCAAAAGCAAGCTTGAAGGCGAGAATGCTATTTTTGCAACCGGCGCGCAAGCGATCATTTTGCGCACGGCATGGGTGTATTCAAACATTGGCAAGAATTTTTATAAGACAATGTTGGGGCTGTCAGCGTCACGTAATGAACTCAATGTGGTTAATGATCAAGTTGGTAGCCCGACCTATGCGGGTAGCATTGCGGATGCAACGCTTAAGTTGTCTCTATTGCTTTTAGAACAGGGGATTCGTGACGATCAGTTTGGCGTTTACCATTTAACCTGCCAAGGACAAACTCACTGGGCGGACTTTGCACAGGCGTTGTTTAAAGCCAATGCTATCGGCCACATGACGGTTAACGGTATCCCGTCGTCAGAGTACCCAACGCCGGCCAAGCGACCAGAGTATTCGGTTCTTAACTGTGGAAAGTTAGTCGCTCAATTTGGTATAGCCCTGCCCAACTGGAAAGACGCGTTGCTCGATTGTGCTCGCGAGGAAGTAGCGTAGAGTTGCCCAACCCCATGCCGACATTCAAACCAATCTTTGATTCGCTTGCATCAGTATTGCAAACAGTGTGCGAGCATAAAGCCAAATGAAGCCGATGGAAGTAGCAGGGGATTATTTGGATGCTGATGGCCCGTTCGCCAAGCAGTCTAAACAGTTCGTGCCACGCGAAGCACAAATACAGATGGCGACCCGTATTGAGGCCGTTATTAAAGAGGGCAGCACGCTCATCGCGGAGTCGGGTACAGGCACAGGCAAAACCTACGCCTATTTGGTGCCTGTATTGCTCTCGGAACAACGCACGATAATCTCAACCGGCACCAAACATTTACAAGAACAGCTGTTCCTGCGTGACATTCCGCGCGTTCTTGATGCGCTAGCGCTATCGGCAAAAGTCGCACTCTTGAAGGGTCGGAGTAACTACCTTTGCTTGCATCGATTGCAACAGATTAGAGGAAGCGGACGTCGTTTAGACATTAAGCAGCGAGGAGAGCTTGAAGCAATCGTCATGTGGTTACCGCGCACAAAACGTGGAGATATTGCCGAGATAACCGGTGTTAGCGAAGCGTCTATGTTATGGCCGCAGGTTACGTCAACCGTTGACAACTGCGTTGGTCAGAGCTGTAGTTTTTACGAAGACTGTTACGTGAATAAGGCACGCAAAAAAGCGGCAACTAGTGACTTAATCGTTATCAATCATCATCTCTATTTTGCTGACAAAGCGCTTAAGAACGATGGTTTTGGTGCATTGTTGCCTGAAGCAAAAACGGTTGTTTTTGACGAAGCTCATCAATTGCCGGATGTCGCCAGCAATTTTCTAGGATCAAGTTTTAGTTCTTGGCAGATCCTAGAACTTGCCGCGGACGTTCGCGCCGCTGAGCTAAAGGAAAAAAGCTCTATTGGTGACTTAATTCCACAGTCAGCCGCTCTAGAGAAGACCGTCGCTGATTATCGATTGAGCTTTGGTCTACAAGAGCGCCGAATGGCGTGGATCGACGCTTGTGATGAGGTGCCAGCTCTACATAAAAAAATTGAACACTTGGCGGAGCTGCTTGAAGACTATTCTCAAGTACTAGAAAAAGCCTCGGTTAAAGGCGAAGCATTAGAGCGTTGTTACGAACGTTCCTTAGAGTTGGCGGCTAACTGTCGCTCGATTGCCGATGAAGATGAATCTGGTAAACATGTGCGTTGGATCGAAATCAGCCGTAAGAACTTTCGTATTCATGATACCCCTTTAGATATTGGTGGAGAGCTTAGTCAATATTTTGGCAACCAACAACAAGCTAGAATATTTACGTCCGCAACGCTGTCGGTTAATGGTGAGTTTGACCATTTTGCAAAAAATACGGGTATCGCTGACACTGCAGAAACCATAACGTGGGACAGTCCGTTTGATTTCTACGAGCAAGCCGTTCTTTATGTGCCCGAAGGTTTGCCAGAGCCAAAGAGCCCTGACTTCTCTGAGCACTTTTTCGCGGCGACGCTACCGATTATTAAGGCATCTGGCGGTGCAGTGTTTGTGTTGTTTACTAGTTTCAGGCATATGGAGTCATTTCAGGAATCTCTGATTGAAGCCACTGAGGAAGATGAGTTTGTGATCTTGATGCAGGGGCAAACGACCAAACGCGAATTACTTGAGTCATTTACCAGTCATCGCAATGCAGTTTTGCTGGGCACAATGAGTTTTTGGGAAGGTCTTGATGTGCCTGGTGATGATTTGCGCTGCGTAATCATTGATAAGCTTCCGTTTGAATCACCATTTGACCCCGTTATTAAGGCGCGATTGAAATCAATGGAGGACGCAGGCGAAAATCCATTTATGGGACATCAAGTGCCGCGTGCCGTGATCACTCTGCGTCAAGGCGCTGGACGCTTGATACGCAGCACTAGCGATAAGGGTGTTCTTATGGTGTGCGACGCGCGCTTAAGGCGTACACATTACGGACGCGTGTTTTTAGATAGTCTGCCTCGGATGCGCCGCACGGCGAGCGAAGAAAAAGTATGTGGTTTTTTAAACTCATTGCGAATTAGTTCTGAACAAGACAGTGAGGTTGTTGAGAATGAATAACGAAAACGTATTAGCTATTGAGACATCGACATCTGAATGTTCTGTGGCTCTACAGACGGCGGATGGCCAAATGCATCAAATAACCCGTTCTGGCAATAATATCCATTCACAAGTAGTCTTACCGCTCGTTAAAGAGCTACTCGAAGGCTCGAACTTGAAGTTAGCTGATTTGGCTGCGATCGGTGTCTGTCGCGGACCAGGCTCCTTCACTGGTTTACGCATTGGTATTGGAGTTGCTCAAGGGCTAGCTTATGGTGCGCGTATACCAATGTTTGGTTTCACTAGCTTAGATGTGCTTGTTAATCAATGCGCAGGCGTTTTCAAGCAAAAAAGCGGCAAGCATTTGGTCATAGCAGCACTAGATGCGCGCATGCAGGAGGTGTACTGGGCTCCGTATCTGATCGACAACAACTCTGACGATTGCCAAAGAGGTTTTAAGTCAGGAGAGATTAATGTTAATCGGCCCTCAGACATTGAGCTGCCGATTGATTTGAATGTTGCTGATTTTCTGGTCAACGACCAAATTACTTTGTTAGGCAGTGGGTGGTCGGCCTATCCAGAACTGCTCACTAAGCTTTCTCTGCCCCAAGAGTTAATGCCTTCGGAGAGTCCCAGCAAGAGTCCCAACACGTTGTTTCCATTGGCTTCCGGGCTATTGAATCTATTCGCTCGCTCGGAAGATCAATCAACGGTGTTGGAATCGGCCGCTAATTTTGCACCGTTCTATGTTCGCAACAACGTAGCGGCAAAGCCTAAGCCTTCAATCAAATCGGGTTCTGCTGTCGTTTAATGCAGATATTCAATCTTATCGGGATAGAAGCAGGGGATGTGGGCAAAGCAAGGAACGATAGAGGCGTGGCAGGCAACAGCAACGCCGAAAGTTAACTTAGGGTCGAAACGACCAACTGAATCTTCTGTTAGCAGATTACTTCAAACTGTCGTTTAGAAACCATTCGGTTATTTATTTTCACTTCAACGTCCCAAGTCCCAATAAATTCTTCTAGTCCAGCAGCAGGGTTCATCCAAGCTATCAAGCTTGAACCAGCAGCGGGCGCAAGTTCTAGCCAAGCCCACAGCTTAGTCTGACCTGAGTCGCTCACCCCAAATGAGTACTGCGTGTGTTCACGGACATTGCGTGAAGGATCAATCCATTTAACAGCAAGGTCGTGTTTGCCCGCAGGGTATTCGCTTAATTCTAGAACCTTAAAAATCTGTTCGGAACATTGAAAGTTTTTTTGCTTGGTCTTGCTCGGCTGATGGTTTGGGCCGAGTGGTGCAAAATAAGTACGGATAACCGCGCTATCCGCATCGAGCGGAACGTTGCTTGGTTTTGCCAGTGCGAAATTCATAGCGCAGAAAGCGCAAATAAGAGTAAGAATCGCTACCCCAAATTTTAGTGTACTTTTCTTATTCATGATTTTGACCGCCCTTTCGTTAGTTGCTTAAGCTTCGCAATTCTTAAGCATTATTATTTAGCTCCGCACCAAATTCATCGTGCCGCTTCCGCTTTGGTTACTGCAGACCAGTCCAACGGTGTTCGCTGTTACATAAGTACCGTCAAGATTGTTACCGTTGTTTGACTGCGTGAGTTGGGCGCTCAACGTTCCTGTGCTCACGGTGCTGCCTGACTCGTTACTGTTGATTTGATCTGCGGTCAATGCAAGTGAAAAGCCGCTGATCGTGCCGGTGATTGGGCCATTAGACAGACAGTTGGTGTCATCAGATTCGAATATGATGTTGCCGCTGACCGTAGTCCCATCAATGCTTTCTGCAATATTGAGTGTGATGGTTCCTGTGGAATTCTCATCCGTATTAGTAAAGGTACCTTTGTATAACCCCGTGAGATTAATTGGCTCGGGCGAAACCGTAGTGCCACTGCTGCAGGCAGTCATGGTGAAAGCGATAACGAGAGCGAGAAGAACTGAGTTAGATTTTTTCATAATAGTGATCAATTTCAATGGCAATAGTGGTTGAGCAAGTACATTTCGAGACTTTATGTACGCTAAATTAACTTATTCTGACGATTTTTTAAAGCGTAAGTTTAACTAATTCACTTAAGTTGTTGTAGTAAATAGATATTTTTATCTAATTTGTAATGAAAGGATAGGTGGCTACGCCGTTTTGAGCAACTATTAAAAATTTGATTCAGGGCGAGTTGTTCGAGTCTGAGTGCGAAGATAAGTCTGACAAAGACTTTTAAGAAAGTTCAGCAGAATTCAAACTTTCCAGCTTCTTCAGCCGCGCAACGTGCACTGATGTACCCCGTGTTTGAATGATTTCGATAACGTAATCATCAATTTTAAAGCAGGTGTTAGGCTGCGGAATCGCTTCGAGCACCTCTGTAATTAGTCCATTAAGGGTTTTTGCTTCTTGCAGAGGCAGTTGCCAATCTAGCTGCCGATTAATGTCGCGTAAGTAGGTGCTGCCACGCGCCATATAGCTGCCGTCTATTTCAGCAACTATATCCAGAGTGTTATGAGGAGTCAGAGACGTGAATTTACCTACTACTTCTTCAAGAATCTGTTCAAGAGTCACCAATCCTTTTATGTCGCCATATTCATCAACCACAATACCAAAGCGTCGTCTTTGGTCTTGTAAATGGGTTAGTGCGTGGGTGATGGAGCTGTTTTCGGGTACAAAATAAGGCTCGCGGATCATTGCGATCATTGATTCTTTATTAAAATCACCCATTTGCGACAGGTAAAACATCTTTCGAACATGTGCGATCCCAACAAAGTTATCCATGTTGCCTCTAAAAACAGGCACTCGTGTGTGATGCGAAGTCGCTAACTGTTCGACGATTTCATCCCAATCATCTTCAATGTCTATCGCCTCCATATCGGCTCGGGTAACCATCACATCTTCTACTTTAACTTGTTCCATCTCTAGTATGCGCAACAGCATTTCCTGGTGAGACGAGTTTATTAGATTTGAAGACTCTCGCACTGCAGCGCGTAGTTCTTCGCTCGACAGGGCATTGTCTTGCGTTAATACTCTGACTCCAAAGAGGCTAAGAAAGCCGTTTGAGAAAAACTTAACCAACCAGATAAATGGGGTTAGGGCGACCTGAAGGACCGCCAACACCCAACTTGCAGGAAAGGCAATTCGCTCTGGGTTGATCGCGGCTAGGGTTTTGGGTGCGACTTCGGCGAATATAAGTACAATAAACACAAGCGCTAGAGGGGCATAGGCTAAGCCTGCATCTCCGAACAAACGTAAACCAATTACTGTTGCTAGTGTAGAGGCCGCTATGTTTGCAACGTTATTTCCAAACAGAATCGTACCGAGAAGCTTGTCCGGGCTTTCTAGTAGCTTGAGCACCAGCGCGGCGCTGCGGTTGCCGTGATCAGCTTGGTTACGTATGCGATACCGATTAACCGCCATTAAGGCCGTTTCGGAGGAAGAAAAGAAAGCAGAAAGAAGCACCAACACAAAAAGTGCTATGCCCAACGCTTCTATGGGAATTTCGTTCAATCTCTATTCACGCATTAGATAGTGACCATCGACCTAAATCGATCTTAGCTCGTCATTGTATCACTACAAACATGTTGGAGCGTATAGTAAAATGGTTATGTACAATGGCTTGGCGTACTCATCTAATCGAGAGCATTCAAGAATCAGTATATTAATGACTATATTGAACAAACGCATTGAGCCTGTATTTAAATACCCACTTTCCACACCGTAGTGGTTTTTGAGTATTTGCTAGATTTCAATAAAAGTGGTGAGTGCCGCCTGAATTTGACCTTAATTTAATTTTAGAAGGTAAAGTTTGCTAAGCTAGTAGCCCCATATTAGTGGCCAAGGCTAGATACGCTAAAGCGTAGCCTTGTCGTAAAAGAAAGTAATTAAATAATCCTCAAACTAAACCATCATGGTAAAGGAGTTGTCGTGTTAGCAGAATATCGAGCACATGTAGCAGAACGCGCAGAAATGGGCATTGTCCCCGCGCCCCTCAACGCAGAACAAGTCGCTGCATTAATTGAACTGTTGAAGAATCCTCCTGCAGGAGAAGAAGACTTCTTGATGGAGCTATTCACGCAACGCGTTCCGGCTGGGGTAGACGAGGCCGCTTACGTTAAAGCCAGCTTTTTAGCCGCCGTTGTTAAAGGCGAAGTAAGTTGCGAACTGATTTCTGATGAACGCGCAACGACCATTCTTGGTAGCATGTTGGGTGGTTATAATATTCAACCACTTATCCAAGCGCTGGATATTCCTAAATTGGCTGACGAAGCAGCAGAGAGTCTTAAACACACATTGCTCATGTTCGAAGCGTTTTATGACGTAAAGGAAAAAGCAGATGGGGGTAACAAATGGGCTAAAGAAGTTATTCAGTCATGGGCTGATGCCGAGTGGTTTACGAGTCGTCCAGTTGTAGAAGAAAAAATCACAGTGACCGTATTTATGGTTCCCGGTGAAACGAATACAGATGATCTGTCTCCAGCGCCAGACGCGTGGTCGCGTCCTGACATTCCATTGCATGCCCTTGCGATGCTCAAAATGCCTCGCGATGGCTTTGATGTAAATGGCGACGCTTTAGGTAAAATTGAAGAACTAAAGCAAAAAGGTTTTCCAGTCGCTTATGTAGGTGACGTGGTGGGTACCGGTTCTTCGCGCAAGTCAGCCACTAACTCTGTGCTTTGGACTATGGGGGATGACATTCCGTTTATCCCCAATAAGCGCGATGGCGGGTATTGTTTTGGCGCCAAGATAGCGCCTATTTTTTATAACACCATGGAAGATTCGGGCGCATTGCCGATCGAAATGGATGTTTCCAAAATGGAGATGGGTGATGTGATTGATGTGTTCCCGTATGAGGGAGTGGTTAAACGACACGGTACTGACGAAGTTATATCCACGTTTGAGCTTAAGACTGAGGTTTTGCTAGACGAGGTTCGCGCAGGTGGTCGTATTCCATTGATTATTGGGCGGGGTCTTACCGGTCGTGCACGCGACTCTTTGGGACTCGGTGTCTCTGAGCTGTTCCGTCAAGCTGACCCAGTAAAAGATACGGGCAAAGGCTTTACACTGGCACAAAAAATGGTTGGTCGTGCATGTGGCTTAGAAGGTGTACGCCCTGAGCAGTATTGCGAGCCAAAAATGACAACAGTAGGTTCGCAAGATACAACTGGTCCTATGACTCGAGACGAGCTAAAAGATTTAGCGTGTATCGGATTTACAGCTGATCTAGTGATGCAGTCATTTTGTCACACAGCAGCCTATCCTAAGCCGGTTGACGTGACGACGCACGCTAACCTACCTGACTTTATTATGAATCGAGGTGGGGTTTCACTGAAGCCCGGTGATGGCATTATCCATTCTTGGTTAAACCGCATGTTATTACCGGATACGGTTGGTACAGGTGGTGATTCGCATACGCGTTTTCCAATTGGTATTTCTTTTCCAGCGGGATCTGGGCTTGTAGCTTTCGCAGCGGCAACAGGAGTAATGCCGTTGGATATGCCTGAATCTGTATTGGTTCGATTTAAAGGCAAGATGCAGCCAGGCATTACATTACGCGACTTAGTACATGCCATTCCTTTGTTTGCAATTAAGCAAGGCCTGCTCACTGTAGAGAAAGAAGGCAAGAAGAATATATTTTCCGGACGTGTGCTAGAGATCGAAGGATTGCCAGATCTAAAAGTAGAGCAAGCATTTGAGTTAGCCGATGCCTCTGCAGAGCGCTCTGCAGGTGGCTGTACGATTAAGTTAAACAAAGAACCGATTATTGAATACATCACTTCTAACATCACCATGCTCAAGTGGATGATTGCAGAAGGCTATGGTGACGTTCGCACGATTACTCGACGCATCTACGAAATGGAAAAATGGTTGGCAAATCCAGAGTTATTGGAAGCTGATGAAGATGCTGAGTATGCAGAAATCATTGAGATCGATCTTGATCAAGTTAAGGATCCGATTTTATGTTGCCCCAATGACCCAGATGACGCTAAAGAGCTTTCCGAGATTTTGGCGGGTGGCGAAGTTAAGGTTGACGAAGTGTTCATCGGTTCTTGTATGACTAATATTGGTCACTTTCGAGCAGCGGCAATGCTGTTTGAAGAGATGGGCGAACCAGTACCAACCCGTACTTGGATCGTGCCACCGACTAAAATGGACGAGGCGCAGTTGATTGCTGAAGGACACTACGCCACATTCGGACGTTCCGGTGCTCGTACTGAAATGCCGGGATGTTCGCTGTGTATGGGTAATCAAGCGCGGGTCGCTGCAAACTCTACAGTAGTGTCGACCTCAACTCGAAATTTCCCCAACCGCTTAGGGGATGGTGCCGATGTCTATCTGGCGTCTGCCGAATTGGCTGCTGTTGCGGCTGTGCTAGGTCGCTTGCCGAGCGTTACTGAGTATTTAGATATTGCTAAGAACATAGATACAGTTGCAGATGATATTTATAAGTACCTCAACTTTAACGAGCTGCCTCATTATCAAAACATCGCGAATGAAGTGGTTCTAGAAGGCGCCGCATAAACCTAGTGTCCTTTCTTTCAGTTCACTAAGAAAGCTCAGTAAGGTTTGAGTATCAAAGACCCGGCCATAGACTAGAGGGTGGACAACCAACTTGTGGTCGGGGTGGGGATGCCGGGGTAAAGTTACCCTGGTAAACCTTGGTTAATGTTTGAGAGCTAAGATCAAGACCTATGGATGTCAAACCCTTGACTGCAGTCCTGTAGAGTGGGTCTTAATGTTTGTATCCTACTTCTCGCTTTCTTGTGTTCGCATTTAAGTTTTGCGCGATTGGCATAATTGTTTTAAGCGCGACAGGCGAACTTATGTGAATCTCGAGTCAGGTTGTATAGAAGCTTCGAGCGATTTCTATACTCACTCTCATTATCAAAGAGGCTCAGCACACGCGAAAATTCTTGACCGAAAGTCTCGAAAACCACTTTTTTTCCCGAATTTCTCGGTAAAACCCCCTTTAGTATTAATGATCAAGGTCGTTTCAAATTATTAGTGACAACACTTGGTATAATGAAAAGCTCCAATGTTTGCCCAATCGAGGATTTTGATCATGTACAAGACTAGACTTTTAAGTCTTTCTATAGGCGTTTTAGTAACTTACGCTTTCCTTCATAGTGTCGCTCAAGCTGCTTTTCCGGATGATTTTGAAGGTGTGGTTTGGCGCGATCCGGCGGTAGTAGCAACATGGGCGGAAACGGCGACATTATCCGTTAGCCACAACTCATCAGCCCTTCGCATCATAAATAGCAAACGTGCTGTCTGGGATAAAAAATTGCACAGTATTTTACAGAGCGATTGTTGCAATGCCTCTGCATGGGTTTTCGCACGCTTCAACGGTGTCTGGAATGCAGCAACCTTTGAATACATGCGGTTCGACCAGATTATTAAGGGGCCTTATACCGTTAACGGGACGCAAGTGGGTTTGGCTCCATTTAAATCGGGCAGTTACGTTTGGACTCCCAATCAAGGCGAGGTAATTGCTTTCATGGTGAGTGGTATGGCTCGTCGAAACCTTAATGACGTTAACGTTCGAGAACGGTCTAACGTGTATCTCTATAAATGGGGGGTTGGACCTGTTACCGAGATTGATGATGATGGAATTATTGTCGATCCACCTGAACCGGAACCTGAACCGGAACCTGAACCTGAAGAAGAGTGCGTTGAGCCAGAACCGGAAAATAATACGCACATATACAATGGTGTGGTTGGCGGGACTGTTACGGTTGTTACACCGACTGACGAAATATGGCCATTTTTTGTCGATGAGCCACTTAGTGTAAGCGTAAAAGACGATCGTTCACTCGTTATGTTAGTCGATGAGGAACAAATGCAGTCGCAAGTTAACGCGAACGGCAATTTTACCGGTAGCTTTACATTGCAGAAACAATTGTTTGGAGAGGCATGCAACGTGACGATCAACGTGTTAGGCAATGTTAACGGAAACTCTATAACGGGGAGCGGCACTGGCTCTGAGCAATGTGGAGACTTGTCCGCCGTGTTAGACGCTACTTTTACCGCTAACTCGCAGACGACTCCAAGCTTTCTGGATGAACGGCCACCACAACCAAAGCAGTGTGTTCCGGTTATGGCACCGATCCATTCTCTATTATTGCTATAGCCAACAATTTCCAAATATAGATTATGGCTAAAGGTCGCCTTTACGAAAAATGGGTGTCCCTTGTTCGCTGCACTTTGCCGTATTAAGCAGTTGCTCAACGAACGTGAATGCGTGTCTGGAAACAGGCACCTTGGTTCATTCGTTTGATCACAGGCAACTTAGATATTGCCTGACGCTATGGGCATCATCGCCCGATGTCATGTGTTGTTTTCTAAACGCTCGGTATACTCAGCTCAACAGCTAACATCGCGGAGGTTGTAATGGAGCTTGATCCATTCTTGTTAGCGCGAATCCAGTTTGCGCTCAATATTAGTTTTCATATTCTTTTTCCTACCATCACTATAGGCTTAGCCTATTTTCTGCTTTTCTTTCGTATTCGATACACACAAACTGGTGATGATCACTGGGACTACATCTACGCCTTTTGGGTAAAGGTATTTGCCCTCACTTTTGCATTGGGCGTGGTGACAGGCATTGTGATGAGCTTTCAGTTTGGTACCAATTGGCCAGGCTTTATGGAACAGGCTGGCAATATAGCGGGGCCTCTTTTAGGTTACGAAGTCCTCACCGCATTTTTCCTCGAAGCCTCATTTCTTGGAATAATGCTGTTCGGTCGTCGCCGCGTTTCCAACCGTGTTCATTTACTCGCAACCTCTATGGTTGCATTAGGCACCTCGCTTTCTGCGTTTTGGATACTGAGTCTTAATTCTTGGATGCAGACACCGGCGGGTTATACCTTTGAGAACGGAGTGCTAATCGCCGAAAATTGGCTTGCCGTTATTTTCAACCCCTCGTTCGGTTATCGACTTGCACATATGTTTGTAGCCTGCCTAATCACAGCGGTTTTTTTGGTGGCCGGAGTCAGTGCGTGGCGGTTACTTAAAGGGGTTGGTGGTCCAGGTACGCGTAGTGTGTTGAAGGTGGCAATACTGTGCGCGGCCGTACTAACGCCAACCCAAGTATTTATTGGCGACTTACATGGCCTAAACACCCTTGAGCATCAGCCCGCTAAGGTGGTGGCTATGGAGGGTATTTGGGATACACAATCAGGCGCAGCGCTAACGTTGTTCGGCATCCCTGACGAAGAACAGCGCACAACGCATTACGCATTAAAGGTGCCAAAAATGGCGAGCTTGATATTGACGCATGATTTAGATGGCGAAGTGAAGGGACTCAACGACTTTGTTGGAGAGCATCCTCCCGTCGCGCCGGTATTCTTTGCGTTTCGTGTCATGGTAGGCATGGGCCTACTTATGATACTGGTCAGTTGGTTGTCCTCGATTAAGCTGTTACGTGGTCGTGAATTGGAGACAACGGGTTTAAGAGTTCTGGTCGGAATGACCTTTGCCGGTTGGGTTGCTGTGTTAGCGGGTTGGTATGTTACAGAGATTGGTCGTCAACCTTGGGTGGTGAATGGGCTCATTCGCACTGCGGATGTTGTTGCTGACCACGAACCTCAGGTATTGATCGCCAGTCTCACAGCCTACGTTCTTATCTATGCATTCTTGTTAGTCAGTTACATAAGCACATTGTTCTATATGTCGAGCAAGCCTGCGTTGTCATTAAAAGGTACACCCGTGCACGAATACGATCTTCAATCAGGAGGGCGCATCTAATGGAAGCTCTATTACCGATAATTTTTGTCGCAATAATGGGCTTGGCTTTACTGCTTTATGTGATTCTAGATGGCTACGACTTAGGTGTAGGTCTGTTGTTGCCGTTAGCGAGCGACAAAGAGAAAGATGTCATGATTGCCTCGATCGGTCCTTTCTGGGATGCCAACGAAACATGGATTGTGCTCGGAGTAGGGGTATTGCTAATCGCGTTCCCTGCGGCGCACGGCATTATCTTAACGTCCCTATATGTGCCGGCTACCGTTATGTTATTGGGTCTTATACTGCGTGGCGTGGCGTTCGATTTCCGGGTAAAGGCCGGATCTCATCGTAAAGCTATGTGGAATCAACTTTTCTTTGTTGGTTCGCTGCTGGCTTCAACTGCGCAAGGTTGGATGTTAGGTTCTTACATTACCGGTCTCGAACACACTCAGCTGAACATGGTGTTCTCTATCCTTATAGCGCTTTGTCTACCGGCTTTGTATTGCGTATTGGGCGCCAGCTGGCTGATGATAAAGACAGAAGACGAACTGTTTCTAAAAGCAGCTGTATGGGCGAAGAAAAGCCTTTCACCGATGGCGGTTGGCTTGTTGCTCGTATCAATCGCGACGCCGTTGGTTAGTCAAGTCATTGCAGATCGTTGGTTTCAGCTGCCGCAGTTTATTGGCCTTTTACCTATTCCTATCGCTTCGGTTATAGCGTTAAGCCTACTTTATGTTCTACTCAGCCGAACCCCAGAACAGCTTCTAATGACAAATCCATGGATGATATTTATGTGCCCCGTGATTATTTGTGTGATGGCCGCTTTGGGGCTGGCCTACAGTATTTTTCCAGACATTATTATTGGACAACTGACGATTTGGGAGGCCGCAGCGCATACCAGCTCACTGAAGTTTACGTTTGTCGGCGTAGTAATCGCACTGCCTTGCATTTTCGTTTATACGATTTTTGTCTACCGAGTTTTTTCGGGCAAGGCTTC
>Ga0206124_10002398_pt1 | contig 14019 bp, 9 predicted proteins | sample Helgoland_Spring_3_FD_148671 | JGI IMG/M metagenome (GOLD analysis project Ga0206124, IMG submission 148671) | Pelagic subsurface seawater microbial communities from Kabeltonne, Helgoland, North Sea - Helgoland_Spring_Bloom_20160321_2 | ecosystem: Environmental > Aquatic > Marine > Epipelagic ... | reverse complement strand
AATTTTCATTTTTGATACTAGTATTTTAGAAAAACTACCTAAAAATGATGCTCGTGTTTCTTTTATTATTAAGGAATTGAAATCTATGAATGAACATTTAAAATCATTTGATGCATCTATTGACATACTTCATGGAAAACCAATAGAAGTTTTTGAGTCACTTATCAAAAAATATCAGATTGCGAGTGTGTTTACAAATCAAGATTATGAACCATACGCTATTAGAAGAGACCAAGAAATTTTAGAGTTATTAAAATCCGAAAACATAAATTTTAATTCTTTTAAAGACCAGGTAATTTTTGAAAAAAATGAAATCACAAAAAAAGATGGTAATCCATACGTTGTTTACACACCCTATTCAAAAAAATGGATTGAAGCCTACGAACTAATCAATCACACCCATTATACATCTGAAGACTTACTAAGTCAACTGTATACTAATTCAAAAACAAAAGAACTTACATTAGAGGAGTTAGGGTTCGAGGAAACTAATACCCCGATTAAAAATTATATTTTTAATTCAAGAATTATCAACGAATATGAAGAAACTAGAAATTTTCCTGCTCTAGACAACACCTCTAAACTAGGTCCTCATCTTCGTTTTGGTACAGTAAGTGTTCGTCAAATGGTTTCAAGAGCTGAAGAGCAAGAAAACAAAACTTTTCTTAAAGAATTAATATGGAGAGAGTTCTTTATGCAAATATTATGGCATTTCCCTCACACGCACAAAGATTCATTTAAGCCCAAGTATGACAGAATTGTTTGGAGAAACAATGAAGATGATTTTAAAAAGTGGTGTAATGGAACCACTGGATACCCAATGGTAGATGCAGGAATGAGACAATTAAACAATACTGGCTTTATGCATAACAGAGTTCGTATGCTAGTAGGCAGTTTTCTTTGCAAACATTTATTAATAGATTGGAGATGGGGTGAAGCATATTTTGCAGAAAAACTACATGATTATGAAATGTCTAGTAATGTTGGTAATTGGCAATGGGTTGCAGGAACTGGAGTAGATGCTTCCCCATATTTTAGAATTTTTAACCCAACTAGCCAAATAAAAAAGTTTGATAAAGACTTCTCATACATTAGAAAATGGGTTCCAGACTTTCAAGAACTCACCTACCCTTCTCCAATGGTAGATCATAAATTTGCAAGAGAACGGTGTTTAAAAACCTATAAAGAAGCACTAGCCTAGAAATTTATGTATGACAGATACTGTCATAAAAGAGTTATAACATTTATATTTGCATCAATTCGGGATGTAGCTTAGTCCGGTTAAAGTGGGGGTCTGGGGGACCAGAGATCGGAGGTTCGAATCCTCTCATCCCGACAAAATAAAGCGAAAAATCTTCGAATAAAGTTAACTTTCTTAGGGAGATTTTTTCGTTTTTTATTAAAATTAAAGCGATGCTTTAATTTGCAGCTTAAAAATGGAGGATCATGAAATAATCCTCTCATCCCGACAAGTAGATACCTAACTTCAAAGAAGTTGGGTTTTTTGTTTGTGGTCAAGTCAAGTTTATTTGTGCGAATAAAAAAATAAAAGAGCCAAAATGCGAAAGCATTTACAGGTATGTATTTGCAACAATACCAGTATAGTATTATTGAATGTAATGAAGTAATCCACTTATTGCGACAAAAAATCAAAAATTTACCTCATTTCTCCACGTTCTTTCATTAATTTTTATGAAATTATTACTTCTTTACTAAAGAAGACTATTAATAAACTAATCAATTATTATTTTGTTAAATTTGTGTACAATATTTATCAAATTAATAATAAAATTTAACAATGCTTGTAATAGGTATAGCTGGAGGAACAGGAAGTGGTAAAACAACTGTTGTAAATCAAATTTTAAATGAATTACCAGTAGATGAGGTCTGTGTTATTTCACAGGATTCTTATTACAAATCTACAGACAATTTATCCTATGAAGAAAGAATAAAAATCAATTTTGATCACCCTAGAGCCATAGATTTTGAATTATTAGAACAGCATATTATAACTTTAAAATCTGGGAAAGAAATACAACAACCTATCTATTCTTTCGTAACACACAATAGAACAAAAGACACTTTAAAAACTCAACCCCGAAAAGTAGTAATCGTAGAAGGAATTTTAATTTTTAATAGCAAAAAATTACTAGATCTGTTTGATATAAAAATATTTGTTCACGCAGACGCAGACGAAAGGCTAATTAGACGAGTAAAAAGAGATATAAAGGAAAGAGGTAGAGATATTGATGAAGTTTTAAATCGATACAAAGAAACCCTTAAACCTATGCATCAGCAATTTATTGAGCCTACAAAAAGCTTTGCAGACATTATCATACCGAATGACAGATACAATACTGTAGCTATTGATATAGTTAGAACTGTAATAAGTGAACGCTTGTAAAATATGGTTTCAAAAAAAATAAAAGAAAATAAACTTTTCAAGTTTCTAACTAATTCTTATGTAATCATTTTCAGTAGTTTTCTAGTATGGATGTTTTTTTTTGATACCAATGTTCAGTTAAACAAAGAGTTTAAAAAGGAAATTAAAGAATTAAATAATACTATAAACTTTTATAAAAAGGAAATTAGTAAAGACAAAAAAACAATTATAGAACTTCAAGACTCTCTTCAACTTGAAAAATTTGCTAGAGAGCAATATTTAATGAAAAAAGATAATGAAGATATTTACATTATAGAATACGATACTTTAAAAAAATAAATGGCTAGTTTTTTGTTTAATGATTTTGATACCATAACTGCAGCTGCTTGGAAACAAAAAATTCAAGTAGACCTGAATGGACTTGATTATAATGAATCCTTGATATGGAAATCAAATGACGGCATTTCCGTAAAACCATTCTATACCAAAGAAGACAGGCATTTATCAAAGATTTCTTTACCCGATGTTGGTTATAATATTTGTCAAACAATTTTTGTAGACAATATCGAAATTGCCAATAAATTAGCTTTAGATAGTATAGAGAGAGGAGCCACAGCTATTCAGTTTATTGCAAATAAAAAATTTAATTACAAGTTACTACTAGATAATATAGATATAGACAAAACATCCTTATATCTAAAACTTGAATTTTTGGACGCTACTTTTGTTAATAATATCTATAATTATTGTAACAATAGTCATATCTATTTTCAGATAGATATTATAGAGAATTTAGCTTCTAGTGGAAATTGGTACACCAATATGAACTCAGATATAGCTGAGACAAAAAAATTTATATACGACTCAAATAACTCTATTAGTGTTAATGCATCTTTATATCAAAATGCAGGGGCAAGTATTATTCAAGAATTGGCTTACGCATTAGCTCACACCAATGAATATATTGAGATTTTCGGACCATCTATTATTACAAAAATTCATTTCAATTTTTCCATTGGAAATAATTACTTCTTTGAAGTTGCAAAATTAAGAGCCTTCAGAATATTATTAGATACTTTGTTTAATGAATACAAAGTTGATGACTTTACCGCTCATATTTTTTCTAAACCAACTTTACGTAATAAAACAATATATGACTACAACGTTAATATGTTAAGAACCACCAGTGAATGCATGAGTGCAATTCTTGGTGGTGTAAATACAATTTCGAATATTTCTTATGATTCAATCTACCACAAGTCAAATGAGTTTGGAGAACGAATTGCACGAAATCAGTTATTAATTTTAAAAAATGAAGCCTATTTTTCTGATGCTCATAAAATTACAAATGGTTCTTATTATGTTGAAAGCTTAGAAAAACAATTTGCTGAAAAAGCACTGCAGCTATTTAAGCAAATAGAAAAAAATGGTGGCTTTTTAAGCCAACTAAAAAAGGGAGCTATCCAAAGAAAAATAAATGAGCACGCAGAAAAAGAACAAGACAGATTTAACGAAAATAAAACCATCCTTATAGGTACCAATTTATTGCCTGAACTAACAAATAAAATGAAGCATGAGCTTCAAATATATCCATTTCTAAAAACGAATAGTTCAAAAACATTAATTCCCCCAATTCTTAAAAAAAGATTGTCTGAAAAACTAGAACAAAATAGATTAAAAAAGGAATTATGATTAATGATAAAATAAAAGAGCTACTAACAATAATCATTCAAAAAAGAGGAATAGAAAACATGAATGTAAAGCTGTATCAATTTATAAAACTTGACAATGGCTAGAAAAACACTTCAAAATCTATCATTAAATCTTCAAAAAAGGGGACATAATAAAAGTTTTGATCATGAAGATTTTGGAGCTGGTATAGCCCCAAACCTGCGAGGTCCCTACTCTACAATGTATGTTAAAAGACCATGGACTATTAGACAATATGCAGGATTTTCAACTGCAGAAGAGAGCAATTCATTTTACAGAAGAAATTTAGCTGCTGGTCAAAAAGGATTGTCCGTCGCTTTTGATCTAGCAACTCATAGAGGGTATGATTCCGATCATGAACGTGTAGAAGGAGATGTTGGAAAAGCAGGGGTAGCTATTGACTCTGTAGAAGATATGAAAATATTATTTGAAGGGATTCCTTTAGATAAAATGTCTGTTTCTATGACTATGAACGGGGCTGTGTTGCCAATATTAGCATTTTATATTGTAGCTGCACAAGAACAAGGAGTTCATGAAATAGATCTATCAGGAACTATTCAAAATGATATCTTAAAAGAGTTTATGGTTAGAAATACGTATATCTATCCTCCAACTCCATCAATGAAAATAATAGCAGATATTTTTGAATATACTAGCGAAAAAATGCCAAAATTTAATTCAATATCTATTTCAGGATATCATATGCAAGAGGCAGGTGCTACTCCAGAAATTGAATTAGCGTACACGCTAGCTAATGGATTAGAATACATAAAAAAAGGAATAGAAACAGGAATGAAAATAGATTCTTTCGCACCAAGATTATCATTTTTCTGGGCCATCGGAATGAATCATTTTACTGAGATAGCAAAAATGAGAGCTGCAAGAATGCTTTGGGCAAAATTAGTTAAAGAGTTTCATCCCAAAAATCCAAAATCACTCACATTAAGAACACACTCTCAAACTAGTGGATGGAGTTTAACAGAGCAAGATCCATTTAACAATGTAGCAAGAACGGCTATAGAAGCAATGGCAGCAGTATTTGGAGGTACACAAAGCCTTCATACAAATGCTCTGGATGAAGCCATAGCTTTACCAACAGATTTTTCTGCAAGAATAGCTAGGAATACACAAATATATTTACAACAAGAAACTCACATTACAAAAACTGTAGACCCTTGGGCTGGAAGTTATCATCTAGAACAACTGACTGAAGATATAGCAAACAAAGCATGGAATTTAATCCAGGAAGTAGAAGAATTAGGTGGAATGACAAAAGCAATAGAAAAAGGAATTCCTAAAATGCGTATTGAAGAAGCAGCAGCAAAAAAACAAGCAAAAATAGACAGTGGACAAGATATAATTGTAGGTGTAAATAAATTTCAATTAAAAGAAGAAGATCCTTTACAAATATTGAATGTTGATAATGAAGCTGTTCGAAAATCACAAATAAAACGACTTTCAATTTTAAAGAAAAATAGAGATTCAAAAAAAGTAAAAGAAATACTTACGGAAATTACAAAAAACGCAAAGCTACACCTTCAATCTAACAACCCTGAGTCTATTAAAAAGAAAAATTTATTACATTTAGCTGTAAAAGCTGCTAAAGAAAGGGCTACACTAGGAGAGATATCTGATGCATTAGAGGTTGCTTTTGGTAGACATAAAGCAGTACATAAAACAATTTCAGGAGTGTATAGTAAAGAAATAAAAAATAATAAGTTATTTAAAAAAGCTACAGAACTCATAGATAAGTTTGCAGAAATGGAGGGAAGAAGACCTCGTATTATGATTGCTAAACTTGGGCAAGACGGGCATGATAGAGGTGCAAAAGTTGTCGCTACTGCCTACGCAGATTTAGGATTTGATGTAGACATCGGTCCATTATTTCAAACTCCAAAAGAAGCCGTAAAACAAGCAATAGAAAATGATGTACATATTCTTGGAATTTCTTCGCTAGCTGCAGGTCACAAAACATTAGTTCCACAAGTGATCTCTGAGTTAAAAAAATATGAAAGAGAGGATATTATGGTGATTGTTGGAGGTGTAATACCTGCTCAAGATTATCAATTTCTTTTTGATTGTGGAGCCGTGGGTGTATTTGGTCCTGGAACAAAAATTGCTCAAGCCGCCATAGACATGGTTGCTATTTTAATTGATTCTATTAAATAATTAGACAGAATTAAAAAATCTTGTTAAACTTAAGTTAACACTATTTTTTTGGTTTTAAAAAAGAGGTAAATCAATGAATTTTTCGATGTTTAATTCTTAAATTTGCATATCTTTTTTTAAGCTAATTTAGGATGAAAAAAATATTTGATATTTTCTACTCAACCCGTCTGACTGCCGTACTTTTTATAATCTATTCTACTGCGATGGGAGTTGCTACTTTGATTGAAAATGACTACGGAACACAAACTGCTAAAGCATTAGTATACAACGCATGGTGGTTTGAAGCTATCATGGTGTTTTTTGTAATAAATTTCTTTGGAAACATTTTTCGTTACCGATTATTGAAAAAAGAAAAATGGCCTGTTTTATTGTTTCATATTTCTTTTCTTCTGATTTTAATTGGAGCAGGTATTACTAGATATGTTGGCTATGAAGGATTGATGTTAATAAATGAAGGTGAGACAACAAATAAATTCTTATCTGAGACCACCTATATAAATTTAGTAGTAGATAACAATGAAGTTCAAAAAACATATCACAAACCTACCTTGTTCTCTGCTAAAGGAGGAAATAGTTGGACCTTTGAACAAAAATTTAAAAAAAGTGAGTTTTCAGTTAAGCTTAAAGAATATCTTCCATGGGCTAAAGAACAATTTTTTGAAGACAAAAACGGGGAAGAGCACTTATTTATAGTTGAATCAAGTAGTGGTTCTAGGCATGAACATTATCTTAAAAAAGGAACATTACAAAATATTCATGGGGTTCTTGTTGGTTTTGAAACCGAAAATAATACAGGTACTATCAATATCTTCAGAAAAGATGGAACTCTTAAAATCCAAGCAAGAAATAATGGAACTTGGATGCGAATGGCTGACAGAGTTGAAGGCTCTATCATCAAGGACAGTGTTCAAGAATTTCAACTGAGATCATTGTATAGAATTGGTGATCTTCCATTTGTTATTCCAGAACCTGTAAAAAGAGGGAACATAAAAACAACTAAAGGTGATACTAAAGATGCTTCAAAACTAGACGCATTATTATTAGATGTTACCGTAGACCAAGAAACAAAGCAAATTGAAGTTTTTGGAGGTAAATATGCCCCACAAAGACCAACTCAATTTTCTCTAAATGGATTAAATTTCAGAATAGATTATGGACCACAAGAACTGGAAACCCCTTTTAATGTAAAATTAAATGATTTTCAACTAGAAAAATATCCTGGATCAGAGAGTGCTGCTGCTTTTGCAAGTGAAATTACTGTAATTGATACCGAAGAAATATTTGATTATAGAATATATATGAATCATATCTTGGACCATAGAGGGTATAAATTTTTTCAAGCAAGTTATGATCTCTCTGGTGACGTAGAACAGACCCACTTGTCTGTAAATCATGATTTTTGGGGTACACTCATTACCTACATAGGGTACTCTCTATTATATTTTGGAATGATTTCTATTTTGTTTGCACCTGGAACTCGCTTCGATTCGTTAAAGAAAACACTAAAAAAAATTAAAAAGAAGAAAGCTGTACTAACCCTTTTCATTATCCTTTTTTCTTCTATTAATGGAGTTACTCAAGCACAAGAAAATCATTTACATGAACCATCTAATTATCAAATTGACTCTATTCTTAGAGCTAACTTAGTGGAACTAAAACACGCTGAAAAATTTAATACACTTATAATTCAAGACATAGGTGGACGAATGAAACCAGCCCATACCTTTGCTTCTGAACTAGTGCGAAAGGTATTTCATGATGATGATTTTAATGGAATAGAACCTAGCCAAGTCTTTTTATCTATCATAGAAAACTCAAAACTATGGTTTAATGTGCCATTTATATATCTAGAAAAAGGGAATACAGAAATTCGAGAAATTATAGGTGTTGATAAAAATGCTACCCATGCTACTTTAGCTAACTTCTATGATGAAAAAGGAGCATCAAAAATTAGAAAATACGCCGCTGATGCTGAAAAGAAAAATGTTCAGAATAAATTTGAAAAAGATGTCATCAAAATAGAAAGACGTATTTATTTATTTTCTCAAGCATTAAGTCTAAGTGTACTAAGAATTTTTCCAAAATTAAATGATGAAAATAATAAATGGGTTTCTTTTCCAGAAAGTTCTAGAGCAAATTATATAGGAAATGATTCTTTATTTGTTAGACAATCATTACCTGTATATATCCAATTATTACAGTATGCAAAAGAAAATAGTGATTATACTGAAGCTAGTAAAATGTTGGATGGAATAAAAAAATTTCAACAGAAATACGGTGCAAAAGTATACCCAAACAAGGAAAAAATTGATTTGGAAGTAACCTATAATAAATTACAGATTTTTAAGAATTTAGCCAAGTATTACGGGTTTACAAGTATTTTTCTAATCTTTTTTGTAATCCTTCAAATATTTAACAACAAAAAATGGATAGGACTTGTCGTAAAAGTCTTGATTGGAATAACAATTTTTTTATTTACCATGCATTTACTCGGGTTAATGAGTCGTTGGTATATTAGTGGTAATGCACCATGGAGCAATGCTTATGAGTCTATTATTTATGTTGCTTGGGCCACTATGTTGTTTGGATTAGCCTTTGGAAGAAAATCATCATTAACTATTGCTTCCACAACTTTTTTAACAGCTGTAATTCTTGCTTTTGCTCACCAAAATTGGTTAGATCCAGAAATTGCAAACCTTCAACCAGTATTAAACTCTTGGTGGTTACTAGTTCATGTATCAATTATTGTTGCGAGTTATGGTCCTTTTTCTTTGGGAATGATTTTGGGAATTGTAGCACTACTTTTAACTGTTTTTACTACAGAAAAAAATAAGAAAAAAATGGATTTAAATATTAAAGAAATTACCACTATTAACGAAATGGCTTTAACCATTGGATTGATAATGTTAACTATTGGTAATTTCTTAGGAGGTATGTGGGCAAATGAAAGCTGGGGTCGATATTGGGGATGGGATCCAAAAGAAACCTGGGCACTCATCTCAATTATGATCTATGCATTTGTATTACATATGCGATTGATACCTGGCCTAAGAGGTAAGTACACTTTTAATCTATGGTCTATTGTGGCTTATGGATCTATAATGATGACTTATTTTGGAGTAAATTTCTATTTATCTGGACTACATTCATACGCTAGTGGAGATCAGGTAATTACACCAAATTCAGTATTTTATTCAATTGGGTTTATCTCTATATTAGGTTTAGCTGCATGGTTTAAACATCGAAAATTTTATAAAAAATAAAAGAAAAGTGTACTTTAGCAACCACATAAAATCAATATATGTTTCATAAAAATATAAAATTAGTATTAGCCTTTTTGACAGTAGTTTGGTCTGTTTTTGAATTTTGGCAGGGCCATATAGGAAATGGTATTGCAATACTATTTCTGACTGGAATGTTTATTTTGTTGTATTTCAAAAATGAATTTATCCTATTATCATTTCTTCAACTAAGAAAACAAAATTTTCCAGCTGCTCAAAAATGGCTATCTTATATAAAAAACCCAAGTGCAGCACTTACACAAAAACAAGAAGGATACTACAATTATTTACATGGTATTATGCTTTCTCAGACAAACATGACACAAGCAGAAAAATTTTTACGAAAAGCTGTTAGACTAGGATTAGCTATGGATCACGATTTAGCAATGGCTAAACTACAATTAGCAGGTATCGCCATGACAAAAAGAAGAAAGCGTGAAGCCACAACTTTAATGGCAGAAGCAAAAAAACTTGACAAACATGGAATGCTTAAAGAACAAATGCAAATGATGAAACAGCAAATGAAGAAAATTTAATTATTCAACAAAAAAACTTCCTGGTTCTCGGGAGTTTTTTTATTCTATGTATTTTTAATAAAACTACTTTAATCTGCTAATTGTCATATCTGAATTATACTCTAAGATATATATTCCTTTATTTGAAGTAGTTTTAAATAAATCTTTTGTGTAGTCAAACTTGCTCTCTAGTCTATAAGAGGTTCCGTTCTTAAATGTTTGTTTTAACTTGTTTCCTGAAGCTAATCGCATCCCAACATCAAATACAATATCAAATCCTTTTGTAGCGTAATAGGAAGGATACACATGATTTTGATTAAAATATTGCTGATTAAATAATTGGATTTCCGGAGAACTTTCTTCGTAAAAAGTGTCACTAGTAAAGGTAAAACCTAGTTTTGCTAATTTATTATTATCTATTCTGTCAAATTGAGAGGATTTGAAAATACCAAAAACCTTTATAACAGTATCTTCAGGTAAAATTTGCATTTCTGGCTCATCATCTTCATCTTCATCTTCATCTTCATCTTCTTCCTCCTCTTCTTCTGGTTCTTCAACAGGCAAACTTATAAGGCTATTAACAACGTCTGAAGATATTACTCTATTATCAGTGGCTAAAATTACCCAATTACCAACTTCAGCTTTTAAAGCATTGATAACGTAATCCTTCCTAATGTAACCTAAATTTGGATAAATTATTTGAGCCTCATTAATAGAGTCGTGCAGGAGTAGTTTTGATTTTATCAGATTACTATTTCTTATGGAAGTGGTTGAACTATCACCAATAATTAAAATATTTTCATTACCATAATTATTGTAAATGTAATTTATTAACCCCTCTTGATGAACTTCTCTATCTGCAAAGGTTTTAATAATTTTTGAAGATTTAAAGCTAGATTGTTTTTTAGAATATACAGGGAAAACAACTGAAGTACCCGATCTAACGGCTACTTTAGGAACTTCTTCAGAGTATAATGGACCAATGATTGCATCTGTATTACTAAAATCTGTTGCAGTTAGTATTGAATCTAATTTTGTATCCTTTCTTCCTGTATCAAAAACAGAAAGCTCTATATCTATTCCTAATTTTATTAAAGAATCAACTGCTATAGAGGCACCTAAGTAAATATCAGTTGTAATATTGACTAATCTGTTGTTCTTAAAAATATCTTTAGCATCAATAGTATCATATTCAATGGCTCTGAAAGGAAGCATCATAGCGAGTTTTAAGCTAGAATTATCTTGAATGGTGTCTTTGTATATTAAAATGTTATTTTCTTCCTCTATTGGTTTAATTTTTAACAACATTTCCAGTTGCAATCCAGAGACATCCAGTAATGGGTTTAAAATCATTAATTCTTCCTCAGAAACATTGTAAGCACGGGTTAAGTTGTAAAATGTATCTCCCTTTGAAACTTTGTGTAGTACAAAGGTATTTACCAATGTATCTTTAACAGCCATTTTAGCTTCGGTGGTAATACTATCATTTAATTTATCTAAAATATTGTTAACTGTAGGTGACTTATACCCATTATTAGGTATAATAATAAGAGTTTCAGGTGCTGGTTTTCTTCCAGTATCAGGATTTAATCGCATCAACTCTTTGGTTTTAATCCCTATCCGCTTTGCAATTATTTTTAAGGTTTCACCTTTTTTTACAGTATAGGATATGTATTTTTTTTGTTGAGCACATGATGTGGCTATCACAACAAAAAATAAGATGATGATAATTTTAAATTCTCTCATATAGTTATTCCCATTCTATAGTTGCAGGAGGTTTTGAACTGATGTCATAAACTACCCTGTTCACACCTTTAACTTTATTTATAATTTGATTTGAAGTTTTTTGCAAAAATTCGTAAGGTAAATTAACCCAATCTGCTGTCATACCATCAGTGCTTTCAACAGCTCTCAAAGCTACTACTTTTTCATAGGTTCTTTCATCTCCCATTACACCAACAGAATTAACTGGCAACAATATAGCACCCGCCTGCCAAACTTTGTGATATAATCCACTTTCTTTTAATCCATTTATAAAAATAGCATCAACTTCCTGAAGGATTGAAACTTTCTCTTCGGTAATATCTCCTAATATTCTAATCGCTAAACCTGGTCCAGGAAATGGATGTCTTCCTAATAGTTCTGCATCTATTCCCATTGAGGCACCAACTCTTCTTACTTCATCTTTAAAAATCATACGCAAAGGCTCTACAATTTTTAATTTCATAAAATCTGGCAAACCTCCTACATTATGATGACTTTTTATAGTTGCTGACGGACCTCCGTTAACAGAAACTGATTCTATCACATCTGGATATATGGTTCCTTGAGCTAACCATTTTACATTTTCAATTTTGTGAGCTTCATCATCAAAAACTTCAATAAATGCATTTCCAATTGCTTTTCTTTTTTTCTCAGGGTCTGATAGACCTCTTAAGGCATTCAAAAAGCGTGCTGATGCATCTACTCCTTTAACGTTTAATCCCATACCTTCGTATTGATGAAGCACACTTTCAAACTCATCTTTACGCAACAATCCATTATTTACAAAAATACAATAGAGATTCTCACCTATAGCCTTGTGTAATAAAACTGCAGCAACAGAGGAATCTACACCTCCAGAGAGTCCTAGAACAACCTTATCATTACCAACTGTTTGCTTGATATTAGCTACGGTTGTTTCTACAAATGAATTTGGAGTCCATGTTTGCTCTACACCAGCAATTTTTACTAAAAAATTTTCTAGTAATTGTTTACCATCAGTTGAATGATAAACTTCTGGATGAAACTGAATAGCATAGGTTTTTTCACCTTCAATTCTAAAAGCTGCATTCTCTACATCCGCAGTACTAGCCAAATGAATTGCATTTGTTGGTAATTCTTTAATGGTGTCTGAATGGCTCATCCAAACCTGACTTCCTTCAGAAATATCAGAGAAAAAGATTTCGTTGTCTTTGATAAAAGATAAATTAGCTCGTCCATATTCTCTGGTATTTGAAGGAGCTACTTTCCCCCCATAAAAATGAGCTAAATACTGTGCTCCATAACAAACAGCTAATATGGGTTTTTTACCTCTAATTTCTGATAAATCTGGATGCGGAGCATCATCAGCTCTAACAGAAGAAGGACTTCCAGACAAAATAACTGCCTTAAAATCGTTTGTGTTTGTAGGTTGTTTGTTGTAAGGGTGAATTTCACAATAAATATTCAACTCTCTTACTCTTCTCGCAATTAACTGAGTGTATTGCGATCCAAAATCTAAAATAAGTACCTGGTGTTGTTGCATGTGCAAAAATAGTACTTCAATTTAGAAATGAAAACTTTGTGTTTATAAATTTTACAATTTAATATCTATAAACTATTGCGTTAATATTCATACCAGCACCAACAGATGCTAAAATGATTACATCTCCTCTTTTGACTGATTGATTTTCTAAATTTCCTTTGATCACTAAGTCTAATAAAGTAGGTACAGTAGCTACAGAACTATTTCCTAACTTATGAATACTCATTGGCATTATACCTTCTGGAATTACAGATTTATACAACCTATAAAAGCGTTTAATGATTGCTTCATCCATCTTTTCATTGGCTTGATGAATAAAAACTTTTTTTACCTGTTCAATAGGAATCCCACTTTTATCTAAGGCAGATTTCATAGCGTTTGGCACATTATTTAAAGCAAACTCATAGATTTTTCTTCCGTGCATTTTAATATAGCGCACATTCTCATCTTCATTGGTATTAAAAGAATTTCCGAAAAATAAATGGTAGGCCTCATCTTTTGAAAAAGTTTGTGAAGCATGGCTTAAAATTCCTGAGTCTTGACCGTCATTTTTTTCAACAATACAAGCTCCTGCTCCATCACTATAAATCATAGAGTCTCTATCAAACTTATCAACAACTCTAGATAATGTTTCTGCTCCTATGACCAATACTTTTGTAGCTATACAAGATTTTA
>Ga0206124_10002382_pt1 | contig 14083 bp, 16 predicted proteins | sample Helgoland_Spring_3_FD_148671 | JGI IMG/M metagenome (GOLD analysis project Ga0206124, IMG submission 148671) | Pelagic subsurface seawater microbial communities from Kabeltonne, Helgoland, North Sea - Helgoland_Spring_Bloom_20160321_2 | ecosystem: Environmental > Aquatic > Marine > Epipelagic ... | reverse complement strand
AAACTGAGATAGGTTGCGCATTTCTTCAACTGTACTGATAATGTGCTTGCCAACTGTGTCATATGGTGTACCACCTTCGCTTACGTGAACTGCCATTGCCCTGGCACCGTTCAAGTAGTTAATTGGGAAACGAAACTTTTCGCCATTGCTTTCAATAAAAATACGATCGATGTGTCTGCTACGTGAGCCACGCACTTCTTCATCTACTGTCTTTTTATGGTATACTACCAATGTAGCATTTTCAAATTGTTGTTTACTTTTGCGCTTGCTACCATACATTTTTGATTCTGTAATTTCCACTTCGTCTTCCTTGAAAGGTCCATCATTTTGTTTAATATACTCAAAATCTCTAGTGTCCAATTGATCTTTTTGTATATCTCTAGCATCAAACATTAACATGTTCTGTTTTGCAAAAAGTCTCAAATCTTTAAGAAATCTATACCAATTGTTTGGTGAAGCAATATTTTCAACCATGTCATGATTAAAATATACCTTTAAGCTTCTATTGTCAATTATACTAATGCTAACAGTTCCAGCAGATTTATCTTTTTCTTTATACTCAAAAGTAAAAAACCGAGCCTCAGATGGGTCATTTACAACTTCAGTTTCATCGTTACCGATAGTTACTGGAGAAAATTGTGCTCTTAACTTTTGAAAAAGATCGTTTGCTGTTTTGTTTAATGGTTTCATGATATTTATATTTATCCGTTATAAAAGAATAAATGGCATAGGCTCAACTACATCATCTAAGCTATCCTGTAATCGTTTTTGTATTTCTGGATCATAACTTTGTAATGTTACACTCATACGTAGAGCAAGTACTGTACTCATTACAAGATCATCTTTTTCTCCAGGTTTTGCTGCATAACTGCTACCATTAGCAACAAAATGTTTAAGTTCACCTATTAGGGTCTTGCTGTTTATTGACATTCGATTCGATTCAATAAGATTTTTCATTTTAGCACACGCAGTTAATTTACTTTTGTTAGTAGTGTTAAACCCTTTGCGAAATCTTCTAGCATTGCCAGGTTTATATGGTTCACTTAAAAAGATACCGTGTATATTTTCTTCTCCAATTTCACTGATACTTACTAGTGCGGCTTCGCCTAAAGTATTATTTTCTACACTGTAATAAACATTATACTGGTCTTGAATAGCTTCACTAATATACTTGGTTATTTCGGCAAGTATACGAACTTGTCTTTGTATTGTTGTTTTATTATGCATCCATTCTGCTACTTGAATCATTTCGGGCAATTCGTATACCTGCATTGCAGAGTTGTCACCACCGGTACCTAGACTAGGATCTAATGCAACAACATATATTTTTCCTTTTTCTGGTGTTTTCCACCAACGAACTTGACCTTGTTTTTGCAAAGGATCGCTGCCAGTCATCTCCATTAACGTTAAGCTATTAATTAAAGTTTCATCAAAAATCACCGGTTCGCATAAGTGTTCACGTTTAAAACGTTCTTCGCCTACTCGACTCATTTCCTCTGCTGCCCAAGTTTTATCTCGGTCCGGATGCTTATCCCACGTAGCAATATAGCCAGCAAAGCCGTTAATACCGAGCTTGGTTTCATTGCCAAACTCGTCTACACGCTTATTGGCACCCTTCCACAATAACCAAAACTGATCTTCGTCGCTGTTTGGTGTGCTAGTAATAATAGCCTTACCGCCTGTTGCCAATGTAGGAGAAATACTAGTCCAAAATTCTTTGGCAATACTAGGACGCACAAATGCAAATTCGTCACAGTATAGAAGCGTAATACTCATACCACGTCCAGTAGTTTCTGTGGTTGTTTGACTAACAATACGTGAACCATTGTCAAATTCTATACTGCCTTTGTTATAACTAGTAACACCAGCACGTATATGATTAGGACACAATTCGTATGCATAACGTATACGCTGCATAATTTCTTGTGCACCTGAATACTTGTGTGCTGCAATAAGAATAGTGCTATCAGGTACAAACATTGCATACCACAACAAGTACCCAGACGCTGTTGTGGTTTTGCCCATTTGTCGTCCTAGCAAGTTAATACTGAAACGATTTTCGTGATAATATGTTATTAAATCTTTTTGGTATTCAAATGCTTTATATAACATTCTACCTTTTGTAGGGTGCTGTATACTAAAAAAATTTTCAGTAAAGTAATACGCTCCAGACTCTGGATCGGCACATTTTGCAAACTCTACTAACTGAGAATTACTCATGCTTTCCCGTGCATAAGCTTTCTTAACCAACACACCTTCTAAACTTTTTGACATAATTCTCTTTCAATTAAACTTATGTTACATAGATATTTATAAGCAAGTGTTAGGCGTATATTATTAAAATGGTGTTTCGCCAGTTAAATAAGGTCGTGCAAACCAAAGCTTAAACCAGTCTGGATCGCCGGGTTTTATATCGTTTGCTTTTTGGTGATCTGCTTTTTCCTGTGCAGTAGCAGTCATGTTGTTGTCAAAATTATAAGGGTTCATTCCAGAAAAACTGGCAGGAACGACTCCCGCCAGTTTTTTTAATCTTTCTAGATCATCCATTTCTATAGATAGTATAAGCACCGTATGCAATTGCGCCATACGCAATTAAGTTAGCAAGTGGCGAAAATACAATAATTGCTGCTCCTGCAGCAACCATTAGTACACCATCAACACTGCTACGCTCTGCTAATTTTGCTTTGATACGTTTAACAATCATAGATACTTACCCGTTTAACCGTTTCATGAAGTGTTTCATGTCTGAGAAATCAGCAGACTCATTAACTGCTACTGCTTCTTCCACTGCTTCTTCGACTTCATCATCGTCGTCTTTATCGTCTGCTTTGTTGCCTTTTTTAGCAGCAAGCATTTTTTCAAAAGCGGCTTTTTGAGCTGGACTTTGTGCTTCTTCTAGTTCTTCTTCAGTTGTTTCGTCGTTATCTTCTGCAAGCATTTCGTCAAGGATTGATTGTAGTCTACCTTCAAAAGCTTTCATTGGATTGTCGCCATCTGCTGCTGCCGCAAACTGATTTTTTTCTCTATGTAAATCATCACCACTAGCAATAACTGCGTCAAGATCCATTTCTTGTTCATCTGGGCTGTTAGAGTATTCGTCTTGCATTTCCATTTCTGGTTCTGGCATTGTTGGCATCGCTGGTGCTGGCATACCTGCGTTTTGGAGAATTGCTAGTAGTTCTGCTGCTTCGCCGCCTTCGGCACTTACCATGATTGCTTCTTCTAATTCTTCTTCAGCAACAACTTCTTTGGTTTCTTCCACTGCTTCTGCAACAGCTTCACAACCTTCGCCGCAAGCACTACATCTGCCAGTTCCATTACGCTCATCTTGAACAGGAGCACCGCAACAGTTGCTTACCATACCTTCTGCGTTTTCATCACCTGCAGAGTATGCTTCGTTTGTATCTTCATCTAATTCTTTTGCTTGGGCATATGCTGGTTGAATCATTGTCATGTCTGCTTTTTTAGTGGCTGACATTGCTCTGAATAATTTTTCTATTTCACTATATTTTTCTGTGTCAATACCAGTCATGTCAAAATCTTGTATAAGACTGCCTAAATAATGAACTTGGTCCTTTGTAATTTCACCGTTGTATTGTTTAGAAGTTTTTGCAATATCTACTAGTAATTCCAATGCACTTGTCTTGACTGAGTCTTTGGTCATCTCTCCGTCTTCCATTGCTACTTCTTCAGCTACTACACTGTCTAGACTTTCTAGTAGTGACTTCATTGAGCCTTTTTGCGCTACGCTAGATGCTGTACCTTCGGCACTTTCAACACCGTCAAGGGCAGCTAACATTTTTTTCATATCCATAATATTAAGTTCCTTTAACTTTATTTAGAAATAGTGCCGAGTGCAACTAAAAATTCCTAAAATTATACTAGTGTATTTATCTCACTAGTCTAATTTAATACACATACTTAGCCCATTATCTATAGACTTTAATTTAGGTATCATTACTTCAGTTTCATCAATAGTAGCCGGATTTGGAGCTACTCGCCGGTTTCCAGTAACTCTACCAAGAATTTCGCCTTGTTGAAGTTCGGGTTCTCTAGGCACTATTTTTTGTCCGTTGCCATTTCGTATTTTCTAGTTTCAAGTTCTTTCAACATGTTTTCGTTGTACTTGTCGCCGAATACGTCTTCTTGTTTTTCATCTTCATACTCGGTGCCGGTAATTGGCTCATACTCGCCATCTTTTTCGTCTTTTGCTACTTCGCGAGCAATTTCTTCTGGGTCATTTTTATTAACTGTAACAACATGACTCTCTGGAATTCCAAATACTTCTTGTGCTATTGCTGTAATCTGATGAGGTGCAGCTGGATAATTTGTTTCGATATCAAAAATACTTACTTCGGTATTCTTTACCGACGTGGCAAAACCAGCTGGTTGTTCTTGTATTGGAGTTCTTTTTGGCTTACTAATACTTTCCAATCCAAAGCGATTCATTTGGTTTTCAAATCTTTCCATATGATCGTTGTTGCAATCGCAAGCAATTTTAACACGAAATTCATAAGTTTTACTAGATTCGATTAAAAATTCTGTAAATGTTTTCATTGGGTAATACCTTCTATATGTGTATTTATCAACTATCAGTGTCTTTAGTTCTTAACATTTCGAGCAATGCGTTACGATCTAATTCCCTAGCTGAGCCGGGTTCATCGTCGTCATCAAGCTTGGCTTGTTTTTCCTGCATCTCTAAACGTCTGCGTTTAATATCTAAATCCAATGCTTTGAGTTTTTTATCAATTTTACTTGTCTTAGCAGTAATAGCATGACCTAGTAGCTTACTGGCTGCGTCAAATATTGGAGCACTAAATCTTGGTTCTACATTCATTCCCAAAAAAATTAAGTCGTCATAATGTTTTACAGCCTTAACTGCTAAGTCATCCATTTCTTGATCGCTTGTGCTTAAATCTGTGATATTACTCGACACTGGAATCTGTTGTTCTATTTCGTCAAGTGCTTTAACACCTTCGATATATTCTTCTTCAGTTGGTTGTTCATTGAGGTCAAACAATTCTTCTAATTTATGAGTCATCTTTTCTTTCCCCCTCTATGGTATATATCATTTTCGGTTATCACTCGAAAAATTATTCCTTGCCTTTTACACCAAGCATTGGCAGCCTCCCATTTAGCATAGTTAACTGCAACTGCGGCTTTGTCTCGTTGACTTTTAGCATTTTCCATTGTAGTTTGTTTCATTGGCTTTACTTCAATTAATTCTGCTCTACGCTTGCCACGTTTGTCTGCATACACTATAAAAAAGTCTGGCACATAAATTGTATTCTTTCCTGTAAGAGGATTCTTATAAGGTATTGTTATAGCTTCGCTTGCCCACTGTACGACACTTGGATGGTTATCGCAAAACTGCATGAATGTTAACTCCCAGCCGCTGCGATAGGTTGGCGTCTTTTTTCCTGCATATTTTTCTGGATTTAAAGGATTAAACTTTCCTTGAGCAAACTTTCTTGCCATATCAACTTCTTATATTACGCATTACATTTTGTGATGGAACTGGTTTAGCCGAAAATCCAATCTTACTAGTGTTTCTCCGGGTTCCGTTAAATAATCCTATTAGTGCGGTTTTAAAGCTTTCGTTTTGATTGTATTTTTTAAAATCACCAAGTACAACCATTGGATCAATGCTGTTTTGATGAGTAATTTCAAGCAAACTAGTTGTTAAACTTTTTGCTGCTTCTTTATTATTGTTTGTTCTTGACAGGAAAAATGTGTATACTGCATCATATTGGTTGCTGGTTATTGGAGTTTGAGTATTATAAAAGTTATCAAAATACTGTTCTTGTCCTTGATTACTACTTTGTATTTGAGGTAAATTAGTTGTCATTGGCAATCCTTTATACGTATGGAGGTTTAGTTACTCTTGCATCAGTACTAGGCAAAGGAGGAAACTGACTAGAAAATAGTTTCTGTTCTGCCGGAGTTAATCCGGTTTGAGCTACAGGACTAATAAAAAGTTCAGCTGTATCATTATCCCCGGATGTAAACGTTGTTGGTAAGTTTACTAAATCTTGACTAAGTGTCGAATTGTTAACACTTTGCGATATACGGTTGCTACTAATATTTGTTCCATTGCTTGAAATTCCAGTACCATAAGTTACAGTAGTAGTTGTATTAGCAAAAACAACTGCACCTGCTACTGCTGCTGATTGAGAGGCAATCGCACTACTGTTATTAAAATCCGAGTCAGGAAAACTAAATTCTTGTTTTCCAGCTCCAGCAAATAAAACTACCATTGCAGTTTTGCTTTCTTCGTATTGTATTATATTAGAGTTTTCGTTAGTTTTAGAAACATTTCCTGATACTGGATCTATGTCTGCTGCAATAGACGAAGATGTACTTAAAAAATTACTAGACTGTACTGGAGTATCTGACACAGGCTGGCCGTCTGAGCTTTGTCTAATAGATACATTACTCATTCTTGCATTTAAATTTGTTTCTTCGAGTAAACTTTCGTTCTGATCATAGTTTTCTGGATTATTTTTTCCAAAATCTGATATTTGATCAGTTGTACCTGCACTGTAAATTACATTTTCATATTCGATTGTTAACGTCATTGACATTGTTTTTGCTGCATCGCTATATTCATGATCATCAAATTGTGCACTATTGATTACCGGATTTACTAATAACATTTTACTGTATTCGCTATTTCCCATACTGAATATTTCAATTTTATTAATAAAAGGTAAGTTATTGCCAGTATCTAGACCGTATCGTCTTTTTTGACTATAATTTGCATAAACATCATCAATATTCCATGTACTATTAATTGAATAATTGCTATCAGCATTATAATGTTGATTGTACGCAATCCACATATTCCTAATGTTGTTGGCAATATCATCATGGAATTTCAATTTAATAGGTTGATAAACTACACGTTTGTTTATTATACGTTTTCTATTATATTGATTAAGTGTTTCAGTTTCGAATTGAGTTTCAGGCAGATCGGCCGATCTTACTAAGACACTAATGTCTTTGGTTTCAATTCCTCGCAACCTGCCAAGAAGGTTGTTAAAAGAAAGACTGACGTGAAAATTGAACCCGGTATACGGTGTTTTTGTATAACCGGGTTCTTGTGTAAAGGTCTTTGCTGCATGATGGTAGTCGCGAAGAGCAAAGCTTTGATTTCTTGGACTATTGAGTTCGGCCATTTACGTTTTCGTTAACCTGTTGAGTTAACCCCTACTGTTCTAGTCACTGAAACTCCTACACCACTATCATCTGGCTTTTGTAAAGCATTGTCAAATCTCAACGTCATGCTAATAGTTACAGGTTCACTAGTATTGTATGCTAATTGGTTGTAGTTAACATTCTGAATAAAGCATCCATAAAGTTCCCACGTTTCTAAAATACCTGGTTCTGATGTGCCGTTACCGCCGTCAAGAATTTCAAATTTGGTTTTAAACTTGTAATCCATGCCGCTTGCTGCACTAGCTTGTTCAAAAAAGTCAAACTGTCTTTGTAGTTGTTCGCCGGTAAGTCTACTAACATTCCCGGCTGCATCGTCACGAAGATTAACAGTAACGTCTTGCCAAGTGTGGCGTCCTGCTAGTCTTACTTTACTGTTATACACATCTAGTGTAATGTCATCAAAATCAACTTGTGGTCTTGAAATATCAATAACTTGTTTTGTTAATTCAGTGGTTGGTTTACTTACACCAAAATTTTCAAACAGTACTCTAAAACGATACTGTAACTTTGGCATCAACAGCCCCTGAGCGTTTGCGCTTTGATCGCTTGCAACAGGAACGGTAAATCTATTTAAACTTGCGACTGCCATTTAAATTTCTCCTAAAACTTTTATAATAGTATTTATCTATTTCTTAAGACAATTTTAGACTTGTTCTTGTGTATATTATTAATATACACAAGAAAAAACCCCTCGTAAGGGGTTTTAACTTTATTATTTCTTTTATTAGTTGCCGGCAATAGTTCCAGTATTTTGAATTCTAACTGGAATGTATATAAATTCTACTGCCTTGACTGGCTCAATTGCAACATCAACATATAGCTCATTACGATCAATACGAGCTGGTGTATTGTTTGAATCATCACAAACTGACAAATAATCGTATAGTGCACGTTTTGCTACTAGATCATTTAAGAAGCTATCAATAACACCTTTTACTTCGTCTCTTGTAATTTTATCGTTTGGCTCAAACAAGAACGGACGTACTATTAGATCAAGTTGTAGTCTTATAAATGCAGTAAGTCTAGCAACATTAACTCTGTCAATTGCACTAGGCACGGTGGCTCTAGTTTTTTGCCCAAAAGCAACGATACCAGTTTGTGGAGTTTGTACTAATGGATTAACACGATTTTCGTAGAGTGTATCCCTAACTCCTTCACGTACACCAATTGATACAAATTCTCCTGCGCTACCTAAGTAACCTAATCTTGTTGCATTATCCACTGTGCCACGGCGTGTTCCAGCTGGCGCAAACCATGGATAGCTAACTTGGTCGCTACGGATCATCATACGCATAACAGCGTAACTACTTGGCATAGCAACACTATTTCCACTTAAATCAGAGCCTAATACTGAAGGATACCAAACACCTACATAAGGATCTGATGTTACTAATGCTTCTTCGCCATCGACACCAGAAAGATCTGCATTTGTTAACCAATTTGTTAAGGCAGTACCTTCACTTGCGACACGCATAGGGCTATCGCCAACTACAAATGCAGTTTGTTTTCTGTCGTTGTTTAGTTGAACCATATTTTGTATCAGCTCAGGGTAACCAGGTGCTGCAATTAAGTTAAACTGACGTTGCTCTTCACGTATAGATGTATTGCCGTCAATTGCTGCCTTCATAGCCGCAGCAACAACATTACGTTGTGCTTTACGTCCAAAAAATGCATGACCATTTTCTCTTGATCCACTAACTGATACCCAAGTATTTTTTTCAGTTGGCAATGTTTTACCAGCGTAGTCAACAGCATTAAAGTAATCAACACGGTACTCTTTAACGTTAAAGCTACTTCGTCTTGTATTAATTAACAACATTCCTCTTGGATACAAATCTCCATCTGGTGCATCGAGATCTAAGTAATCATTAGTTAATAATGATTTTATAGTAGGTATTGTACCAGTGTTTACATCTGTAGTACTATCCCCCATAAATCTTGCATCAGCAAAAAGAACACCATCTTCGGATATCTGGTCTGATGTATTAATTGCTACCCATTGATCAACAGACGAAATTGCCTGCCATCTATAAATGCTTGGGTAATTTTCTAAGTCAGTTGTATCGATCCAAAGGTCACCATACACCAATGCTGTTTTGTCACTTTGCTGTGTTGGTGCTGTTGCACTAAAGATTGGTCCATTAGGATCGGTGTTGCTTAGGTTAAATCCTCTTGCATCATTGGTTACGTTTTGGTAACCTTTCCAGTTAGTTCCGTCGTGAACCATAATGTCTACTTCGCCAGTTGATCCCCAATACCATTTTTGTGTATTCAATGGGTCAACACCAGGAGCGTTGTTACTAACTGTTATTTCTGTAACACCCCAGTTACTAACAATAATATTATTGTTTGAACCAGCTCTAGCATAAGTGCTGCTACTTGTAATTCCGGCATCTGCAAGAGGAGTACCACTTACTTCTGCTATCTCGAGAACGCCGCCTCCAGTATGAGAAATTGTAACTTCACCTGTTGATAATACCGAAGCACTAACATTAGCTAAACCAGCAGCAAGAATATCTTCTACCATGCTGGCTGCAGTAGTACCAGTTAATGTAATAGTAGTAGCTGCAGGCATTGTTGTAGATTTTGGAACACTAGCACTAATACTAAAGCTTTCGCCAAGTACTAATGTTGGACTAGTGCTTGAACCAGTAACTGTAGTATTGCCTGTTTTGTCTCTATCAAAGACTTTGTATGTTACTGTATCATTAGCACTTACATCGTACTGAACATACACTGATCCAACTGGTATACTACTTCCACCTCTTAGAGGATCGTATACGGCATTTGCACTTTGGTCATTTTCGTATAGTGGTGCACTAACTAATTCCCAAGCATTGGTTAGTGTGTTGTAACGCTTTACTGCAAAACTTGCACCGTTATTAACGGCTGTTGTTTTAACCCAAACACTCTGGCTTGGTCTTGGAGCAGAGTCGCCTGATTTCCACTGCGGAATATTAGTGTGTGATGCTTGTGCTACTGCTGGACGGTAGTATGTTCCAGCTGTAATTTCTAAGTCGGCTAGTGGTGTTCCGGTGTCGTTTGCAATAATCATTGCACCATCGGTTGTACTACCATCGCTTGCTGCAGTATCATCAATAAAAATTTGTAACTTGCCCGAAGATGCACTTGCAGTAATACCAGAAATACTTGCATTGGTAATGTCTGTTGCAAGTGTTGTTACTGTTGCACCAGTTAATGTTACAACAGTACCATTGATCTCAATTGATTCTGAAGCAGTTAGAGTAGGGTTTGTAGTACCGCTTGTTACTGAAGGAATACTATTCATCCAAACTGTACTTCCTACTAGTACCCAATTGTTGTCTGTATTTTTGTAATATGTTGGCAATGCAACATTTGTCCCAACTACAGCATAACTTCCTACAGTACCAATACTTGCCAGCGGAACGCCGCCGGTTAAATCTGCAGTTTTTGTAATCACAATTGGAGCAACAAGGTCAAATTCTTGATCTGTGCTATCCCATTTAAAGATACCAAAACGTGTTGTGTGTGTTTCTAACCAATATGTCATATCTGCCGGTGCAGATGTTGGTCTAGTATTTTTACCAATTAACTCGCCAAGGTCAATATCTGCTCTTAGTACATATGCTCGGCTAGTTGTGCCAAGCAAACTGTATGCAGTTTGTAAACCATACTCATTTAGTTCATAACCATGAATAGGTGTTCCGCTTGTGTCGGTATAAAATGTTGGTGTGCCAAAGAAATTTACTACATCTCGTTGACTTGTTAGTACATAAAGGTCGCCTGCGTTTGCAGCAAGCGTTCCTGTTGCAACTGTACCTTGGGGGGTAAGTTTGTTTTCTGCGCTTGCAACAATTACAAGCGGAACAGTAGATACTGAGTTTGGAGCGTATTGACTTTCGTCTGTAATACTTACGTCTACTCCTGGAGATACTAATGCCATTGTGTTAGATCCTTTTTAAATATAACTATATTTAGCTATTTAATCTTAAAATAGCGGTTTTTAACTGAACCTTTAAAACCTTTAAATAGTAATATGACATTAAACAACTGTAAAGTATGCAATAAGAATCCTGTTACTGTAAATTATGTACGCAACGGCAAAACCTATTATAGGAAGATATGCTATTATTGTACAAAAGAAAAAAAGCAAGCACAAGATCAGAAAAAACATCTATTGAAAAAAAGCGGATATCTCAAAAAAACAACATGCGACAGGTGCAATTTTATTAGCAAAACTCCAGAACAAATAAAAATACACTATCGAGACAGTAATTTATACAATGTGTCATCGAATAATTTACGTAGCTATTGTATTAACTGTATAATTGAAGTAAAAAATAATCCTGCTGCAGATAAAAGATCTATTATAGCAGATTTTTAACTATTTCTTTTTAGGCTTTGCTGGTCGCCGCGCCTTATTTAAGATTTTAGTTAGCAACGAACTAGGATCGATACGTTTGGTTCTTTTTGATCGGCGTGCTGCTCTTGCTGACGTTTTTGCTCTAGTCTTTTTCATTTGTATACGTTTAGCAATATCAATTGGACCAAAACATGCTGCCATGTTGCTTACACGTTTGCCTGCCCTAGGACCGCTGCTACAAGAAAACTTTTGAGTAGTACTTATACCGCCGTTTTTTCCCTTCTTACGAGAAAACACCATACTAGTTTCGCCAAGGTTATTGTTATTTGATTTATTGGAAAATTCATGTAATCTCATAATTTTATCCTATCACAAACCACATTGGTGCGCCACCGTCGACATAATTAGACAAATCTTGTAATAAGGTAGCCATTTCGTTTTCTGCTTCTGCTTTAAGAGCTGCACCATTAAGAACAGTGCCACCAGCTGGACCTGCAACAGTAGCAAACTTTTCTCTAGCTTCACCTAAAGATTTTTTAACCATTGCTTGTGTATAACCTTTAATCCATGGATAAGCATATACATCTTGTAGCAACATAAAATCAGGCTTTTGGTTATGTGCCCAAAGCAATACTGATTCTTCGCTATTTCTTGGGCGCCTAACTAATGTAAGTTTTTTAGTCGAGGGATTAAATGTATAATTTACATATCCTCCAAACATCTTACTAGCTTGCTCCTGGTACTGTGCAAAAAATTCATAGTTTGCAAGCCCGCCGACACGACCACTTTGTAGCAAATACATATTCATAAAGCCAGCTTCAAATGGCTCAAGACTTGTAGTACTACTACTGGCACTGCCAAGAGTCCTACGGAAAACTTGCTGAACACTCATTACTTCTGTTGGTAGAGTATATTCGTTTTGATCTTCTACTAGATCTAAAAAGAGATAACTTTCTTCAACTGCATTACTACTACGCTGTCTATAGGTTTCCAATGACTGTTTAAATCCATACTCGTAATGTGCTGGATCTAATTCAACATCAACCATGTCTCCGCCAAGATTATAGTATATGCTTTTAAATAATTCAGATTTTAATTCATCAATTGTTGCCATACTATTATTTATGGCAATTGAGTAATATTAAAATTGCCAACAATTGCATATTGTTTTCTACGATGCTTTTAGAATCACAGTATCGTTATTAAATCTACCATTAAGTTTTATTTCAACAGCATTGATATTGTCCATAAACTTTCGCAGTACAACTTTACCAGCTTTTTTAAATTCTTTTAGCTGCACTTCAGGTTTGCGTAATGTTTTTTGAACGCTTAGTTTTTCATCAAAGAACAATAATGTTGTACCTTTTACCTGTATTGTAGTATGCTCCTCGGCCACATACTTGCCTAGCTTTCGTGTTTTGGTATTAAAAACCCATACTTCAGTAGCACCAACTATATCAATTGGATTGACGCTGACAAGTTGATATTTTTCATCTCGTACTTGATACTTGATTTTTGCAACCATTTTTTCTTTACTTGGTGCTTTTTTGACACGAGGCTTACGAGTAACTTTTGACGATTCGATGATCATATCCAAAGAACTCATAAGATTTTCTAATCCAATAAGCCATTTCTTGGCTTGATCTTTGCTAACATGTGCATACCCTTCTCGTATTTGTAATGCATAGTCGGCTAGCAACTCATCTTTAATTTTTTTAATTTCTGCATTTGATGGCATATTAACTACAGTTTGTGCTTCAGCTAGTTGATCTGCATAAAAGTTTTTAATTTTACGAGCATGTGCTTGGGATATATTATTTTTAACAAAATGATTTGTAAAGTCAAAACTTTTAGGATCAAATGTGCTTGGACTAGAAATAATATCCTCTAACCATTCTTCAATAGCATCACACGCATCCATTGCTTGATTGCGTATACGTTCCTGAATACTAGGTACGTAAATATTCTTTTTAGTAGATTCATCAACTTTCTTTTCTTCAAGTATTTCTGTACCTTCTTCTGCTAATTTAAGAATCCACTCGTCGATGCCTTTGCTGTATACCTCGGGTACAAGATTAGGTTGATTAGTTAAAAGGTATGCTGCACAAGCCCAATGGCTTTTCCCGCCAATTTTCCAATCTGGTAACTTGTTAATTGCACTAACAGTCTTCTTGTTGTAATTATTTTTAATGTATGTTTTGACAGTTGTTAACCACTCCTTTGATTCAACATCGTAATGAGTATAATACTTGGCTTTGTTCCAAGTTAGTCCTTTTGTCGGCATAAGTGGCATCATATTTGCGCCTCGACGTACCGAACGTGATGTTTTCTTTTTAGGTTTTATTGCTACTTTATTTGCTTTAGCCATGATCAATCCTTATTACGATACTTGTACACAATCAATTGCCACGCAGAATCATTATCTACCTGGGCAAGTTGTGTATCGTGTATTTCAAACAATTTGCAAAATAGTTCACCAGTTGTCAACGGACCAGTATATGTGTCAGCTTCACTAATAAA
>Ga0206124_10002380_pt1 | contig 14088 bp, 12 predicted proteins | sample Helgoland_Spring_3_FD_148671 | JGI IMG/M metagenome (GOLD analysis project Ga0206124, IMG submission 148671) | Pelagic subsurface seawater microbial communities from Kabeltonne, Helgoland, North Sea - Helgoland_Spring_Bloom_20160321_2 | ecosystem: Environmental > Aquatic > Marine > Epipelagic ... | reverse complement strand
CCCCCGTATGGGCAGTAGTGGTGCCGCGGGAAGGTAATGAGATCGACAAAGAGCAGCTGATCGAATTTTGCCGCGAGCGCATTGCCACTTACAAAGTGCCCAAGGGCGTGGATGTGCAGTTAGAACCTCTCCCCAAATCGGGCCCAGGCAAAGTCCTGAAGAGGGAGCTGCGCGCGCCCCATTGGGAAGACCAAGATCGCTCGGTTAACTGATGGCCTGAGGATAGCTTGATCTCCCACTCTTGCAGCACTCCCTTGGCGCAGACGCCTACGCAAACCCCGAACTCAAAACCTGATTAACAGTATGACGCAACCAGCTCCTCGCTGAGCTGCCATAGTTTTTTTGCCTCCTCTGCCGTTGCGAACTTGGCGACTTCCGCTCGCTGTCGCTTAAAAAAATAATGGCCATCTGCACTCTTACTAAGCGGGTCTTCCGAGCTCGCCAACCAAATGAATGTATCTGCCCCCTTCTCCTGACTAATCATAGTCGGATACAAGAACAAGCCCAGTATCCGTGCCAACAAGCCTCCTTTTTTCCATATAGGAGTGCTAACCGTGCCTGGGTGAAAAGAACTTGTAACTACATTGCTATCCGCAAGCCGGCTCTGCAACTCCATGGCAGTCAACAGATTCATCAATTTTGAACGGCCATAGGCCTTCAGTGTGCTATAGCCTTTGCTCAGGCCAATATCATCGAAATCTAAAGCGCTATTGAAGTGCCCATAGGAACTGGTAAAGACAACCCTCGCAAGCCGTTCGTCAGCCGCCTTTAAAATCGCCGGCAACAATTTCTTAGTGAGCAAAAACCCACTCAAATGATTGCTGACAAGCGTAGTTTCGAAGCCCTCCGCTGTCACGCTCCTCACTCCGTTAGCACCTCCCGCATTATTACATAACACGTCGATTTCGGGCATGTCTTGCAGAAGACAATCTGCCATCGCACTAACACTCGCCAGTGAAGCGAAATCCGCCAGATAGAGGCTGACGTTTTCATTACCCGTTGCCGCAACTATGTCTGCGATCGCCTCCCTACCTCTCTGCTCGCTGCGGCACAGTAGTGCGACATTTGCACCCAACTCGGCGAAACGCCGGGCTGCAATGAAACCGATTCCACTATTGGCACCTGTCACAACATAGTTTTTCCCACTTAAATCTTCTCGATCCATCTGGCCCGCCCTCACTGTTGAACGCTCTCTTTTTTCGAATTCTACACTTGAAATTAGACTCACCCACCCTATCTAGAAATTTTAGGTACATTTGACATTCAAAACGGCCTGACAGCTCCGTGTTTATTTGCTTATAGGCCACCGTCTACAAACTTAAAGGAGGACGCTATGAGGACTGAAATTAAGTATAGATTGGTACTGGCATTCGGCCTTATCTGCTTGATTGGTTTTGCCGGACAATCCATTTTATTGTGGAAGGCTCATGACAGGCTGGCTTATTTAGAGCCAGCCTCGCAGCCAATACCAACAAAGATAGAGCAACAGATACTTGCAGAATTAGATAAGAAAGCTCCACCGATAACGCAACAGACACCATTCACAATGCCCGGAGCCTTCTCTACTGTTAACCAGATTCAAAACGCTATGGATTCGATCTTTTCAGGATTCGGATCCTACCCCTTTCCAAACACCAGTCTATTCTCAAATGGATTCGGACAGGGTATACACTCAATCAGTGCTGCACCCGAAATTGCGCTAGATGAAACAGATAGCAACTACCAGATATTAATCCCCGTCGATCCGACACAGGAAATCGAGGTAAAAACCAGCATAGAAAATAATTCGGTGTCTGTATCCGGAGTCATCAAAGAACAGCTTCGGCAATCCCGGAACAGCTTTGCATCATCTTTCCTTAGCCAGCGTCAATTCGCGAAGACTGTGAAATTGCCGCGTCCTGTCGATGAATTTGGCATGACTACCGAGCAAACTCAGGAGGGCATAAAGATTACCATCCCCAAGAAAGCTAGCTAGGCGTGCTCGCCGCCGAGCCGCTTAATTCGGCTCGGCACTTTTCCAAATAGACTCCGCTTCTTGTACTATGACCCCAAAGCGACTACTCCTTTATACGCTAACACCATCCCTAGAGCGAAAAATATGAGTAATATCCCCATAAGCAGATTTAAGGTTCCAGAACTGGATGAGCTACCTGAAGATATACGCCAACGCATTTTAGCTGTACAGGAAAAGGCTGGTTTCATTCCTAATATTTTTCTTGCTCTGGCTCACAGGCCGGACGAGTTTAGGGCCTTCTTTAGCTATCACGATGCCTTGATGGAGAAGTCAGAGGGCCTAACTAAGGCCGAGCGCGAAATGATAGTGGTCGCAACATCCGGGATCAATCAATGCATCTACTGCGTCGTAGCCCACGGCGCAATTCTCAGAATTCGGGAGAAAAACCCACTCATCGCAGATCAAATCGCAACTAATTATCGTAAGGCTAATATCACACCGAAACAGAAGCTGATGCTGGATTTCGCCGTGAAGGTCTCGCAGCAATCCCATGAAATTCAGGATTCCGACATCACCTCCTTACAGGAAAACGGTTTCAGCAGCGAAGAGATCTGGGATATTGGCTCCATAGCCGCTCTATTCGCCCTGTCCAACCGCATGGCCAATATGGCTGATATAAGGCCAAATACTGAGTTTTACACCATGGGCAGAAGCGAAATCGACTAGAAATCAGTAACTAGGTACTGTACTTTCCCAATTACCCCTTATTTGTACCCATGTTTTTCTTCCCCTGAAACTCCGCAGATTGTAGTCTGCTGTAGGTAATGGCTGACAGTTCCGTCAAACGCAATTAATAAGATAATAATAAACAGCCAATGGCTATGCAGAATCCTAATATATCTGCCAGCGCCTATACCGGCCAAAGCACTCAGATCCAACCGTCCTTGGGTAGCCGTCTCTATGAAGACGATTCCGGAGCGATATTGCTGGGGCAACCTCCCGAAGTTCTAAAGGGTTTGCTGCTCCATGGAGTCACGAATTTCGATACGCTCGTCCTCCCCGACATTAAGGAGAAGAGCAGGTCCCTTACGAACAGTCTCGAATTTCCCCTGTATTTCTTCTTATTCGTGAGTAAAGGCCTGGAACAAGGCCGAAGACTCAACCTGGTCGGTGAGACCCCAGATATTTCTCATGCCCTGCGCCTGTTGCGTATCACGCTATTCGGACCAACCCGTGACGAATTGAATGGCTGGCAAACAGACAAGGCACTTGCCAACGAATGGCTTGCAGCAAGCGAAGAGCTCGCTCTCAAAGACAAGTATGGCGAGATCATTCCCGTTCAAGACTTCTTCAATATCCTGCCATTCAGGGATGGCTGGGTAAAAGTTGGCGATCAAGCCATTACCCATGTCGATACAGATGTCTTCGATATAGCCAGTGGCGGCAGGTCCGTGCGCATCGATCTCAACGAAGACACCGAAATCCAGCCACCCTACAAAGTCGAGCCTGACTACGTCCCAGGCGGCTTGGTTAAGATGGGTATCGAAGTGTTGGGTGGAGCCTCTGGCTTCACCCCCACTGAGCCCTGCACCGGACTGGCATTCTGCTATAACGGGGAATACCTGCTAATAGATGCCATTCCCTTCCTAGACCAGCACCTTTTTGCTCGCGGCATTTCCAAGAATCAGGTTGCAGCCGTTTTCCTAACCCACCTGCACGATGATCATTCCTCTCTGTTCCCGTTGATGCTTATGCCTCATCGAGTCGATCTCATTACTACGCGTGAGATCTTCAATATGGCGATGGAGAAAATTTCATGCGGTATAGGCTGGACGCTCAATGCCGTTTGTGAACACTTTAATCTGGTTGAGGTTACCCCGGGCGAGCGGATGAACTACTTTGGCCTGACTATCGAGCCACATGTAACAGTCCATAGCATCCCAACCATTGGTGCTACCTTCTCTACTGTGAACAAGGGTATAGAAAGAGAAATCTGCATCATAGGTGACAACCATTCCATGAGCGCCATACGCGACCTGACAGAACGAGGCTTGATTCGCGAGAGCACGACGAAGAACCTGGAGCGACTGTACACCGATAGGTTCTCACTACTAGTAGCCGACGGCGGCGCAGGGGCTATTCATGGCGATCCTGCCGATGCCATTCAATCAGCATCGGATCGAGTCGTGTTTGTTCATGTGGAAGAGTTAGCCAACGAATTCAATACAACGTTCTCCTTAGCAACTTCCGGTAAGCGCTATACGATTCTGGATGGCGATTCAGCAATTTATACCTCACAGATCAATCACTATCTTACCGAGTGGCTTGGCCGCCCCTTTCTAAACAGGTGGATGCGCAGCCTGCTCGCGGAAGAAGAAATTCGACGCTATAACGCAGAGGATGTAATCCTGGTTCAAGATGCGACGACCCGTGGCTACGTCTATTTGATACTGACTGGCTACTGTGACGTAGTCAAACACGACGGCTTCCGTCTTAGCAAAGACGCGGAATTGCAGGCAGGAGACATTTTAGGCGAGATGGCGGTTATCACTGGAAGCGGGACGCGCAACGCTAGCGTCATCGCGAAGACTCCGGTTACCTTATGCGTCTTCTCGGAGGAAACGTTTAAATCTTTTATCGTCGCGGAAGGATTTCAGGACAAGTTGCTGCAGCAGTGGTCACTGCGGCCCTCTGTCTCACGGCAGCCTCAGTTTGCCAACATGACTTCGACTGTATTGGAAAAACTCTGCCACATTGGCGAGTCACTGGTACTGAAGGAAGGTGGCAGCTATGAGCTATCAGAATATACCTGGTGTCTGCTAGCAGGTGGTGAAGCATCACTCAATGGCAAGAATATGTATCGCTACGAAGACTTCGGCGCCAGACCCTTCGCCGAGTCCGATAGCGGGCTTATCGTAAGCAAGGAAGGCTGTACGCTAATACTATTTGATGCAAGAAGACTCGATCGTCTGCGAATGCGCACGCCGCAACTGAACTACTTTCTGCGTAAGCTTCGCGGTGAAGAATTGAATAATCAGGTGTCGTGGAAATTGGGCTTAGTCGATATTCACAGTTAGTTAACTCGAGCAAGCCGTTCGAAACGCTAACACCACTTAGCGCTTTAGTTTAAGTAACAGCTGATCAATTCGGTCGATCGAAAAAGGCTTGGAAAAGCTTTCGACTACATTAAGGTTCATTTCCTTGCCAATATTCTTGGTTAGCCTTATTTTTTCATTGTCCATTCCGCTGATGAGAACGATCATCGATCTGCTTTCTACTTCTACCAAAAAATTAAATACCGCTAAACCATCGTAGCCCTTCTCCGACATATCCATGTCACTATCTAAGCCTAGATCCAGATCCAGAAAGATTAAGTCTGGCAAAAAGTTTCGGTAAGTCGCTTTGAGCTCTCTAAAATCGTTAACGGAAGCCACGTCATAACCCGCCACCCTTGCGACTTCTTCAATCAGGTCCGTAATATCTTTATTGTCATCAACGATCAACAGTTTCCGAAATTGATGACTTACCGCTTCACTCGTCATGACGCTATCCGTTTGAAAATAATATTTAGCCGGTAAGGCCCAGTCTCAGTACAGATTATATCGTCTGATTAGACTGTAGCATCAATTTTCATTTACCCTACACGTGAAATACGCCCCTGCGTAACAATCTTAGAATAAAATCGTAGGAATAGTCTTATAAATACCCGATACTCTGAGCGATATGACGAGAGCGTTTCTAAGTTAGTTAATCTATTTATTCAGATACCTCTAGAACCCCAATGACAGCAATTCAAGACATGGATATTCGCGCGTTGAACGACGCCGAAACTTCTGAGAACAGAATCCACAGCGATGAGATCGCACTCAAATATGGCTTCACTGGAGCACTGGTAAGTGGCGTGAACGTTTTCGGCTATCTTAGCCAGCCTCTAACCCAGCACCTGGGTGGAACATTTCTAGATAGAGCCGCCCTAAGTGTGAAGTTTTTCAAGCCGGCGTACCACGATGAAGTATTGCACATTAAGACCGAGAAACTACACAGCGCTGAAGACAGCTCCATCTTCACGAGCAGCGCTTACAATCAACAGGGAATTCTATTGGCACAGCTAGAGACAGCGCTCGGCACTAGCATTCCCGAAATTCGAGAGCCTCAGACAATCTCGCAAGACAAAGAGCTAGCAGTCAGGCCTGAGATATCTTGGGACGGTATCCATCTCGACCTAGCAGCTCCGGACTTCCTATGGACACCCCAGGACGAGGACAATAGACAGCGAGTGGACGCGCAGCGCGATAACGCCCCTATGTATCGGGGGCCTGATGCCTACATACACCCTTACTATCTGCTGGATGCTTGCAACAAGGCGCTGATGCGAATGTTTATCTTACCCGCCTGGATTCATACCGGCAGTGATGTGATCATCAGGCGGCCTATTCGAGTTGGGCAAGGGATTCTGATTCGCACTGTACCCACCGAGAAGTGGGAACGAAAGGGTCATCAATTTATACGCTTGTCTATTACGATGAGCGTAGACGACGAGCCCGCTATTCAAGTGCAGCATACAGCCATATTTCGAATCGCCGTTTGAATGCTCACTGTTTTTCAGACTATTTTTTACTAAGCCTTTTTGCTCTCTAACGTATAAGCTGCTCCCTATTCTAATTCGCACGGCGCAACAGGCATGACCATAAGTCATCCCGACGTTGGCTGGAAACGGTTATCCAATGCAGTAAATAGTGGTAGGCTCTTACGCAGCCATAATCGAAAGTAGATCTATCATGAAATATTCAAAAAACATCGCCGCACTATGTACTCTAGCCGCGTGGTCACTGAGCATGACCTCTACCCCCCTTATTGCCGACGAATTACGTGAGAATATTCTTACCTTACGAGAGCGGGCCACCATAGAGAATCAGATTCTAACGGAGCGTTTAGATACCCTCGTACCCGAACTCATGCGCCGGGAAAACATCGATGCCTGGGTCATTATTGCCCGCGAGTACAACGAAGACCCCGTACTAAAGACAATGCTGCCCGCAACATGGCTGAATGCACGCAGGCGCACGGTATTGCTGTTTATGGATCACGGGGATGAACGTGGCGTGGAGCGACTTGCCGTTGCTCGCTATGCGGTGGGTGGCATATTCCCCGCCGCCTGGAATCCCGAGGAGCAACCGAATCAATATCAACGCATCGCCCAGCTATTAACGGAATTTAATCCCGGCAGCATAGCCCTCAATTATTCCGACAGCTACGCCTTGGCTGACGGTTTGAGCTACTCCGAATACAGAGACTTTAGCTCAGCACTACCTACCGATTTGAAGAATAAGATTGTTTCAGCTGAGAACCTGGCGGTAGGTTGGCTGGAAACTCGCACAGCCTCTGAGATGGAACTTTACAAGGATGTGATGACCATCGCACATGGCATTATCGCCGAAGGCTTTTCCGCCGAAGTGGTTAAGCCTGGGGTCACAAGTATCGAAGATCTTACCTGGTGGTACCGCCAACGCGTAAACGATCTTGGCCTAGACACATGGTTCCATACAGGGATCGAGCTAATGCGCTCAGAAGCCCTGCAAGCTGCTATTGGTGACGACCCCGAGCAGCAGAATATATTCCATAAAGGCGACATGATTCATATCGATTTCGGGATCAGTTATCTAGACTTACAGACCGACACTCAGCAGAATGCTTATATTCTAAAGGATGACGAAACAACTGTTCCCGACTATTTGGTCGCAGCCCTGCATAAAGGCAATGAGCTACAGGACATACTGACCAGCAACTTTCAAGTCGGTCGCACCGGAAATGAAATACTGCGCCGCACTAGAGAACAGGCGGTGAGCGCGGGCATTGGTCCTATCATCTATACCCATCCGATTGGCTTACATGGCCATGCGGCTGGGACGACAATTGGCATGTGGGACAAACAAGATGGCGTACCTGGCTCAGGTGACTACAAGATGAACCCCAACACAGCCTATTCCATAGAATTGACGGCGCTTGTTAGTGTTCCCGAATGGAGTAGTGAGCAGCTCTCTATAAAACTCGAAGAAGACGGGTTTTATGATGGAACGAAATTCGAGTATATTCGACCTAGACAAACTGAATACCATGTAATTCAGGCAGACTGAACAATAACAATAGGACAACATCATGCCCCTCGATATCACATTTACTCTGAGCGATAGGGATCTGGAAAGATTCAAGACAATCGTAATGAAGGCCAGATCCACTGCTTCCAATCCGCAGGGAAAAGCAGAGATCGAGAAGGCGCCTATAAGATTGTCGAAGTGGCAATGAATACTGACCTTCCAGACTTCATCGCACAGAGACTTCTGCAACTCAAGACTCTGCTCGAAATGATGAAAGATACCGAGTGGGACCTTAGCGAGATAGATCGCGAAAGGGTTATTAGTGCCATGGCCTATTTTGCCGACCCTATCGACCTCATCCCGGACCATATTCCAGGCATTGGCTTCCTGGATGACGCGATGTTCGTAGAGATTATTATCCGAGAACTACGCTCTGAAATTTCAGCCTACGGTGAATTCTGTCGATTCCGAGATGCAGAAGATGAACGCCTCGTCGCCGAGGGCAAAGATCCCTCCGAGAACAGAGATCAATGGTTAGGTGCTAAACGAGATGAGCAGCATTCGAAAATTGCCGAGACAAGAAGTTCAGTCAATGAAGAGTTCTTGTTTCACATCTTGTAGCCTCAAATCCTCAAAATAGCATGATAATACGGCCATGCTATTTTGAACGCAGTGACTCTAGTCTGTAAAACCTTCAGCGAGACTCTCTCTATCCAAGGCCCTGCCATTCAAATAGACAGACTCGATCGACCGGGTATTGCGAATATCATCCAAAGGATTGTTTTCCAATACCATGAAATCTGCGCTATACCCTGGCCGCAATAGACCCAGATCATTCAATCCCAGCCTCTGTGCTGGCTTGCTGGTTGCCGCGACAATAGCCTGCATGGGTGTCATTCCCAGGCGCACAAAGATTTCCAGCTCACGGTGCCCGGTATAGCCAAAAAAATGATCGGGGACCGCACCGGCATCTGTGCCTAACAAGATGTCTACATCGGCATCGAGCAAGGCGGCAAAGCTTGTCTGCAGCTCAGATTCCAAACTTTCTGATCGCAGCGGGGTCAGCGAACGCCTGTCACTCTCCAGCAGTCGAGCTGCAACAGATTCCGGCAGCGATTGCTGCAGAAAGGGATCGAGTCCTATCGCTTCCCTGCGCAATTCACCCAAACCCATATTTGGCACTACGAATGCTTCCGCCTGCGCCAATTGCCTAGCTATATCCATACCTAGATCGGCACCGATTCTTCCGTGTAAAAAACCTGTGACGCCAGCGTCTATTAGACCAGGCATATCGCTGGCATACTGTTGATGCGCATAGACATCGATGCCATTTTCGGTAGCTGCCGCTACGATTTCCCTATACAGATCCTGAGAAAGCTTTTGCTGACTTCCTCCGCGATCATCTACCCAAATTTTGATGACCGATAGTTTCTTTGCCGCTATCTGCTGGACTGCCTCCGTAGCCTGCTCAGCACTCGCCACACCGTAAAGGATTTTCTGTCCTGTCTGTTGTTCCAAGGCCAAGGCATGAACCAGGAACTGATCATTCGGACCCTGCCCTGGAGGAGCCATGCCAGCCGCGAACAGAAAACGCGCAGCATCAAAATCGCCTCGCAGTTGTGCCTGCTGCACTTCTAGAGCCAAGACATCTGGATCACTCCCTGCAGAAAATACTGCGGAAAACCCGTAGTAGGCATAACGTTGCAAATGATCGATGAGATTGTCACGACTGTAGTTACTCCCCCCCCAACTCCTGTGACCCTCGTACCCTAAATGAGCATGGCTGTCGATGAAGGCAGGAACTAAGGTTTTGCCATTCAAGTCGATTACCTCGACACTCTCATCAATCTCCATGTTTGAGCGCAGACCTACACTCACAATGCGACCATCCGCAATAAGCATCGCCGCGCCCTGCTGCACCGATCCATCACCAATGATTACCGGGGCATTTTCCAGTAACAAAGGAGCCTGCCTTGCTTCCTGAGCCTGACTTGCGGCAAGGGGCAACAGCAGCAAAACCAGCAGCTGCACAGGCACCCCAATTGCAGCCAGAAATGGCCTCAAGACAGGGTGACGGGTAGGAAAACCTTCAAACAAGCTAACGATGTCAAATGACTGCCGTATATGCATTTTCTAACTCTCTTTTTGTCTCTGAGACTGTTAATCTAGCATCTTTATATAGCTATCCCATATAGGCTTCTGCTTTGATACAGGACACATCTCACAAAAAGCTCAGCGAGACCGATGCGCTTGCGCTCGCGTCAAGAACCGATACAGCAGCGCTTGCCGCTGAGGCCCGAGCGCTTTGTGACAACGCCCATGGCAGTATCATCACCTATTCCAAGAAGGTCTTCATACCCTTAACACACCTGTGTAGGGATGTTTGCCACTACTGCACATTCGCGCGCACACCAAAACGTATCGATCAGCCCTATATGCCAGTCGAGCAGGTCCTCGAACTCTGCCAGCAAGGCGCTGCCGAAGGTTGCCAGGAGGCACTGTTCACCCTTGGTGAAAAGCCCGAACTTAGGTACAAGGCAGCCCGTGACGCACTCGCCGAATTAGGCTTCGAATCGACTATAGACTATGTAATCGAGGTAGCCGGCAGAGTTCTCAAGGAAACCGGCCTCATACCTCATATCAACGCTGGCAATATGACCGCGGAGGAAATCGACAGGCTGCGCCAAGTCAGCGCCTCGATGGGCATCATGCTGGAATCTGCCTCGTCTCGTCTCTGCGAGAAAGGCATGCCTCATTATGGCTCGCCGGATAAAGACCCTAAGACACGACTCGAAACTATAGAACTCGCAGGCAGAGCCCAAGTGCCCTTTACCTCAGGAATCCTTATTGGCATCGGTGAAACAAGGCTGGAGAGAATTGAATCATTTCTGGCACTGCGTCGCGCACATGAAAAACACGGACACCTGCAGGAAATCATTGTGCAGAACTTTCGTGCGAAGCCTAATACCAAGATGGCACAGGCCCCGGAGCCTGACTTGCATGAACTAGTTTGGACTCTGGCGGTGGCAAGATTAGTCTTCGGTGCACAGATGAATATTCAGGCCCCGCCAAACCTTAGCCCAGGTGTTCTTCCCCAGCTAGTCGATGCCGGAATAAACGATTGGGGAGGCGTTTCGCCCCTGACGCCCGACCATGTAAATCCAGAAGCACCCTGGCCACATCTTGAAAACCTGGCAAGAGAAACGGCCGCTGCCGGAAAGTTTCTGGAGCAGCGCCTAACCATCTATCCCAAATACGCGACAGACCCTCAGAGATGGCTAGACGACAAGTTAAAATTTTCAATCATGAAACAAAGCGACAGTAGCGGCTTCGCCAAGAGGGACCAGTGGACACCGGGTGCGAGCGAAGCTATTCCAGACCTGGATAGAAACCTACTGCATGACGCCGTTCCCATTGAAAAAGTCTCTGCCGAAGTGCAACGAATCGTAAAGGCCTGCGAAGATCAGCAGGAACTCACTATCTCCGATGTCAGTCGCTTATTCGAAAGCCGCGGAGCCGACTTCGCCTATGTCGCTCAGTCTGCCAACAAATTAAGACAGCAGTGCAACGGCGATACTGTCAGCTATGTCGTAAACAGAAACATTAATTACACCAATGTTTGCTATTTTAAATGTCAGTTCTGTGCGTTCTCGAAAGGAAAGCTCAGCGAAGACCTGCGCGGTCGCCCCTATGATATAAGCGCCGAAGAAATTGCCAGACGAACCATCGAAGCCTGGGATCGAGGAGCCACCGAAGTCTGCATGCAGGGTGGAATTCATCCAGACTACACCGGTCAGACCTATCTCGATATTATCGAAACCGTGAGAAATGCAGTGCCAGACATGCATATTCATGCCTTCTCCCCACTAGAAGTATGGCAGGGAGCTGCCACGCTAGACATTTCACTGGAAGAGTTCCTCGAGAAGCTTAAAGCGGCCGGCTTGAATACCTTACCTGGCACTGCTGCGGAAGTCTTAGATGATGAAGTCAGAGAAGTGCTATGCGCGGATAAGCTAAATTCCCAGCAGTGGCTTGAAGTAATGGAAATGTCGCACAAGGTCGGCTTTAAAACTACCGCGACTATCATGTACGGTCATATCGACAGACCCAGACACTGGGCCAACCACCTGCTCAGAATTCGTGCTCTACAAAAACGCACTGGCGGCTTTACCGAGTTCGTTCCCCTGCCCTATGTGCATATGGAAGCCCCCATGTACCTCAAGGGGCGCTCTCGCCGCGGCCCAAGTTTCCGTGAGGCGGTGCTAATGCACGCAGTAGCCAGATTGGTATTTCATGGCCAGATTCAAAACATTCAGGCATCTTGGGTCAAAATGGGCCTCGATGGAGTGGCTGCCTGCCTAAACGCTGGAGCCAATGATCTAGGCGGCACATTGATGAATGAGAGCATTACCAGAGCAGCAGGAGCGAGTTACGGGCAGGAATGGACAGCTCAAGCCATAGAAGACACAATTAGTAACATGGCCCGGCTGCCTCGTATGCGCAATACACTGTATGCTTGCGCACCATCGGAACGGCATCAAACCGCTATAAACGCGCAGGAATTGCGCGAGATCGAGAATAACTCTGCAGACAAGAAACAGCGCAGCAAGAAACTGGAAAACCTGGCTCAAGCTATCTAGCAGACCGACATAAATTTATGAAGCCGCAAGACATGAAAACCAAACCTTCTCCCTCTACGTACCTACTACCAAACTGCCTTCTATAAATAAGGTCTACCAACCAGGAATAGTTAAACTCAGAATGAAAATCGCAATCACCGGGGCAAACAGCAGTGTTGGCCTAAATCTATTGAAGCATATAGTCTCCGCAACAGATATTAATGTAATCGCTGGCGTTCGTTCCGAACGTGCAATGAAATCCCTGCCGAGTTCCCCTCAGGTAGACCCGCGCATTATTTCCTATCAGGATCCGGCCCAACTAGCGGCCGCCCTTGAAGGAGCAGACTGTATCGTGCACCTCGCAGGCATACTGATAGAAGACAAAAATACCAGCTATAAAAGTGCGAATGTCGACGCTACCGAAGCCGTAGTGAAAGCTGCGCAACAACTGAATACAAAACATTTGGTATTCATAAGTGTAGTTGGCGCAAGCGCAGATTCTGCTAACGCCTATTTTCGATCGAAAGGTCTAGCCGAGGAAATCGTTAATAGATCGGGCCTCCCTGCTAGCATAATTCGCACACCCATATTACTGGGTCCGAACACCGCCGGCGCAAGCTCTATCATAGGCGCAGCCACACAGAGTAAAACCAAAATTCTTGGCGGCGGCAAATATTTCATGCGCCCACTAGACATCGACGACCTCAATCAGGCCATCTTGAATTGCTGCAATAGCGAGTCAACGAAGGCTGCGCTGTATGAACTGGTTGGACCCGAGCCAATTAGCTACCGCGATCTTATTCAGAAGACTGGGTCGATGATGAACAACAACGTTGAAATTGGTTCTGTTCCAATATTTCTCGCCAAGTTGGTTGCATCTATTAGCTCGCGCATCAAAGGAGGCGGCATAACTCCTACGGTGATCGACGTGATAACTATGGACGAAGTGGTCGCCGACAACGCCGATGACGCATTGAATATTTCACTAACGCCTCTACAGAACACTCTTGAAAAAATCCTGGAGCACAAGAAAAACAAATGAGCGAAGAAACCCAAAATACTGCTGAAGAAACAGCCCCCTCCGATGAAAATATGGCTCCTGGCAAGAAGAAGCCCAACCCAATCGGCCGCGTATTATTCCTAATACTTACCGCCGCCTGTTTTGCCTATCTCTATTACAGGCTAAACGGCGCTGCAGCACGTGAAGGACTCGGGCTTGTCGAATATATGAGCCAGGTATTCTCCACAGTGAATTGGGTTCCATGGCTACTGCTAATGATCGGCTACTCGTTATTCTACTTCGCCATAGACACTCTGGTAGTGACCAAGGCGCTAAACTGGTTTATTGCCGACATCAAATACAAAGACATCATGCCTATACGCGCCAGCGCCTATATCATTTCTATCTTCAACGAGCAGA
>Ga0206124_10002370_pt1 | contig 14116 bp, 14 predicted proteins | sample Helgoland_Spring_3_FD_148671 | JGI IMG/M metagenome (GOLD analysis project Ga0206124, IMG submission 148671) | Pelagic subsurface seawater microbial communities from Kabeltonne, Helgoland, North Sea - Helgoland_Spring_Bloom_20160321_2 | ecosystem: Environmental > Aquatic > Marine > Epipelagic ... | reverse complement strand
GGGGAAAAAGAAACGTTTGGGTTTCGCACCAGAAACCAAAACCTTGTCCGGCCGCCAAAAGGCGATTGGCGTCACTAACAATCTCGAACGCTTATTTACCGACGTACGTAAAACCTTTGATACCCACACCAAAAGTTCCTCAAACCCGGTTTATTCTACCCGTTAACTCATGCCCAGCAAAAGAATGGCATCATTAATCCAGTCTGCTTTAACCAAAATCGTCGCGCCGACGTCAACTCGCGCGTCGTCCTCGTCGAGAATGAGTAAAATCGCGACGCCAATTTTCGCGTCGTCGTCTTCGATGCAAATGCGCTCGGTGCGAACCGTTGCGAACGCGACGTTGTCCAAATCATTCGTCGGTTCCGCGCAGCGTTCTTTTATGAACGTGAATGCGTTTAACCAGCGAGGTTTGTTGATGTCCACGGAAGCGTACGACGCGGAATCTCCGGCGGCGGAATCGGAATCCAGTGGCGGCGAAGTGAAATTGTACATCGGCAATCTCTCCTGGGACATGGACGATCAAGCGTTGAACGATTTATTCTCGCAATACCAAGCGAGCGATTGCGTGATTGTGACGGACCGAAACACCGGGAGATCCCGCGGGTTTGGTTTTGCCACGGTGCCGTCGCAAGAGATGGCGGACAGCGCGATTGCTGCGTTGAACGATTCGGACCAGTTCGGGAGACAAATGAGAGTCGTCATTTCTTTACCGCCGGAGGAAAGACCGGCGAGAGAGCAAAGACCGAAAAGGAACTGGGACGCGGACGGAAGAAAAGTTTACTTCGGTAACTTGTCTTGGGGGATGGACCACTTAGACTTGCAAGACTTGTGCGCTGAGTTTGGTAACGTCGACGAGTCGAGACTGATCACCGACCGCGAAACCGGGAGATCCAGAGGCTTCGGTTTCGTGACCATGAGTTCGGAAAAAGAAGCGGAAGATGTCGTTGCGCAATTGAACGGTCAAGACGTTGACGGGAGAGTTTTGAGAGTTAACATTGCCACGTCGAACAAAGACGGGGGTGGCGGCGGCGGCGGCTATTAAATATAATAGATGTAAAAGGACTACAAAAAGAGAAGAAAACGAAAACAGAGAGTGTGTGTGTGTGTAAAGAGAGATGAATGGAGTGTTGAATACTGTACTAATAATACTGGAACACAATTTTAGATTTAGAATGAGAGAGAGAGAGAGAGAGAAATATACGGATTCATTAATGAAACCGAATGTAGATGAAACCTTTGTTTGAAATATCAAACGGCTTGCCTATTTACTCCTAAAAACTGCTACTTTAATACACTTTTACTGCTACGCTTTCATGCTTCTTCGCTATACATATCATTTTAAGAGGTTGATTTTACGATATCCTTCTCCTGATTGGCCATCTCCACCGCGTCGTTGAAGTATTCCGCGAATATCCTCAACACTTCCAATTGCGTCTCTTGTAACACCTCGTCCGCGTTTAAGCGATAGTCCTTCGACTTGTCCCACGTCGGAGTCATTGGGATTTTCTCAAACTTACGTCCCACGCCGCCGGCACCGCCCCATCGTCTCTTATCAAACTGCCACACGACATCATGGCTCGGTTTAGGGCCTATTTTGATTTCAGGTCCCCACGTATAATGCATGGCGATCGCTTTACCCAACTGCCCGTCCGCTGGAATTTGTACCATGGTATCCGCGAAAGGCACGGGCGGTAAACGAAACTGAAGCGGCGGTTCAATCTGTGCCGCGGCAAAGCTAAACGCGTACATATCTCTCACCCAACCAAAAACTTTTTGTATGACTGCGGATTCTTCAGACACAACCATTAACTCTTTCCATCTTTTGGCGACTCGAGTTAAATCTTTCGCGTACATTATTTGCGGCGCGTTCCCCGTTTGCGCCACGTCGGCGTACGGCACTTTGTCTTCGTACCCTTCGTGAAACACTTTCGAGGCTGGCATCGCGTCTGCGTGACTTGGAATTATGTAACCGAATAAAAACCCATAGCTGTGCCCTGGTTGTAACATAACCGACGGCGGCGGGGCTTTGACGAAAATATAATCCGCCTCCGCCATCAACACGTGCGAACACTTTTTCGCGTCTTCCGTTAAGCTCCAATCGTAAATCGCTCTCGCGCGATCTTTGACCGAATAGCTGCACGAATTGTCGCAGTCTGGATGCCATGGATCCGCTCTCCAAGTTGGAACGATATCTACGAGTTCATCGTCTTTCGTTCTGTGTAAAATGCGAATGAATCTCGCCATGATTCCAGCTTTGTCGTGTTTCATCGCCACGTTTTTCCACGAAGCGTAAACCAATCGAGTTTGCCAATTCATGTACCTACCACCATTACTGGTAATCATAGTCGTAATGCACGTTGGCGGCGACGCATCTTCTTCCACGGGATCGTATTGTACTGGTTCTGGATGCAACATCCCACTCGTATACGGAATCGCGTCGCCTTTCCCATACGTCGGCGGTTGCCACACGTTTTTGTTCTTCGCCAACCAACAGTTTTTATTCCTCGGGTCGTATCTCCACGTGTTGCACTCCTTCGAGTGCTCTTTACACGACTCGCAGCACTCTTGCCACGTCTCTTTTCTATTTCTCGCACCATTCTCCGCGGATAAATCTCCACTCACGGGCGTTGGACCCCAATATTCCGAGTTTTCAATCATGTGACACTCGGCGTAGCGTTCCTTCGTCTCGCCGTCTCTCGTTTGCCGCCATCGCTCGACGGACAATCCCGGCTTCTCGTAAAAACCGCCCTCAAACAGCTCCTTCTCCTGTTCGCTCGTATCCTCATCACCGTTGCTACTGCTACTGCTACTGAAAGCTTCTGCTTCCTTCTCGCGTAACTTCCTCTCCGCTACTTCTCTGAGAACTTTTTCCTCCTCCACTTTCTCTCTGAGTCGCTTCAACTCTTCTTTTTCCTTTTCGCGTTTCCGCGCGCGTTCGACTTCTAATTCTCTGTGGTACGCGTCTAAATTCCTCCCATCAAAATCACTTTTATCGTTGTCCATCCCGCCCATCCCGTGGTGTTGGTTTTGTTCAAACGTCTCTCGACTGAGAAAATCGCCGGGAAGTTCGTCCCCGGGACCGACGTCTCGACTGTCGCGATTGGCGATCGAAAGTATGAAGAGATACATGCTCAAACCAGACGCGAAGACGAAAAAGACGAACATATATTGCTTGCGAGGGGATTTTTTGAATCCCTTCGTTTTGGTGACGACCATTTCTCACTCCTGACGTTTGTGTGTTGTTGAATGTCTTGTGCGTTGAAAAGTGGTGAATTTACGCAAAAGAAAGTTGAGTAACTGACAAAGAAAAAATCCTCGCAACCTCGCCGACGCTGCGCCAATCCTGATTAAAATAACCCGCTCGGTACGCATACTTAATTAAAACGATGTACTCTCTCGCTCTCGCTCTCGCTCTCTAAATAAATAAATATGTATATGCGTGTGTTTTGTGGAATCAGTGTCCTCCCCGTCCTTTCTTCCCGCTCAAAACTGGATTCTTCTGCGCGAAAACGAAGCACCCGATGAGTTGCATCAAGCCTCGAACGTTTTCGAAAACGCTTCCGCCGAAGAACATTCGACATAAGGATTTGCAAAACGCAAACGCGTTGGGTTTGACTGGGTATTGCAGAGGAGGTGGGATGTCGGTTTTGATGAGAGGGAATCGATCCACGACGACGGACTTGGGGACGCAGCATCCGCGTAAACCTTCGACGCCGGCGAATCGGTCAAAGCCAGATTCTTTGACGCCGCCGAACGGAAGCGATTGGGCCATGTACGTGGAGCAGAAATCGTTAATTGAGGTCATGCCGGCTTCTAACTGTTGTCCGAGCTGTTCTGCGCGTTTTTTGCTCCCGGCGAAAACGTTTGAACCTAAACCAAAGTCGCAATCGTTCGCTAATCGAACGGCTTCTTCGTCGGATTTGACTTTGCAAATAGATAACACCGGGCCGAAGACTTCTTCCTTCATGATTTTCATGTCGTGCGTGACATTTAAGAGGACGGTTGGCGGGTAGAATTGACCTGTCAAGATCTCTTTGGTGGCACCCGGTGGCGGCGGTTTCACGACGTTGGCTTTTTGTTGTTGGCGCTCTTTTTTCATGGAGTCTCGAGTTAACGGCGACCCGGTGATATGTTCGATTTGGCCTTTTACCGGTTCGACGATGTTTTCTTCGAACCAGTTCCCAAACTCTTCGGAATCTTCGTCGACGTCGTCGACGTTGACCATGATTTTCGGTAAGTAACCGCCAACGGCTACGGTAGCGCCTTTCGACCTCGCGTCTTCAATCAACGCGTGCACTGCTTTCGCTTGGTTCGGCATGCACATGGCGCCGCAATCAGTCATCAAAGGGTTTTTCAACGCGTGGCCTTGTCTCAACTGTTTCGCAGTTTGAACCACTCGGGAAACAAACTCATCGTAGACTTTCTCGTGGACGTAAAACCTCTCCGCGCCGGCGCAGTTTTGACCGCACGATTGAAACGCCCCTCTCAAGGCCATCGGCACGCACTGGTTCAAGTTCGCGTCCTCGCAAACGATAAACGCGTCTTTACCGCCCAACTCTAAAACAACCGGCGTTAACGTTTTCGCGGCAGATTTCATGACCAACCTCCCCACAGTCGTTGACCCGACAAAGACAACTTTTTGACATCCGCCGTTGACGATCGCTTCTCCGGCTTCGCCGTACCCCGTGACGATTTGAACCAAATCCTCTGGCGCGCCCGCCGCTTTCAAACACGCCTTAATCGCCCGACCATAATACTGACTGGACCAACTCGCGTGTTCGGAAACTTTCACCACCAACGCGTTCCCGGCAAATACGTTCGCCACCAACGGATTAAAGACGTTATGAAACGGGTAGTTCCACGGCACGATCGCGCCCATCACCCCGACTGGATGAAACTCCAACGTAGCCTTTTTGTAAAACATCATCGCCCCGGAACTTCTTCTCTCCGGCTTCAACCAATACACTCCTTCTCGCAACAACCATCGAATCTTCTCTAACGTCGTGATGACTTCCCCGAACGCGGCGTCGACCAGCGGCTTCCCGGAATCTCTCGCGCTCACCACGCAAATATCGTCCTGGTTCTCGACGACGAATTTACGGATAATCTTCAACAAAAACTTCCGTTGCTTCCACGACGATTTCGCCCACTCCTTTTGCGCCTTTGATGCCAGCTGAATCTTCTCTTTCACCTCTTCTCTCGTCATCGCCGGTACGTCCGGACCTAAAACGTCCAGCGACCCTGGGTCGTAACACGGCACAGATTTTTCAGGAAAAGGCGAGTTTGGTACCCATTTCTTCCCCGTTTTCCCTTTCCTTTCCTCGTCGGTCAACCCAACTGCGATCGACGGGACGAAGAAGTAATTCTCGATGGATTGGTACACCGCGTACGCGAGAAACGCGCTCATCGCGACCAGAACAAAATCCATCCTCGTCAACTCGTCCAATTTTAAATCGACGAGAAATCTTTCAAATCTCGGAAAGTCGTGAAGGAATGTTTTCGTCAACGCCGGGACGTGTTTATAGACGACTTTTCGCACGCACGGTGGGCACGCGATGTCCGGGCACGCGCAAAGATCTTCCTGCAGCACGAACATGTTTTGTCTTTAGGACAGAAAACGAGAGAGAGTGTGTGTGTGAGAGATTACTTCTCCGCGCGTTTTTTATGACGCTCGCGTCACTTTTTGTCGCCAGAGAAACAACATTAAAGAACTCTAAACTCTCTCGTTTTTAACGACGATGAGGAGGAGGAGGAGGAGGAGGAGGAGGAGTTGTTTCTGAGCGTGAACAACCGCGAGAAGGGACGGACTTCTTCTTCTTCTTCTTGACTTCTTGACACTTGAAACGAATCCATCATGGGGAAAAAATCATCAATCCGGACGACGATTTCGAAGCGACGTGGGGGCGTTTTTAAAACGACTTTTGCGGTTCTTTCGCTCTTAGTCGCGACGTTTGTACTCCTCCTCGCTTTTCGTCGAGAAGAGCGTTCTGCGGTATCATCGTTATCATCATCGGAAGAGGAAAAGGAGGACGACCACGTGACGAACCAGTTTTTACGAGAGGCGTTCGAGGAAGAGAAAGAGATTTCGTCGGATATCGAATATCACACGTATTCAATCGTGAACTCGTACCCGCACGACACGAACGCGTTCACGCAAGGGTTTTTGTATCACTCTGCGAGTGAGAGTTTTTTCGAGTCCACTGGGTCCGTGCCTCACGGGAAGTTATCGGATGTGAGACGCGCGGATATCGAGACGGGCGAAGTGTTGGAATTGAAGACGATACCGGAATCGGCGTTTGGAGAAGGGTTGGTTTTTATGAGAGAGGAGACGAAAAGGGCGAAGAAGAATAGTTTAGTTCAGTTAGTGTGGAAGAGTTCGAGAGCGTTTACTCACGAGATTAAGGACATCGGAGGAAAAGTAGAGGAGAAGAACAACGCGTTGTTGTTCCAAGAGGAAAGCGGCGAACAAAAGATGTTCAACACGGATTTACGCGACGGATGGGGCGTAACTTCGTCGAAAAGAGAAGGGGTCATAGTCATTTCGAACGGCACCGCGCATTTGACGTTATTCGATATGAACAAAGGTGAATCCATAGGCTTTATCACAGTTCACGATAACGGCGTCGAACAGAGGTTCCCGAACGAACTCGAAGCGGTGAGAGGTGAGATTTGGGCAAACATTTTAGAAAAAGAGTGCGTGGCGCGAATCGATGAACGCACCGGAAAAGTTCTCGGTTGGATCGATTTTACCGGGTTGAAGAAACTGCAAGACAACGTTGGAAGTGTCATGAACGGTATCGCGTACGACGAACGACGCGACCGCATTTTCGTCACCGGGAAACAATGGAGACGCGTGTTCGAGGTGAAAATTAGTAAAGGGAGTCGCAAGAAGGGCGCGATTGAGTTGGGAAGGAAACGGTGCCACTCGCCTACATCTTTACCAAATTACGGGTATCCCTAGAGAAAAAGAATAACATAGATTAGCGCATTCCGAGAGAATATATTAGAGTAGTTCTTAGCCTCTCGTTTAAACGTGACACGTCGCAGAGAGAAACATGTGACATCGACAACGTCATAAAAATACTCGATCCGAGAATATAACAACAACACGCTATGTTCCAACATCGCCTCGCACGCGCGCTCGTCGCCGCCATTTTCCTCGTTTCCTTCGTCCACGCGCAAGAATCGAGACATGCCGACCATCACGCGATGGTTCACGATCACGTCATGTCGCACATTGAAGGCATTCACAACCACGTGGATTCAATAACTCGTCGTGCAAGAAGATTATCTTGTTATCGCATGATTTCACCTCGCATGCGATTTCCGGATCAATGGTTAGATTACGTGGAAGAAAACATCGACACTTGGAGGAAAGAGTGGGTGGAATGGTTCTGCGACGTGAGTGCCGACGATTCGTTTTCTCGTCGTCTGTTTTGATTCGCGCAAAGCGCGCAAAAATTTCTGTCGCGCTGTTCTCTTTCCGAGAGGATAAGATACGCGAACTACGAGCGAATATTTCCGGCGAACTTACGAATACTTTCTCTCTTTAAATATACACAGAAACCAGCCAATGCGGAGACCTGTAAAGAGTACGAGGAGAAAATGAAGGAAAGAGAAGAAGTGGTCGCAAATGGCGACGATATGGAGAAGGAAGCGATGCCGCCGCTCGAACCGATGCCAGTCTCCGAAGATTTACCGTCGTTGCTGGAAATCGCGAGTTCGAATCCGGACTTTACCTTGCTCAACGCAGCAGTCTCCACGCAACCGGACATCGTGGAGTTGATTCAAGGAGATGGCCCGTTTACAATTTTTGCGCCGGTAAATTCTGCGTTTGAAAGTTGGTTAGAAGAGAATAATTTGAGCGCGGAGGAAGCGTTAGCGTCGCCAACGCTCCCAGACATTCTCAAGAGACATGTTCTCGGGACCAGGCTGTTGGCAAAGGACGCGTTGGCCGCGGTGGCGGATGGACCAATTGAACTCGATACGCTTGGTGCAAAAGTTGTTGCTGAGAAAAAGGGAGATGACTTGTACATCGGAGGCGCTAAAGTCATCGCCACGGATGTCATGGCTTCAAATGGCGTCGTTCACGTCGTCGACGGAGTCGTCGAAGGCGTCTAACGAGAGAGCGCTCTCAACAACGATATAACTTACCTGCTACTACTACTACTACTGCTGCTACTACTACTGCTACTGTGAAACAAGAAGGAGAAGAAGATTGAAATAACAAGAGAGACACACGATAAGTGCAACGCATCAATACAAGTACAATTTAAAATATACGCGTGTACGTGGTTCTTTTAAAACTCAAATTCTAATGTTGTATCGTAGTGACTAACACCTCCCTTCTCCTTTTATATATATATATATATTATGACTATCTCGCTCTCGCTCCGTCATAAATCATCTCCCAATTTTCTCTCTACTATTTCCTCTGCAATTTATTTATTTATTTATTTTCTCTCTTACTTCGCCCGGAGAAGAAATTTAGAGCGCGGAGGCACCCGCAACCAATTCAATAATCTCCGAGGTAATCTTGGCTTGACGCTTTTGGTTGTACTCCTTGTTCAATCTGTTCTTCAAATCCTTGGCATTGTCAGAGGCGTTCGCCATCGCGTTCATTCGCGCCGCCAACTCAGACGCCAAAGATTCTTGCAACGCTCTCAAGACGATACCGTTCATGTATAACGGCATGATGGAGTCCAAGATTTGGTTCGGTTCTTGTTCGAATTGCATCACACCTTCGAACTGCGCGGTTTCCGTCTCAACCTTTTCGCTCTTCGCGACCAATTGGCCATCTTCGGAGGTCAATCGGAAGATTTCATCGTTCTTCGCGTCAATGCATTGTCCCTCAGAGTTGCAAACTTCACCCTCCTTGGACAACGGCAACAAAGTTTGGATGATCGGCTCGGACGCGATCAAAGAGACAAACTTCGAGTAGACCAATTCGACTTTGTCGACTTCTTCACCAACAAACTCAGAGTAGATTTCATCCGCAACCGCTTGCGCTTCTTGCGTCGTCGGCGATTGGCCCATGTTGAAGCCCTTCACGACGGTGTATTGCGGGCGTCTCTTGAAGTACGTGTTCGCCTTCTTACCAACCAAAATCAACTTGCACTTGACGCCTTGCTCTTCCAACTCTTGAACACGAGTTTCGCACTTCTTGATGGCAAAGTTATTGTAGCCACCGCACAAACCACGGTCACCGGTGCACAACATGATCAAGCACGTCTTGACCGGTCTGACGGCGCACAACGGCGCGTCGACGTCTTCGCCTTGCAACTTGCCGTTGATGGCAAACAAAACCTTGACGAGTTGTTCAGAGAACGGACGCGCGTTGATGACGGCATCTTGCGCTTTTCTCACCTTCGCGGCGGCGACGAGTTTCATCGCATCGGTGATTTTCTTCGTGGAGCCGACCGAGGCGATGCGATCGCGCATCTCCTTTTGGGAGGCATTTTGGATAACCTGTGGAGAAAAAGATAGGGAAAAAAGGGTGGTGAGCAAATTATTAAGAGGCTTCTTGTGCTTTCTTTCCGAGAAGAATCGATGATAAAGACCACATCGAAAGGCAGGAGCGCGCGTAATCTTCGTCTTTTCGTTACACAAAGGCGCGCCTCTCGAAGCGCCCGTCGTCGTCGGGGAGTAATCTTTTCCCACCAACGCGCTCCTTTAAAAATCTTCCTTTTTTCTCTCTCTCACCGCAGAGGGAGAAAAGGGAGAGATTAATCGATAACGAGCCTTGTGCGCGAAAAACGCATCCGCGCGCGCGAACGCGACCACGAAAAGGACTCTTTCGCGACAGAAACGCATCCACGAACGATGTGCGCGCAGAGATGTGTGCACTCGTTCCGCGTAAAAGCGCAAAACAACGTATGCGCGAGAATCTTCTTCGAAAAGATACCACAGAGAGCCGCTAGAAAAAGGATCGCCCCTCGTCTACAACGTGCCGAAAATGCGAGTAAAAAAATAAATGAGCGCGCGCGTACCAATTGCCCTCTCTTGCTCGGCGCCGCGGCGACGTTTCTCTTGGAAACGACCGATTTTCCGGCGATGGCAACTTTTGCCGTCACGGCGGTCGTCATGGATAAAGCAGACATAATTCGTAAATATGTGTATGTAGAGTGCGATATATGAGGAAACGAGAGAGAGAGCCGATGATGAATTTCTCTAGTTTATCTCTTTTCCAGAGGTCCGTCCTCCGCCTTGTTTTTCGGAGATTTTGATTCTTTGGACAAAAATTTTTCTGACTCAGAGAGAGTAGTTAAGTATACGTTCCAAACTCTTTAGTTTAGTACCAGAAGAAGAAGGAGCGAGGACGACCTGAATGTGTGCAGTTAGTGCAATACGTTTTGTTATTATATGGCGGCGCGCTATCTATTTCGATTATTACACTAATATATTTCCAGCTTTTCGTTGACGACGCGGACGGGTCCTCCGCCGGCGAGCAACACCGACGCCGCCGCTTCGGCGTCCTTGTACTGCTTCGCGTCGGTCGAGGCGCCTCGGTCTTTCAGCTGCGACCAGGTTTCCTCGCGCAGGCGCGTTTCTCGGAGGACGACGGCACCGGCTTTTGCGGTGGTTGCATCGCGACGCCGTCTCAAGTCGCAACATAAACGCGTTTCTCGAGAACGAATGAGAACGCCGTCCACGCACAACCAAAAACGGAGCAACAAGAACCAGCAGCTTTCGGTGACTCTGATTTTCACCGAGAGCGAAGACACGCCGTGGTCGTCCAACTCGGACTCGTACAGCGAAATCTCGTCGAACATTTCAATCGGGTCTCTTCGAGTGAGCAACGCCATATCTAAACGTTCCTCGGTTGGTTTCCACCGAATGTTGGTATTGGAATTTAATTCGCTACTGTTCACTCCTTCTCCTCCTCCTCCTTCTCCTCCTCCGATGTCCTCGCCGCGCACCGTCGTCGTCCCTCGATACGGCGTCGTGAACGTCCAATCGTAACTGCTTCCCTCTTTCGCTAACTCGTCTATATCTAACACCGTCGTCGTCCTCTCGCTTTGCGTCTCTTCGTTCTTTTCCTTCCCTTCCTCCCTTTTGTTCTCCTCCTCCTCCGTCTTCTTTCCTCCGTATCTCTCCAAGTGCAACTGCATCCACCGTTCGCTATTCTTCACCTTGATGACTTCGTTCTTCGCTAACATCCACTCTTTTAAAGCCTCGGTCGCGTTGAACGTGAACTCGACCTCGCTTTGCGCGTGTTTTAAACGCAACTCTGAGTTGAACATCATCTCCGGAACGTGTTTCGTGCGGACGGTTTCCTCGACCGATGTGATTTCCCTTTGGCCCATTATGGAGTTGCTTTTCGTCGAATGCACGTGCCATCCGGATATGGATACGGACTTTTTGTTGCTTTTCTGCAAAGCATCGGCGCATTCGCTCATTTATGATGACTTTTGAGTCGTGCCTCCTCGTTTTTGTGTGTGTGTATGTGCGCGTTATTCATAAACAGAAACGGAGGAAAAGTGAAGCCGTCGTCGTCACTTTTTTTATCCATTAGCGGATATCCGCGAAACTCAAGAAGAACGAGAACAAGGACGACGAGAGAGTAAGGGAGAGCGAGCGAGAGCGAGAGAGAGCGAGAGAGAGAGAGCAACGAGAGAGCGCGAAAAACCAAAGTAAAATCATCATGGCAGCCTCTGCCTCGGCGTTGAAAACCTTCCGCTCGAAACTCCTCCCGATTGAAAAGTACTCGTTCCTTCGCCATTTGCAAAGCGCGGAACCGTTAACGTTGTATCGCGTTTTAGCCGCGAACGCGATGGAATGCTTACCGTTCGTGTACACGCCGACGGTCGGGGAGGCGTGCGAGAAGTACCACGTGTTGCCGGCGACGAAAACGAGTTTTGGGTTATTCATTAACAAGGGAGACGTGGGTAAAGTTGGCGCGAAATTGAGAAAGTTCATCGAGGAGAAAGATAAGGAGGACGTGAAAGTCGCGGTGGTGACGGACGGGGAACGGATTTTAGGTTTAGGCGATTTAGGCGCGAACGGGATGGGTATTTGCGAGGGGAAGTCGATGTTATACACCGTGTTTGGCGGGGTGGACCCGAGGAAAGTGATGTCGGTGTGCATCGACGTAGGGACGGAGAACGAAGCGTTGCGAGCGCACGAAGAGTACAGAGGATTGAGAGAGAATAGAATAAGAGGGGAGATGTACGATGAGTTAGTGGACGAGTTCATGAGAGAGATGAGGATGCAAAAACCGTCGTGTTTGATACAGTTTGAGGATTTCGGAAACGCGAACGCGTTCCGGGTGTTGGAGAATCACCGACGCGTGCAACCGTGTTTTAACGACGACATTCAAGGGACGGCGTGCGTGACGTTAGCCGCGTTAGAGGCGGCGTTGAGAGAGCAGAAAAAAGCGTTGAAGGATATAACGGTTCTGTTCTACGGTGCAGGTGAAGCCGGGGTTGGGATTGGTGAGTTAGTCGTGAGAGCTTTGGAGAAGAGCGGCGGATTGTCGCACGAAGAGGCCAAGAGAAGGTGTTTTTTCATGGACTCGAAAGGATTGGTCGTAAAATCGAGGTTACACGAGTTACAACCGCACAAAATACCGTTCGCGCACGAGTACGAACCGGTAAAAGATTTGAAAACTGCCATTACGAAGCTCAAACCGACGGCATTGATTGGCGTTTCGACGATACACAACGCGTTCGATAAGGAAGTCATCGAAACCATGAGCGCTTTGAACGAACGACCGATTATTTTCCCGTTGAGTAATCCAACGAGTAAAGCCGAGTGTACGTTTGAAGACGCGATGAAATACAGTAACGACAAGGTGATTTTTGCGAGTGGAAGTCCGTTCCCGAGCGTCGTGAGACGGGAAGATGGAGTGGAAATCTTCCCGGCACAAGCGAACAACGCGTACGTATTCCCGGCGGTTGGATTAGCTTCGGTCGTCGCGGATTGTAAAGAAATTACGGACGACCACTTCTTAGTCGCCGCAGAAACGTTAGCTTCGTTAGCTTCGAACGATGACATCGACCGAGGGTATTTATTTCCAGACTTTACGGAGATTGAAGACGTGACTGCGAAGATAGCCGCCAACGTGATTGAAAAAATGACCAAAGACGGAACCGGGCGAATGACCCAAGAAGAACTTTCGGAGGCTAAACGAGACGGATTTGAAAGTTTCACTAGGAAACGCATGTGGAAACCGCCTCCGGAAGTTTCGCACGCTAGACTTTAAGATGATGACCATACACAAATTATTTGATATAGAATAACGATGATAGAATCCATCCGCGACTAGAAATACAATTGTTTACTCGACTACTCTACGAACCCGTCAACGTCTCTATGATCTTCTTCACGATCCTCTCCTCGTCTATTGGAACAATGTGCCCTCTCTCGTGCGTCACGATTTCGCTCCCAAACTCCTCCCCTCCAAAACACTCCGCCAACTCGAACCCCAACGCTTTCGGATTGATGGCGTCGGTTTCCCCGATGACGTGCAAACTCTTCTTCGCGCCAAATCTCGCCTCTTTTTGCACTCGCTCCCATTCCTTTCCAACCCCAGGTCTCGCTCCAGAGACTAACACCACGCTCTCGAATTGTTTCGTCTCCTCGTCGCACCCGCACTTCCTCGCGCACAACACCGAGCTCAGCGTCGCGCCTTGCGAAAAACCAATCAAACAATCAAAAGGCCCTTCTCGTGTCACTCGTTCGCAACTCATTTCGATGCCGTCCAACACTTCCGCCGAGTACGTTCTCGTGTTCGCCGGCAACACCCACCACGCCAACGCTTTCCCGTTCGCGTTCCCGGTAAACTTGTGCATTTTCCCTTCGTCGATCGGGCCGTCTAAAAACGTCCACTCTACCGTGTCTTCCGTTTCCTCGACTATCTTTTGGAGGAAATTGGAGAAGGAATTCGCGCTCCCGCCTCGGCCGTGTAACGCGCACACTCTTCTTTTCTTCGTGCTCGTCATCTTTTTGTTTTCGTTCGCAGTATCGTTTGAATTCATCGTCATCGCTGAGAGAGAGGCGACGCGTCCTGTAGCGGCAACGCGCATGTACGAGAGAGAGAGAGAGAGAGTTGTGTTTTTTGGCGTCTCTTTGCTTTTCACAGAAAAGGAAAAAGAAAAATGTTTTCAGTCATCAG
>Ga0206124_10002360_pt1 | contig 14144 bp, 9 predicted proteins | sample Helgoland_Spring_3_FD_148671 | JGI IMG/M metagenome (GOLD analysis project Ga0206124, IMG submission 148671) | Pelagic subsurface seawater microbial communities from Kabeltonne, Helgoland, North Sea - Helgoland_Spring_Bloom_20160321_2 | ecosystem: Environmental > Aquatic > Marine > Epipelagic ... | reverse complement strand
AGCCACCATGGCCGCTGTTTGTGAATTGATCGCTTCGAAAGTACGAGAAATTACTATTTTGGCCCATGCTATGGGAAAATAAATAGGGAATAGTATAATTTTTTAAATAAAAGAAAGGGTGAGGGATTGATTCTTCGGTTAGATGCGGACTTCTTAATCGAGCCTCTATGATTGAGATAAATTTCTTATCGCTAGACCTATTTTATTTTAAGGAGATAATTAGTTGATCAAGCACCTCTTAAAATGGTGAGAGAGGGTGTTTTTTATCCTAAGAAAGGATTATCTCTACCTTATTTGGTAAAGTCGAATCCCAGCCATTCCAAAAGAAATAAGTACGATACCTAAACCAATAAAGTGAAAAACTTCAGGATTTGCACCTACAAACTCTCCACGAATGCGGGCCAAAAAAGTCATGGCCATCACGAAACCAACATAATAGAAATACATCAGATGGGAGGCTATTTTTCGGATGTTGCCTATAAAGAATGGATAGCAAAGGATCCCAACATAGGCCAAGAAGCCACCAATGACTTTAATAGGAACTATGGGTAAGTCATTGAGCTCTACAGAGGCAGCTAAGAAGCCAAAATGTATGAGGTGCATGATACTGAAAACGGTGACCCATTTTTTGGTTCTAATAAGGGGGAGATTAAGGGTATGCTCCTTTATAAACCAATAGAATGCAAGTAAATATAAGACAAACGAAAATCTTCCAGAATAGCGAGCAGCATACCTAAATACCTCTCCTAAGTCATCTTTCAAAAGAAAAAAGGTGAAGAAAAGAACGCTCTCAAATATAATACCAATTAAGATAAGAAGTCTTGGTGATATCTTGCTTTTCATCTACTCAATATTCATAATGATGGGAAAATAAAATTTTATGGCGGGTAAGCATAAAAAAAGCGATCCGTGGAAATGCAGATCGCTTTTTTTGTATTAATGTTTTTTTAGTAATTTGATCCAGCATGGACCATGGCACATCTGAAGCCAATGGCATTTGTAGAGGAATCTTCAAAAAGAGCGCGTCGGGTTCCCGGAGACATCCAATAGGCGACATCTTTCCAAGATCCTCCTTTGAAAACTCTCATACGTTTCATAGGAGGGTTGTCCACATTATATTGTGAACGAGGCACACCTGCATTGAGAGCCTCTTCTTCAGTTTCATAAGCTCTTTCGTTTCCAATGAAGCTGTAGCCGCCATCGTACGCATCTTCTTCATCTAATACATTATCACGTCTGAACGGATTTAAGTCATCCATATCTTGAAAAGAGAGTGGACGATAGACATCTTGGACCCATTCGTTTACATTTCCAGCCATATTATATAAGCCATAATCATTCGGAGGGTAATTATAAACATAGTCGGTAATCATAGACCCATCATTTAATTTTCCCGCAATACCGGCATAATCACCTCGACCTCTTTTATAATTTGCCAACATGTATCCAATAGATTTACCATAAGGATTTCTAAGCGCATGACCATCCCATGGATAAATTCTACTATTAGTTTGCGTTTCATCTAACCACTGAGTTCCAATAAGAGCTTGAGCGGCATATTCCCATTCGGCTTCGGGGGGAAGACGGTAAGCGGGCAAAACGATACCACTTTCAATTGGGACGCGAGGACTGTTTCCTTGTACATTGCCAACCTCGGTATTTTCGTCTTCAGCGAAAGCATCGTCTTCAGCGAAAGCATCGTCTTCGTCATCTTCATTTTCTTCGAAAAATCCAGCGTCCGTTGCCAACTTAAGGTTTACTACTTCAGTTCGCCAAGCACAATAATTTACAGCCTGCCTCCAGTTAATACCTACTACAGGAAAAAATCTAAATCCAGGATACCTGTAATAATGTGAAACATAAGGATCATTGAAGGCAAGATCTCGTGACCAGACAGTGGTATCCGGTAAGTTATTTTGCCAATAAATCTCTTCAGAGTCAATACGGATGTAGTGCTCATATTCGAGCCAGTTGATGTTTGTTATCTCAGTTTCATCCATATAAAAGGAGGCGACTGTTACTGAACGCTCGACATTATCTCTTGTGTATATTATGTCTTCTTCCACCGAACCTAAGACGGTTCTACCCCCCTCTATAAAAACAAGGTTAGGACCTACGGGTTGACCGGCATACTCACTGACTTGAAAACTACCTCCATCTTCTTCATCGACATTCCATTCTAAACCTGTGACCGTACTGCTGTTTCCAGGATTGGAACTATTCGGATTACTTCCTCCAAAAATACAAGAGGTTAATATTGATGCGACTGTTATGGTAGAGGTCAATGCCTTCACCACAGAATAAATATTTTTCATAAGATTGGTTAACTATCTTTAAACTTAATAATGCTAATGTAGGCAAAAATTATATTATTTATCGAAATGAAAAATGAAAAAGTAGGTTCTTCTTCCTAAAAAGCAAAAAAATAGCCTAGAAAGATCTAAATTTTCAAAAATGAAGCGAAAACAGGGAAGGAATCATCGAGGGAATGAACATGATCAATAGAAAAAATTAATTTTTGGTTTTGTTCTTTGATTTTGCAACGTTGGGGATGATTTTGGGCAAATTGAATGAGATTTTTAAAAGCAGAAGATAGAAAATAGGCTTCTTTTTTACCTTCTAATATGTGTAACTTCATCGTACTGTTTTTTAATACAATTTTATCTAATCCAAAATCGCGGCCAAGCCAACGCAATCGAACCGATTTTATCAATTCGTTTACAGGTTCAGGCAGCGCACCAAATCGATCTTTGGTGCTGTTTTGAAGGGTTAATAAGGCGTCATCTGTCTCTACATTATCTAAATCATTGTATAATCTAAGCCTTTCAGAGGTATTGGTAATATATTCTTGAGGAATAAGGATTTCTAGATCTGTTTCTAACACACAATCACTGAGAAATGAACCAGAGACCTTTTCATATACTAAGTTGTCTTGAAATAATTCCTTGAATTCATTTTCTTTCAATTCAAGGACCGCATCATCGAGGATTTTATGATACATATCAAAACCAAGATCATTTACGTAACCGCTTTGTTCACTTCCTAAAAGATCCCCGGCACCTCGAATATCTAAATCTCTCATGGCCACTTTGAAACCATCACCCAGCTCAGAGAATTCTTCTAGTGCAATCAAGCGTTTTCTGGCATCAGAAGATACCGTGGAATTAGCAGGGGTTAACAAATAACAATAAGCTTTGGTATTGGATCGCCCCACCCTACCCCGCATCTGATGAAGGTCAGAGAGACCAAACATATGTGCCCTATTTATGATGATCGTATTGGCATTGGGGATGTCTAATCCAGACTCGATAATGTTGGTTGAGATCAGTACATCGTACCTACCATTTATAAAGCCGACCATGACCTTTTCTAATTTGGGACCGGCCATTTGCCCATGTGCAATGGCAATGCGCGCATCAGGAACAAGTTTATAAATCAGATTGGCTAAACTTTCAATATCTCCAATTCGGTTATGAACAAAAAAGATTTGGCCTTTTCTTCTAAGTTCATGATGAACCGCATCTCTAATCACTTCTTCACTGAATTCACAGACTTCTGTAGTAACGGGGACTCTATTTGGAGGCGGGGTTGAGATGATAGACAAATCTCGAGCCCCCATCAGAGAAAAATGAAGGGTCCGAGGGATGGGAGTAGCGGTCAGTGTCATGGCGTCTACATTCACGCGTAATTCTTTCAATTGCTCCTTAATTTTAACACCAAACTTTTGTTCTTCATCAATAATCATGAGGCCAAGGTCTTTGAAAGTCATGTCTTTATTTACAATGCGGTGGGTACCAATGAGAATATCTATGTGTCCGTCATGCAATTTTTTTTTAATGGCTGTAATTTCCTTGGCGCTTTTAAATCGATTTATAAAATCAACGGTTATTGGAAAATCACGAAGCCGTTCTGAGAAGGTTTGATAATGTTGGAGGGCCAAAATTGTGGTAGGAACCAGAACGGCTACTTGTTTATTGGCGTTTACCGCTTTAAAGGCTGCTCGAATGGCCACTTCCGTTTTTCCAAAACCGACGTCTCCACAGATCAGGCGATCCATAGGATGCACTCGCTCCATATCTGTTTTGATATCTACAGTAGCGGAATGTTGATCTGGGGTTTCTTGGTACATAAAGCTGGACTCTAATTCAGCTTGCAAAAAAGTATCCTTAGGAAATGCAAATCCGGGAGCTGTTTTCCTTTTGGCGTATAGGGTGATTAATTCTTTAGCTATGTCTTTTACCTTACTTTTAACCCGGTTTTTTTTCGTTACCCAATCTTTAGAACCGAGTTTACTGGTGGCGGGAGGCCCACCCTCTTTTCCTGTATACTTAGAAATTTTATGCAAGGCATGTACGCTTACGTATAGTAGATCATCATCTCTGTATACTAAACGGATGACCTCTTGTTGATTTCCATTGCGCATGACTTTATCTAGTCCGGCAAAACGGGCAACACCGTGGTCAGTATGAACGACATAATCACCTGTTTGTAAAGATTTGAGCTCTCTGAGGGTAAGGGCCTTTTTTTTGTTGAATTTGGGCTTTTCATTCCTTCGATGTATCCGATCAAAGATTTGATGGTCCGTCAAACAAGCAATTTTTGAATTAGGAGAGATAAAGCCTGCGTTGAGGCTACCCGTGATTCCAGAAAAAGATAAAGAGGGATCAATTTCCTCAAAAATGGTCGCCAGTCGCTCAAGTTGTTTTTCAGAATCGGAGAAAATAAAAATATGAAACCCGTCGTGTTGTAATGCGCCAAGATTATCTACCAAGAACTCGAAGTTTTTATTAAATGAAGGTTGAGGCTGATTTTCAAAATCGATTTCAAAAGAAGGTGATAAAAAAGCACGCTTACCAAATTCTATCACTTTACGTTTTTTTAAGAGTGAGGAAAAAGAGGCAGAGGTTTCGTAAAGTAAGGAGGGAGATTGAACGACTTGAGTATTGTTACTTATTGAGATAATGTCATGGAATGAATCTGCCGCTTTGTCAAATGCTTTAGAGATGATATCCTGAGTTTCTCTTAAATCTTTGATCCAAACCAATGTGTTTTCTGGCAAATATTCCAACAAAGAAATTCGCTCTTCTTTTAATAATTGGGTATGCGTATTGGGCATGATGGAAGCCCATTCAAGTGAATTTTTTGATAATTGAGTTTCTGGATCAAACGAACGAATACTTTCAATTTCGTTTCCAAATAATTCGAGACGTAGCGGAAATTCAGAGCTAAAGGAGAACACATCAACAATGCCTCCTCTTACGGCGAATTGTCCGGGTTCATAGACGAAATCAGTACTTTCAAAACCATAGGTTGAGAACAATTCCGACAAAAAAGGTATGTCAACGTTTTCTCCGACATTTGCTTTAAAGACGTTTTGAATCAGCGAACGTTTGTTGAGGACTTTTTCTACTAGAGCTTCTGGATAGGTTACGATGATTTTGGTTTCTTCATTAAGCACTCTTGTCAAAGTTTCAGAACGGTGAAGGATATTGGCGTTGTCTATGGATTCGGGCTGATAAGGTTTCTTGTATGAAGTAGGAAAAAAAGAAGGGACCCTTGATTCTTCTAAATGATTTAAGTCAGTCATGAGTAAATCTGCATCCTCTTTGTCGTGCATGATTACGAGTAGAGGCTGCTCAATTTTTTCTGAGGAAATCAATAAATTCATAGCATCAGAACTGCCCACCAATCCTTTCAGTTTGATGTTTTTTTGGGGTTCGCTAATCTTTGCCAAAAGAAGATTAAGCGCAGGGTCATTTTTAAAAAGTGAGACGACTTCTTTTACTTTCATTTCTGAATTTTATAACTCGTCGACAAAGCTAAAACTTTCCCTTTCCAAAAAAATCTTACGTGATCAAAAGGAAGTAAAAACACCAAAGAAATTTTGAGTGGTAAGGAAAAAATCAAATAGGCCTTTGTAACTAATTAAAAATACGGAGAATCCCATATTATTGTGGTAGAAAGAAGAGAGAAGATGATTCATTTAGACAAGGAACAATTATTGGTCCAAGGCGTAAATACCTCAGAAGTAGGGGAGCAAATAAAGCGTTTTCAAAAGGGATTTCCCTTTGCAAAATTGATAAAATCCGCCAAGGTTTCGGAGGGCATCATAAGTTTGAATGTAACACAAAAAAAAGAATTACGATCCCTTTATGAACAGCGTGGAAAAGCTAAAAAAAAGGTAAAGTTTACCCCAGCCTCAGGAGCGGCAACCCGAATGTTTAAGGGGCTTTTCGAATATCTGTCAGCAGTAAATCAGTACCAAGGAAAAGAGAATGAGATGCTCCCACCTACAGCTGAAGTAGCGCATTTTTTGAACCATTTGTCGCAATTTCCTTTTTATGAAACGCTGAAAGCAGGGCTTCTCGAAAAAGGAATCTTTGAGGAAGCGCCTGCGGAGGTAATAAAGGAATTATTGCAGGAAAAAGGCTTGAATTATGGGCAGTTACCCAAAGGACTGATCAACTTTCATGCTTATCCAGAAGGAGTGCGGACGCCAGTCGAAGAGCATCTTGTTGAGGGATGTTTGTATGCCGCCGACGATCAAGGACGCGTCCACATCCATTTTACCATTAGTGTCCATCATCGCGATGCTTTTAATAGGCTCTTAAACGAAGTGCGCAAGAGTTATGAAAAAGCGTATGGAAAAATCATAGAAATCAGCCTGAGTGAGCAAAAAAAAGCAACCGATATAATAGCGGTAGATTTGAAAAATAATCCTTTTAGAAAAGACGATGGGTCTCTACTTTTTCGTCCAGCTGGCCATGGGGCCTTGCTCGAGAACCTCAATGAAATCGATGCCGATCTTATTTTTATAAAGAACATAGACAACATTTCTATTGACCGATATCCATCAGCGACCATTGAACACAAAAAAATATTGGGAGGAAAGTTAATAGAGGTCCAAGCTAAAGTGTTTTCCCTTTTAAAAGAATTAGAGACAACTTGCTCTGAACAAAGGCTGATTGGGATGAATCAATGGGTGCGTAAAGAATTGGGCTTTGATTCATCGGTTGATCTCGATAGAGGGGCTTTATGGGACCACTTGAATCGCCCGATCAGAGTTTGTGGGATGGTGAAAAATGAGGGAGAACCAGGGGGAGGGCCTTTTTGGACAGCTACAGATAAAGGAAGATCTCTACAAATTGTGGAGGGGGCACAGGTGAATTTTAATATAATGGAACAAAAACAGATTTTTGAAAGCGCAACTCATTTTAATCCCGTTGACATTGTTTGTGGTGTTAAAAATTACAAAAATGAAAAATTTAATTTGCTGGAGTTTCGCGATTTAAGTTCAGGAATCATCACTCAGAAGTCTCAAGGAGGGAGGGATCTTAAAGCACAGGAATTGCCCGGTTTATGGAATGGTGCTATGTCGTATTGGCACACTGTTTTTGTGGAAGTTCCTTTGAGCACGTTCAATCCAGTAAAAACAATTAACGACTTATTGAAGCCCGCGCATCAATAATGAGCTGAGAATGACGATTATTGATATTGGATAAGACCATTTTGCGATTAATTGGAAAGGATAGATGATAGGAAAGCCATAAGAAAATAAGTATCTGGGAGAACAACAAAAACAGAGGAATCTTATTTATTATCGGATGATTAAAAGAATCAAAAAACGAAATTTAAAAGCAGGTCATATTCCATTAACTTCGCATTTAGAAAGATAGAATGGAAGTTATTTATGTACTTATAGGGGATAGGTGGAGGCGGTTCACTTGGCTATTACTTGCAGGAGGGGCCTCAGCCATATTATATGCGTATGGCATTAAAGTGGTGCATGATACACTGACTACAGAAAATAATGTGGAAAACATAATCTCTGTAGTTCTATTGATCACCGTTTCAGTGGGTCTTTCAGTTTTTTCAGGACGGTATATGAATCGTCTTTTTGAAGAAAAAATTGATGTTTTAAGAATTGATTTGAGTCGAAAAGTAATGAGGTCCTCATTTGAAACAATAGAAAGAAAGGCGATAAAAATAGCGCCCATTTTAACGGCTGAAGTCAATACCCTGACCGGTTTCGTTAAATTGCTACCGGAAGCGATCATTTCGAGTTTGAAAATTTTTGGGATTCTCATGTACATGTTATGGCTATCTTGGCAAATATTTCTATTTATTGTGTTGCTCTTAGGGGTCATTTTGGCCATTAATTTTAGTGTTTTGGGAAGGGTTCATAGAGAAGAAAGAAAGGCGAAAGAATTTAATCTCGGTATTTATGCCACTATACAAGGGATGGTTACAGGAATAAAAGAATTAGTACTCAACAAAAAACATCACGATAGTTATATTGAGAGGGCCATTGCTCCTAAAAGTAATGGGTTCGCCCGGCAAAACATTATACTCAATAACATCAATCTTTTTTTAATAAAATCACCTGAGTGGATTGCCATTATGGCCATTGCAGGCCTGGTTATGTTTGCAGAAAATATTTCTTGGTTTTCAGAGGAGGAGTTTATTAAGTTTTTTACTTTAATGCTTTTTCTCCTACCCTCAATGATTGTTTTAATCAGCTTTTTTAGTGGGGTAAAAAGAATGAAAGTAGCGGTTGAAAAAATCAATGACTTAGGGCTTGAATTAGGAAAAAAAACGGACTACAATGAGGAAAATGTTGAATCTTTGAGCTTGAGTGAGGAAAGCGGCGGAAGGATTCGAAAAAAGGCATGCCTAATCGAATTAGAAAAAGTCACCTATAGCTATCAGTCTAACAAGCGTGTTTTTACGATTGGACCGATCAGTTTGAAAATTTATAAAAATGAAGTTTTATTTGTTATTGGAGGGAATGGTAGCGGAAAAACAACGTTTTCAAAATTACTTACGGGGCTGTATACACCGGAAAAAGGGCAGATAATTTTTGGAAGCCAGCCCATAACCCCTGCTATGGTTTCCAGTTATCGAAATGTACATTCCGCTATCTTTGCAGATTCTTATGTATTTGATGATCTCACCTACTTGAAAGACTCACCGATGTGGATGTATGCCAAAGAGCTCATTCAAATGCTAGAATTGGAGGATAAAATTTCGCTAGATCAGATGATGTTATCGGATGTAAATTTATCTTACGGTCAAAGAGGAAGGTTGAATCTACTCAGAACCATTTTAGAAGATAAGCCGGTCATGCTGTTCGATGAGTGGGCAGCAAATCAAGACCCTTATTTTAAGAAAAAATATTACCGAAAAATCATCCCTGAGTTGCGGAAAATAGGGAAAACAATCATTGTCATCAGCCATGACAGCAATTATTATGATTTGGCGGATCGAATTATTGAATTTTCTGAAGGAAAGGTGTTTTCGACAACCATAAACAAATGATCATTTGAGAACGTTTTTGCATCATTGGTTTGGGATACCAACAAGACCGGGTAAAGGACCGTTTTTGAAAGCGCCCATTGAAATTGCAGCGGATCAAAGCCCAAAACTGAGTTTTTGTATTACCCATAAAAATAGATTCGAATATCTTCAAAAAACGTTATTTCAAAATTTAAAAGACAACGAAGAAGACCGGTTAGATATTGAGTTTATATTAATGGATTTTCATGAATCTGATGAGGTCATGCATTGGATAAAGGAAACCTTTCCTAAAGAGATTGGTCAAGGCTATTTAAAATATTTTAGGGCTAAGATGCAAGGTTGGTCGGCACCATTGGCAAAAAACACAGCTCATTATGTCGCGAGCGGTATAATATTAACCAATTTGGATTGCGATAATTTTACTGGTATGGAAGGAGGAAGATTTGTATTGGAACAATATTACAAAGAGGAGAGCAATCTAATGCTTTGGCAATTCAGTAGGGTGAGGAGAGATGGGTCCTACGGAAGGATGTCGTTTTATCAGCAGGCTTTTGAGGATCTTGGAGGCTATGATGAAGGGCTATTGGAGATGGGCTTTCAAGACAATGATCTTATGTTAAGGGCTTTAAAGATGGGCGTCAAGAGAATAGAACGTAACGAAAAATTATATAACAAGGCCATCAAGCATGAAAAATACAAACCGGCTCACATCTCATTTCGAAGTATGGAGCGTTGGAACAAAGCACGCTCTAAGATGAATATCAAACAACAAAAACTGAGTGCAAATAATGGCAGCTATGGTCTACGAGAAGGAATTCTGTTTATGAATAAAGAGGGAGAAATGGAGCCTTTTGAAAAAGGCTAATTCTTATCTTGGTACTGCATGATTTAGATAAGCTTAATTTTGACATGCGCTGTCTTAAGCACAAGAATAGGGAACAGATGATTCAACAAGAAGAAAAATGAAATCAAAATTTGATTTATATCAGTTGATTACGCCGAACATTGACGATTATGCTCAATATGGGATGGCATCTGTTTATGGATATGCTCAAAAACACGGATACAGTTATTCAGTTCAGCGCTCACAATTGGTTGAAGATATGCATGTGAACTGGACCAAAATAGAGATGATTAGGCAGGCCTTATTATTGAGCGCATCTAAATGGATTGTGCTTTTTGATGCAGACCTTATCTTGATGAATAGTGAGATTTCCTTAGATTTTTTTATTGAAAAGATGCCTTCGAACATTCACATTCTTATGCCAGGAGATACCCATTTTTTTAAATGGAGAAAGCCTAATGCGGGCTTTATTATGGTGAGAAGATCTCAGCAGGGTAGGAAAATTGTGGATGAGTGGATGAAGGCGTCTAGGGGTGAGGGGCGTCATTTGGCAGATAAACACCCACGGAATCAAGGTGTATACTGGAACTATGTGATGCCTAAATTTTATAATAATCAACAGCTTATTTCAAGGAGGTATTGTGCCAAATATCATTGGTTTTATCGTTTCATTGGACACGGGAAATTTGCTTTTCATATCACGCAAACAGATGATCAGAACCGGAGCGAAAACATGAAGAAGTTAGTTTCACAAAAGGTGCCTATAACAATCATTGAATGGGCCACCGCTAAATTAAGGAGTCATCGGAGTGGGCTCCTGAAATTATTATAGGGCAACCAATTAAGAAGGATCAATTCTTTAATGTTTTTCTTTAAAATGATATTGTGCAGTTTCATTGCGCATTTCTTTCCAATTAGGATGGCTTTTCCATAATCCAGTACTGCTCCCCTTATCTTCAATATCTTGGATTTTTCCATTCAGCTTATTGGTGACAAGATGATGACCTAAAGCCCCATGGGCTAGATGAGCATTGATGACAATGTCATCACAAAGGACAAAGGAACTGGGACCTTCAGGAAGGATGGGAATGTTATTTAATCCTTCTTTTTTAAAAAAAATCATGCGCCCCTTAATAATATCCACTTTTAAACATTTTTGAGGAAAACTGAGATGTTTAGGGATACCGATTGACCCTAGTTTTTGTAGTCCTTTGGCGAGGACATTTTTAGGAAAGTAGAGATTATTTTTTCCAAGAATTACTCCATAAGGGCCAATGGCCATCCCTTTATGACTCTTTTCTTCGTATTCTTTTACTAGAAGCTCTAAAGCATCCTCTTTGGTAATCAATAAGTCGTCGTCGTGCGACATGATATAATCGTTTTTAGCAAATGTGCCCATAAACCACCGAGGCCAACAGCGAACATTATCTGAGGAATTTAAAACCCAATCAACATCAGCGTGAACAAAAGGTTCTGGAGCATTGTTCCAAACAAAGATTTCACAGGGAATGGTTTGCGATTTCAAAGCCAAAATGATTTTATTTAGATTCTCTCGACGTTTATAGTTCATCAGCAAAACAGTAACCATATGTTGTAAAATTTAAGAGCTAGAGCGTCTACAAAGGATTCACTAAAAAGTAAAATTAATCATGGAATGGTATGAAAAGGGGAGTTTCTACTAAAGTTTTTATTTCCACTCCTATTTAAAATGTTAAATTTACGGACTGAAAGAATCTCCTTAACAACCATATAATGATAATAAGGCCTTTATAGAACAGGAGAATATATAGATAATATTTTGGCAGGTGAATCTGAGACTCATGCAAAAGCTTTTCTTTGTTTCAATATTTTTGTTGGTTAGTATTGATTTAATCAAGGCTCAGGTTGATGTACCTGGGGACTTGGAGAACGAATATTTTCAATTATTAGCTCTTAAAAATCAGCAGGTTAATCATTTGGGTTATGGGCTGACGATTGATCCATTTTTTGATTCTTTGGAGTGGTTTTTATGGGATCGATTCCAATCTAAAATAAACGTAACTGAGGGTCTGACCCTTTTAGACTTAGGATTCAAAACACATATTAATACAGCTTATCCACGAGGTTACAACGACGGCCCCTCTTGGCGGGGGCGAGGCCTCACTCAGGAAGTCAACGTGGGGTTGCGTTTGAAAAAAAACAGGTTTTCATTGACTTTTTTACCCAACATTTTTTATTCTCAAAATGCTTCCTTTGAGCTTGCGCCCCAGATTAAAAAAGACGTGAGCCCTTTTTCTTATCAATTTGCGAACAAGGCTTCCGTTTCTTATCGAACCGATTGGGTTCAGCGGTATGGGGATAAAGCGTTTGTGAATTTTCATTTAGGGCAGTCGGAGCTTAGATATCAAGACAGTATTTTCACCGTGGGTCTGGGAACCCAAAACTTAAAATTAGGACCAGCGAACATCAGTCCAATCATTTTAAGTCGTAACGCAGGGGGTTTTCCTAGTTTAGATTTGGGGACGGCCCAACCGCTTCCGCTTCATTTTAAAAATAAAGACTTGGGAGCTTTTGAAACCAAGATCATTTTTGGTCAACTGTCCGAATCTAACTATTTTGATAATTTTCCGGAGAATAATAAGCTATTTTTTACAGGAATGACGGTAGGTTATAGCCCTCCTTTTTTGCCAAATTTAGTATTGGGCTTCAATAAAGTATTGTACAAGCAAAGTAAGTATTTTACGCCACCCGACTTAGCTGCGTTGTTTTGGGTTTTTGATCAAGGAATCATGATTGATTCAGTGTTAACTAAAGATTCCTTTGATCAAATGGCTTCATTGTTTGTAGATTGGAAGTTTGAGGAGGCTGATTTGAGGATCTATTTTGAATGGGCAAAGAATGACTTTAGTGGGGATTTTATTCGAATCATTACTGAACCAGAGCACGGTAGAGCCTATACTATAGGCCTTGAAAAGGCGTTTGATCTCCGCAAAGAAAAAGTCTTATATTTCATGATGGAACACAGCAATTTGGTCAGAAATCAAAGCTGGCTGTACCGCGCCAACCCACCATATTATCAACACATAATCGTAGATCAGGGCTACACCCATCAAGGGCAAGTATTGGGAGCGGGGATTGGTGGGGGTTCGATGAGTCAATTTCTAGGATTAAGCCTCTACGATCAAAAAAGTCTTTTAGGAATTGATTTTCAAGCCATTAGGTTTGATGATGATTATTTCTTAGAAATGGATCATGGTAGTGGCCAAAAAGAGCTCTATAATCGACATCAAAATGAGTTCAGCTTAGGGCTTAAATATCAAAGACGCTTCCAAAAAGGAGCCATAGGCGCTAAAATGATTAACAGTTTTTATATGAATCGATATTATATTTTGGATAATAATGAATATAATTTATCACTTAATATTCAGGCTAAGTATTTCTTACATCAGTCTAAATAACAATCGTGTTAAGGGAGCGCAGTTTTTTCGGCAACCTTATTCAAGGGCCTTCTAGTTTTATCTTTACCTAATCGGGAGAGAGAGGGCATTTATGCGTTCTGGCCAAAGAATCGAGCGCTATTATGAATGAGCAAGAGAGGGATCCTCTCTTCGGAGCTTCAGGATGTGCGTTTATCCCTAAAGGGGGCTACTGCGTGATCGTAAATTCACTTTTGGCCTTGCGGATCCTTGACAAAGGCCAGTTAAAAGAAAAAAAGATGAAAGGATGAGCGACACCCCTTTAAGAATTTTTAATTACCAAAACTACAATACTCTAAAAACCCAGCATCATGACCAATGGGAGAGCCATCAGGCGCTTTAAGTGTCTCGGTTTCCTTAACCTCTTCAGGATTTTCTAGCCAAAGGGCAATGAGGGCAGCCATGCTTTTATAATGCGCGGCATCCTCGAAAACCTCAGTTTTTCTGCCGTTGCAGTAGTCCAAGAGTTCAAGAATCAGCGCATAACTGATGGATTTAACATCGGTTTGCGATCCTTCGTGCACGTTAAGTAACATTAATTTATCCCA
>Ga0206124_10002357_pt1 | contig 14152 bp, 9 predicted proteins | sample Helgoland_Spring_3_FD_148671 | JGI IMG/M metagenome (GOLD analysis project Ga0206124, IMG submission 148671) | Pelagic subsurface seawater microbial communities from Kabeltonne, Helgoland, North Sea - Helgoland_Spring_Bloom_20160321_2 | ecosystem: Environmental > Aquatic > Marine > Epipelagic ... | reverse complement strand
AAAATCCAGGTTTACTTGGTGAGCCTGATCGTCCTGAGGTACCTGCTTGTAATGTGAAGATTGACAAGGCAGTATTGCATTATACGATTGTAAGACCAGAATCAATAAACTCGAAAGAGTTTCCAATTTTTGGAAATAAAATTGTAGTAAATCCTGTGCGGAAAAGTACATATCAACTCCATTTGCCTTACACTATCGTTTTACGAGTTGGTTGGGGAGGGACAGAATGTATTTTAGATTTATTTGTTTCTCAGCCTATTTCAAAAAATAAGTGTAGAGGATTTTGTATTGTGGGACGAAACTTCAATCATCATATCTCAGATAAAGTATACAAGGACTTTGAAAAGGTTATTTTTGGTCAAGATAAGCGTATTGTGGAGTCACAGAGACCTGAACAAGTTCCTTTTGATTTCACAGAGGAACTTCACTTGAAGTTTGACGCGGTTGCGATGAACTATAGGAAAGCCATGAAAAAGGAACGTCTAAATGATTAATGTGACATCAATAGTCATCAATTTTCAATTTTCAGAATTTAGTGATTTTTCACCTTTTATGTTTCTTAATTCTAATCCCAAAAACAACAATTTGTGGAATGTTGGCAATTGAGCGCCACTTTTAGTTTTTATCCAATCAGACCAAGTCGCTTCAATACCGTCAATCGGTAACAAGGCTGTCCACATTTTAAAACTTTTAGGTTTACCAGTAGAATCAAAGGACCAAAGATATGAATCTCCTGGAGTTGAGCCTCCCATTGTATAGGTAACTAGTAGTCCTTCATTACCATTTGCTAGGGTTACTACAGAACGCTTCACTCCGTCGTCAAAAACTTTGTATGGTGCTACCAACCAAAAAGAGTCGTTGTTAAAATAAGACAACGCTTTATCTACAAGCTCATCACGTTTTTCATCGACAACATTAAAATTGTGAACGGATGCTAAACTTCGCTCAATGTAATTTAAGTGCAGATCTACTTTAAAATCTTTCCATTGAACTGTACAAATGTTTTCGCGTTTATTCCATTTGTATTGACGAGTATTTCGAAAGGACCATTCGATATAATCGGTTTCTTTATAAGATTCGTAATCAAGTGAATTAAGCATGTTTTGCGCTAATAAATCAGCTTTTTCACCCTCTTGACCGGTGGGTAAATCCTCATTGTACTTTAGATATAAAACTCCAAAAAACAAAGAGGTAGGTAGGGTTAGGAAAATAATGATTCCTAAAATTATTTTAAATATTTTCTTCATGAGCAACGCTTTTGTAAAAGGAAATACAAATACTGATCTTAATACTAATTTTTAAAAGCATAAACTTCAACACCGGAATAATGACAAAGAAGTTCGTTTTTTATTAGTAAAAATATCATACGCGCAGCTGGATGGTTACGATAAAAAACAAACATGACTCAATTTTAATTAGTTGCTTGTGAAGATAAGATTTTTAGTTCGTTTTTAGAATAAAAAAATAAATCTTTAAAGAAGAGTTTGAATTCTGATTCAAAGTCATGGTAGTAGTAACTTAAATCATTAATTGCTAAATTCATTTTAGATTGATACCTGGTTCTTTTATTCATACCCTGTAATACTTCTTGAATACCATCCATGGAGGCATAATTTAAAAGCCAATTGTCAGAAATCATGTAAGGAATGAATTTTTGCACTTTCAAGGGTAATAAATCGTGAAATTCATTTAAATAATTATAAAAATTATCACAATAAAGCGGTAAGGGGATGTTTGAATAATCATACCAGTTTTTTGCTAAAAAATGATCGTAAAAAATATCGACAATGACACCTGAGTAATGACTATATTTTTTATGTAGACGTTTTGTACTTTGTCTTACAATATGATGATTGTCTGTGAATGTGTCAATATGTCTATGCAAAAGCACCCCTATTTGAACTTGTTCGGGATATATTTTGTATTGTTTTCCTTTGATGCTATCTGCCATAAAATTACCAATGATAATTTCAGGGTTATCTCCCGATAATAATATGTGGGCTAAATAATTCATTGTTGTAATTTACAAAATGTGATAAAAGAATTACGATTTTGAAATGTTATATTTGCGTTCTAAAAATTAATTATGACTCTAATAAAATCGATATCAGGAATTAGAGGTACCATTGGTGGTACTGTTGGTGATAATCTCACACCTGTTGATGTTGTCAAATTTGCCTCGGCCTATGGAATTTGGCTTAAACAGCAAAGAAATAAAGATAACTATAAAGTTGTGGTTGGTCGTGATGCGAGAATTTCTGGCGAAATGATTCAAAATTTGGTAATGAATACCTTAGTTGGACTTTGTATTCATGTTGTTGATATTGGTCTATCAACTACGCCTACAGTGGAAGTTGCTGTTCCTATAGAATTTGCAGACGGAGGAATTATATTAACTGCGAGTCATAACCCTAAGCAATGGAATGCATTAAAATTATTAAATTTTAAAGGGGAATTTTTAAATGCGAAAGAAGGACAGAACATACTTGATATTGCTGAATCGAAAGACATGTCGTTTTCGACTGTTAATACTTTAGGAAAAATCACCAAAAATGAGGCATATATTGATATTCATATAGATGAGGTCTTAAAGTTACCTTTAGTTGATGTGAAAGCTATTAAAAAGGCTGGATTTAAAATAGTTGTGGACGGTGTTAATTCATCAGGAGGCATCGCAGTACCTAAATTATTAGAGCGTTTAGGGGTACATACTGTGGAGCTTTACTGCACGCCTAATGGGCACTTCCCTCACAATCCAGAACCTCTAAAAGAACATTTGACGGATTTATCTAAACTTGTGATTCAAGAGCGGGCTGACTTCGGTATTGTAGTAGATCCAGATGTAGACCGACTTGCTTTTGTGTGTGAGAATGGAGATATGTTTGGAGAAGAATACACCTTAGTAGCTTGTGCTGATTATGTGTTGAGTAAAACTTCAGGCAACACTGTGAGTAATATGAGTTCAACGAGAGCATTAAGAGACATTACATTATCCCATGGACAGAATTATCAAGCTAGCGCTGTCGGTGAAGTTAATGTGGTAGAGTTAATGAAATTGAACAAGGCCATAATTGGAGGTGAGGGTAATGGTGGTATTATCTATCCTGAATTACACTATGGTCGTGACGCTCTCGTTGGCATTGCATTGTTTTTGAGCTTACTCGCCGAAAAAAATATGTCAGTAAGTTCCTTAAGAAATAGTTATCCGTCTTATTTTATGAGTAAAAATAAAATTCAACTCACACCAAATTTAGATGTTGATAGTATTCTAGATAAAATGAAGTATCGCTACGAAGATCAGCAAATAAACGATATTGATGGCGTTAAAATAGACTTTGAAGATTGTTGGGTGCACCTTCGTAAGAGTAATACTGAACCAATTATAAGGATTTATACCGAAGCATTTTCACAAAATGAAGCCAATAGTTTAGCTGAAAAAATAATTACTGAAATTCAACAGGAAGTTAAGGGATTATAGATTAAATGAAAATAAGTATCTTCTATCTTTGAGACCTCATTATCAATTAAAGGTGTCCTTTATTTGCTAATATGGTTTCATTTATCGATACTTAGTTGGTACAGCATCTTTATGTTTCCATCGTTTATGTGTCCATAAATAATATTCAGGAGCTTCATAAATTTGTTTTTCAAGCAGTCCCAGAAACGTATCCGTAATTTCATAATCTTTGAAACTGTGCGGATTCTCAGCGATTGTTTCAAAAGTTGTTTCGTAATAACCACGTTTGGTTTTTTTTACACTAAAAAAAACGACTGACATATCTAATTTTTTTGCTAACATTTCAGCCCCGGTGTGCACGGGTACCATTATTCCCATAAATTTCTCCCAATGATAAGCTTTGTTAATTTTAGGAGATTGGTCCGCATTAAAGCCATTAATGGTCAACTCCCCCAGTTTTTTTAAATTTTGGAGTGTTGGGATTGCTTCTTTTGTGGTAATTAAATAACCATTAAAACGTCCTCTGATACGCTTCACTAATTTGTCAAAATATTTATTTGAAAGACGTTTGTAGACAGCATAACATTTAAATTTCACATACCTGTCTAGAATGAATATCCACTCAAAATTAGCATAATGTCCACACATAAGGACAATACTTCTTTCTCCATCTTCATATTGTTTTAATTCATTAATATTGGTGAACTTATAACGCCTTTTCAAGTCAAATTCTGAAATGGTCATAAGCTTTATTGATTCAACCATGAGGTCACATAAATGATGATAAAACTTTTTAGAAATTACAGTAATATCATGTTGGGTTTTATTCGGAAAAACAAGGTTAAGGTTTGCATTGACAACTTTCCTTCTGTAGCCTACTAAGTGAAACATGAATAAGTATAAAAAATCAGACACCATATAAAGTAAACGAAACGGAAGAAGTGATATCATCCATAATATCGGATATATTAAAATATAGGCGACAAGTTGCATGGTGAAAGTTTAAATTTGTTGTTGCAAATATATATTATATTTGGTTTTTAACGTTTAAACAATATTAGCAATTTGAATATAGTTACAGTTTTTTTAATAGGAATGAATATTCTTGTGTCGTTCAAAGGGTTCAATGATTTTTTGTTTTTTGAGAAATATAAATTTAACATAGGGGGTATTAAAAAAGGTGAACAAACCAGATTCTTAATTTCAGGATTTTTACACGTTGATCAAGCTCATTTATTTTTCAATTTATTTACCTTATATTTTTTCGCTGATGTTGTAATTTATTTTTTAGGACCGTTAAACTTTTTAATTATTTATTTTGGAAGCCTTATCGCGGGTAATCTGGTTTCTTTTTACTTTCACAAAAACCAAAATAATTATAGCGCTGTGGGCGCAAGTGGTGCCATTACAGGAGTTTTGTATTCAGCAATTCTATTAAATCCTGATATGGAACTTTTTGTTATGTTTATTCCAATTCCAATCCCAGCCTATCTTTTTGGTATTGGATATTTATTGTATTCACTTTATGGTATGAAGAAAAATATTGGTAATATTGGTCATGATGCTCATTTTGGGGGCGCTATAGGGGGTTACGTATTAACGTTGACTCTAGCATCTTGGGTGTTTCATGAAAATTTAATGATGGTGCTTTTACTAGCACTTCCAATTGTGTTGTTATTCATTCTTAACAGAACAAACTATCTCAGTTAATTAATCTAAGAGCTCAGAAATTTTGTTTTCCAATGCTTTTCCTCGTAGTTTTTTTGCTAAAATAATTCCATCTTCATTTAAGACAAAGGTTGCAGGGATGGAGCTGATATTGTAAAGTTCTGCTACGGGATCTCGAAAATACATTAAACTCGATACTTGATGCCAAGTTAAATTATCATTTTCAATAGCTTTTACCCATTGTTGTTTTGGATTGGATTGATTATTTCTGCCATCAAGAGAAACACCAATAATTTCTAATCCTTTGTCATGGTATTTCTGATAAATGCTCACGAGGTTTGGATTTTCTCTTCGACATGGGCCACACCAAGCAGCCCAAAAGTCTATGATAGTGACTTTACCTTTTACCTCATCTAACGACAACATTTTGCCATTGGGGTCAAGTGACTTAAAATTAGGCGCTCTTCTTCCAATGCTGATAGATTCTTCACGTTCTTTTAGGGCTACAAAAGAATTTATTTTTTGTCCAATGAATTTATTTGCAGCATTTTTGTTAATCACTTTTTTAAGTCCAATAAGATTTTTTCTGAATTTTTCAGTGTTTTGGTTAGTTCCGATTAATTGTGTTTCTAAAATGAGTAGGGAAACATCCAAATCAGTATTGTTATCAATAAATTCATGTGGATAGTCTGTTAGTTTTTTTCTAGCTTTATCGTACTCAATATTTTTATTGTTCAGTTTGATAGTGTCAAAATTTGATTTTGCATCTTTTCGTTCTGATCGTAAATTTACGACTACGTCATTTAGTTTTCTAAAATTTTTTTTGTAGATATTAAAAGAATTATTGTTTTTAGTTCCTTCAACTTTTGACAATTGTAAACTATCCTTATATAGGCTTATATTGGTTTCACCTGGTTCTAAAACAAATGCTAAACTACCTTTAATACTATTTACACTTAGGATACGTATGGCAGCATTGTTAACTTTTCCATTAAAACTAAATTCTTCATTAACAACCATTGCGGTGTCAATGTTAATTTCTTGCCTTCTATTGTCTATGATTTTAATGTAGGCCCTGATTCCATTTAATACACCCGGAGCAGAAACATTTATTTGATATGTGTTTGGAGGTAATTGCTTTTCCTTTTCACAAGAAAAAGAAAAAATAATTATGAGTACAAGTAAAAGATATTTTTTCATGGAGTCACGTATTTAAAATAGTCAACTGACTTTCGTATAATTTTTCGCTAAGATAGGAGTAAATCTCATTTTATGCAGTTTTTTTTTCACTACTAATTACGATTACTTACGATTCAAATTTTCATTTTACTTATTTTTGTTGAAAATATTTCTAAATGTTTGATGACAAATCTATCATAGCTTTGGCAAGTCCACCAGGATCTGGTGCAATATCTTTAATTCGAATTTCAGGGAGTGATGCTATTGTGCTAGGTGATACGTGTTTTAAATCAATAAAAAATAAAAGGTTAGTTAATCAAAAAACACATACTATTCACCTCGGTCATATTATGGATGAAGATCGGGTTCTAGATGAAGTACTGGTATCTGTATTCAAAGGACCGCATTCGTATACTGGAGAAAATATTATTGAAATTTCATGTCATGGAAGTCCATTTATTCAGCAAGAAATCATACAATTATTTATAAGATCAGGTTGTCGCGTTGCGAGGCCTGGAGAGTTTACTTTACGCGCTTTTTTAAATGGTAAATTAGATCTGAGTCAAGCTGAAGCTGTTGCTGATTTAATAGCAAGTGATAATGAAGCGTCTCATCAAATTGCCATGCAACAAATGCGTGGTGGATTTAGTAATGAAATAAAATCTTTAAGAAAAGAATTATTAAATTTCGCATCATTAATTGAACTTGAATTAGACTTCGCCGAGGAGGATGTTGAATTTGCAAATAGGAAAGATTTTGAGAAGCTGATTACAAAAATTATTCATGTTTTAAAGCATTTAATTGATTCATTTGCTGTAGGTAATGTTATCAAAAATGGGATTCCTGTCGCGATAGTAGGTGAGCCTAATGTTGGAAAGTCAACGCTATTAAATGAATTGTTAAATGAGGATAAAGCCATTGTAAGTGAGGTAGCCGGAACTACACGAGATGCCATTGAAGACGAAATCACCATCAAAGGTGTTAATTTTAGATTTATTGATACCGCTGGGATAAGAGAAACAAACGATGTCGTCGAAAATATTGGTATTTCTAGAACGTATGAAAAAATAGATACGTCTCAGGTTGTTATTTATTTATTTGATGCCCATAAACATATTGGAGATTTTACTAAAATGACATTGGAGATTGAAAAAATTAAAAACAAAAACCCACTGAGACCACTTTTAATTATTGCTAATAAAGTTGATAAGTTAACCACTTTACAAAAAGAAAATTTAATTAAAACCATAAATGATGTAACATTACTCTCTGCAAAAACAGGATTGGGTGTGGATCATTTAAAAGATGCTCTGCTTGAATGTGTCAATCTTGGCATTTTAAGAAACAACGAAACTATCGTGACAAATTCAAGACATTACGATGCTTTACTAAAAGCCTTGAATGAAATTCAAAAAGTTCAATTAGGTATCGATGACAATTTATCAGGTGATTTGCTGGCAATTGATATTCGCCAAGCACTTTATCATTTTGGAGAAATAACAGGAGAAATTTCATCTGATGACTTATTAGGAAATATCTTTGCAAACTTTTGTATTGGAAAGTAACTACTACAAAACAAACATTCAGAAAACATACTAAAAACAAATAAGTAAATTTATTAAACCAAACTATTTATAAAAATGATAAATTCAATCATTCTTCTTGTTCTTTTATTTCCTACAGTTCTATAGTGTCAAAATTTTAAATAACAAGGTAAAGGTGCTTTAATAAAAGTTGTTACAGGCAATTAGAAAAATCAATTAAGTCGAAACTCACCAAACGTATCGGTGTTTTAATTAGTTTTGTGGTGATAGCCATTTATATATATTTTTCTTAAATAGATTAGAAGTAAACTTATTCCACTTGTATAGGTAGAAATTTACTTTTTACCTAGGTTGTTGTGATGATATGTTTAATTTGTAATGGTGGTTTTTAGTTTTTGTATTGGGGTCATTCTTTCTTGTTGTGTGCATTTTAAAAGTTTGTATCTTTAACTTTTAATTAAAATAGATTTATGTTATCAGTTACTAAATACTGCTTATTCACTTGTCTTCTTGTAGGTAACATGTTTGCTCAAGAGTTACCTCCAATAGACGTTTTTTATCCGGATGAATACGGTGGAGAAAATCAAAATTGGTCCATTTCTCAATCTGCTGATAAATATATTTATGTTGCCAACGATAAGGGGTTGTTAGAATTTAATGGGGCAAAATGGCAATTATATCCATCACCAAACAACACGATTATGCGTTCGGTGAGAGTAATCAACGATAAAATTTACACTGGTTGTTACATGGAATTTGGTTTTTGGGAGAGCGATAATTTTGGACAATTAAAATATAATTCCATTTCACAAAAATTAACCAAACCGTTGATCGAGGATGAACAATTCTGGAATATTTTGGATTTTGATGGCTGGGTATTGTTTCAATCACTCAATCGAATTTACATCTATAATGTCAAGGAAGATAATTTTAAGATTATTGAATCTGAATCTAGAATAACCAAAATGTTTAATGTCGATGAAACAATTTATTTTCAAAAATTAAATGATGGTATATACAAAATAGAGCGAGGTGCTGAAGAGAAGGTTTTTCAGAGTAATATAATCAATGATAAAATTTTAATAAACATCTTTAAAAAGGAGAATTATCTATTATTACAAACCCAAGAACATGGTTTTTTTGTGTGGAAATCTGACAAGCTTTCTAAATGGAATATTCCTGCGGCTAAAACACTAAAAGATTTAAGTGTTTACAGCAGTATACAACTATCAGATGGGGGATTTGTTTTAGGAACTATTTCACAAGGAATTATTAATTTGTCTGAGAATGGGCGTATAAAATATTCAATAAGTAAGCGCAAAGGACTTTCAAATAACACCGTACTATCACTTTTTGAGGATGTAGACAATAATATATGGTTAGGTCTTGATAATGGTATTAATTGCATCAATATGAATTCTCCGTATAAAATATTTAATGATGACAATGGGACTATCGGCACAGTGTATACGTCTGTTGCTTATGAGGGGAATTTATATTTAGGAACGAATCAGGGACTATTTTTTAAACAATTAAACTCCAACAATAGTTTTAAATTTATCGAAGGGACACAAGGTCAAGTTTGGAATTTAATTGTTATTGACGACGTGCTATTTTGTGGGCATAACATAGGTACCTTAATTGTTAAAGGCGACGAGTTTAAAATCGTTGAAATGAGCGACGGGACATGGAATATCAGTAAAGTACCGAATCAAAAAAATTTACTCATACAAGGAAAGTATAATGGTCTAAATATTCTTGAGAAAGTAAATGATAAATGGCAATTAAGGAATAAAATTGACGGCTTTAAAAATGCTTCACGGTTTGTTGAATGGTACAAGGATACGGAATATTTTATAAATCATGAATATAAAGGCGTGTTCAGAGTGACTTTAAATTCAGAATTCACAAGCGTGACTAACGTCGTAAAAGAAGTCACTGCGAAAAATGGTATTCATTCTAGCCTCATTAATTACAACGGTAACTTGCTTTACGGCAATCAAGAAGGCGTTTACAGATATAATTCTGAAAAAGAATATTTCAGTAAGGACTCTGTATTTAGTACTCTTTATAATTCCCAGAATTACATATCAGGAAAACTAATTAAAGATGGTGTATCCAACAATCTGATTGGATTTAATAATAGTAGCATTAATTATTTTTCACCCGGTAAATTAAGTGATATTCCTAACTTGGAAAGAATTCCTCTTCCAAACACATTACGTATGAGTAAGACAGGTTATGAAAATATATCACGCATAGGTGATAATAAATATCTGTTTGGCACTTCTGAAGGGTATATTTTAATTGATTTGAATAAATTCAAGACAAAAAAATATGAAGTAAGTATTACCAGTGTTTCAAAAGAAATTCTAAATAATCCAAAAGTTTTGGTAGAGTTGGTTGATGACAATGTATTTGAAACAAATGAAAATAATATTGGTTTCTCTTTTGCTGTTGCAGAATTTGATAAATACCAAGAAGTTGAATATCAGTATCAATTAAAAGGCATATATGATAATTGGAGTAATTGGTCTGCCAAATCTAACGAATTATTCAAAAACTTATCATTTGGAGAATATGATTTTAACGTAAGAGCTCGAATTAATGGAGATGAAACTGTCAATACAGCATCTTTCAGGTTTACAATAGCAAGACCTTGGTATTTAACAAAAGGAATGATTTCGTTATATATTTTAGCAGCACTTTTATTTTCTTTTGTCGTACATAGTTTTTATAAGCGCTATTACAGACGACAACGTGAAAAATTATTGGAAAAAGCAAAAAATGAATTAGAGCTAAAAAAATTAGAAAATGAACAACAATTGATGAGCTTTAAAAATGAAAAGTTGAAAGATGATATAGAGAGTAAAAACAGGGAGTTGGCTTTGTCAACAATGAGTTTAATTAAAAAGAACGAGTTTTTAAACACCATCAAAAACGAATTAAAAGACTTTCAAGATAATAAAGATCTCAAATCAGTTGTAAAGATTATTGATAAAAACATAAACAATACAGATGATTGGAAATTATTTGAGGAAGCTTTTAATAATGCCGATAAAGATTTTTTAAAGAAAATAAAACAAAAACATGGGTCACTGACTTCCAATGATCTTCGTCTTTGTGCTTATCTTAGATTGAATCTATCCTCCAAGGAAATAGCTCCTTTGCTAAATATTTCTCCAAGAAGTGTAGAGGTTAAACGTTACCGTTTGCGTAAAAAAATGAATTTAGCCCACGAAACTAGCTTAACAAATTATATTTTAGAGTTGTAGGCATACAACATGTTAGTTTTTTAACCATACATTACCACAACATTTTGGTAGGTTTGGTTATATGAATGTCTTAAAGGGAAGTATTTACATTTGCGAAATCTTAAATTTTATGCATAATTTTTTTATAATTTGTGAATAAAAAGTTTTTTTCTTGATTTTGTATGATTTTTGTTGGGGTCAAAAACTTAAGATTTTCTTAACCTTTTACTAATTTTATGGAAATCAAAAATTAACAAATGAAAGGTTATATATCAACATTGTTGTTGCTGACGCTAGCTAGTTTATCTTATGCTCAAAGTATCAATGTCAAAGGTGTCATTCAAGATTCGGATTTAATGCCAATTCCTGGAGCCAATGTCATCGTTAAAAACACCAATACAGGTGCCATATCAGATTTTGATGGTAATTTTGTTATTAATAACGTATCAGCAGGAGCCACGTTATTATGTAGCTATATTGGTTTCGTTACACAAGAAATAGTGGTGACGAATGAGGATAGTTTAGTGATTACTTTATTACCTGATGTTGCACAATTGGACGAAGTTGTTGTTATCGGTTACGGAACACAAAGAAAAAAGGAAATTACGGGGGCAGTCAGCGTCGTATCAAATGAGACCATTGAAGAACTAAAGCCAGTGCGTGTAGAACAAGCATTGCAAGGTCAAGTAGCGGGTGTCAATATTACTTCAAGTTCTGGTTCACCCGGGGCTGCATCCAATATTCAAATACGGGGAATTTCAACAAACGGTGATAGAAAACCGCTTATACTAGTTGACGGTAATGTTATTGAAGATTTAAGTGTGATAAACCCCAATGATATCGAAAGCATCAATGTACTTAAAGACGCGACAGCAGGTATATATGGTGTACGAGCTGCCAATGGTGTTGTTTTAATAAAAACGAAAACTGGTAGAAAAGAAATGCCAACTACTATTGAATATAGTGCTTACGGAGGTTTTCAACAGACTACCCGAAAAATTCCAGTACTCAATGCGTCTGAATATGCCTTACTTGCTAATGAGGCATTTGCAGCAGGTGGTCAGAGTCTGCCATTCCCGAATATTTCAGGCTTAGGTGTAGGAACAGATTGGCAAGATGCGATATTTGAAGATGCTCCAATTTTTAATCATGCCATATCTCTGAAAGGTGGAGGTAAAAAATCAGGCTTTTCAGTAAGTAGCTCATTTTTGACTCAAGATGGTATTGTTGGAAGAAAAAAATCCAATTTCACTAGATTGACGAAGAGTTTAAATTACAGTCTGGATATATTAAAAAATTTAAAATTTAACACGGGGATTTTATTCACGGCAACAAACAAAAAGAACTTACCAGAAAATGCTTTGGGTTCAGTACTATTTAATGCTCTGAATATGGATCCAACGAAACCTATCGATGGTCGTGCTATCGGTTTAGGGGGCGAGGTAATTAACCCATTAAGTCAGATTGGTGCTACCTACAACAGAACTAAAGTGAGTAAAATAGGAGGTAATTTTGGATTATCATACAATTTCTTGGATCATTTTACTGTGCAATCTAATTTTCAATTTAATTATGCTGAGGTAAAGGGACATATTTTTAACCCAATAACCGATTTCGGTTTACAAGATAATACAGATACGGTGTTTGACAGAGAGGTCAACGAAGTCATTGAATCATTCAATTACTTTAGAGATTATACGTTTGATGCCTTTATTAAATATGAAAATACGTTTAATGAAAATCATAATTTAAACGTGATGCTGGGTACATCCGTATTCAAAACAACCGGTAAATTTACAGGAGACAGAGGATTTCAAATTATCGATAACAGTATTTCCAACGCTACCATTGAGTTAGCGTCTGATGTAGAGGATTTAAATCAGGTTTTAGGAAGAGATCCTACCTTCGACTCTAGGCTTCTTTCGTATTTCGCGAGAGTACAGTACAACTTTAAAGGTAAATATTTATTGTCAGCAGTCATGCGAAGAGATGGTTCTACTAAATTTGGACCAGAAAATAAATTTGGATATTTTCCTTCAGGTTCAATAGGTTGGATAGCTTCAGATGAAAGTTTTTTAAGTGATAGTAATACGATTGATTTTCTGAAGTTTAGAGCGTCATATGGTATTCTTGGTAATGATAGAATTAGAGATTTTGGTTACGTAGCGCTACTAAACGGTGAAGGAACTTATGTGTTAGATGGTCAGTTGATTTTCGGTACTGCTCAAGGGGCTGTCTCGAATCCAGAAATTCAGTGGGAGAAACAAAAAACGCTTGATATCGGAGTCGATATAAAGTTATTTGATAATGCAATTGATATAACGGCAGATTATTTTGAGAAACGCACAGAAGATTTATTAGTTGTCCCTCAGGTGTCAGGGTTGCTTGGTGTTTCGTCTCCAGGTTCTGGTGCACCGACGATTAATGCGGGGATCGTTGAAAATAAAGGTTTTGAGTTCGCAATTGGATTTTCAAAACAACTATCAGATAATTTTAAATTTGGTTTAAGATACAATGTCACAACCATTGAGAATGAAGTAATTTCTGTTAGCTCAGATGGTGCTTTTCTTACCGGAGGTGGTTTTGGAATAGGCCAAGATCCCCCATCTAGAATGGAGGCAGGTTTTCCGATAGGATATTTTAGAGGGTTTAAAACTGATGGTATTTTCCAAAACCAATCTGAAGTGGATGCCTATCCAACCATTAACGGCGCTGTTCAGGCAGGAGATTTAAGATTTGTTGATATAAATAACGACGGTGTTATTGATGATGATGACCGTACAGACATAGGAAATCCTTTACCATCAGCTACAATGGGTTTAAATTTATCGTTAGACTATAAAAATTTTGATTTTGTTGCCTATGCTTTTGCTTCTGTTGGTAATGAAATTGTTCGCAACTATGAAAGAAACCAAAGACTAACAAACAAAACGACCTATGCTTTAGATAGGTGGCGTGGTGAAGGTACTAGTAATACAACTCCGAGAGTCACAACAGGAGCTACATCAAATACTTTATTCTCGGACTACTATGTTCAGGATGGATCAATA
>Ga0206124_10002351_pt1 | contig 14169 bp, 10 predicted proteins | sample Helgoland_Spring_3_FD_148671 | JGI IMG/M metagenome (GOLD analysis project Ga0206124, IMG submission 148671) | Pelagic subsurface seawater microbial communities from Kabeltonne, Helgoland, North Sea - Helgoland_Spring_Bloom_20160321_2 | ecosystem: Environmental > Aquatic > Marine > Epipelagic ... | reverse complement strand
CCCGCCCTTCAGAAAGGAGTGCAAAGGTAGGAATACGAATATTTCGATAGAACTTGCAGGCACATGAATTTTCAAAGTGTTTATTCTGTGGGGTTGAAGTGGGGCCTTTGCGCCTGTGCGGTTTTGATGGTTTTTGTAGTGAGAGCGCAGGATGACGGCGAAACACGAATCAACATTCTACAGGCAGACGCCATTTTACGTGACCAGCGTCAGCCGGATGTTCAGCGGTTAATTGGCGCTGTATTGCTCGGATATGGCGATGCTACCTTGGCTTGCGACAGCGCTTTAAGGTTCAAAGATGGTCGTTTTCGTACGATGGGAAACGTGCGTTTGAACGACGGTGATAGGCGTGTTTTGGCCGAAAGCATGTTACTGAATCCACAGGCTGAAAAGGCCATTGCAACGGCTACTGTGGGTGAGCAAGTGCGGATGCAAAGTGATTTGGGAGAAATACAAGCAACTCGTGTTGATTATGAGCTGGGCACCAAATGGGTTCGTTTTCCAAACGGCGGGACCATGCATGAACAATCAAGATCGGCCACGTTCGAGCGTGGACTGTTCAAGGTAGACGATTCCCTTCTGGAATTGGGGGGCAACGTGTACATCGATGATGGTGACTGGGTTGTCATGTCTGATTCGCTCCATTGGGACGAAAAAAACGAAAAACTATTCTTTCATGGACTTTCACATGTGCTTGAGCAGTCTGGGGAGTTGGAATTGAGTTGTTTCTTTGGAGCATTTGATGCCGCTCAGGAGTCAGGATGGTTTGCATCCGAGGAAGTGGGCTCAGGCACGAAGGCACGCGTTCGACAGGATGATGTATGGCTCGAGGCCGATCGATTGGAGGTGCCAGCGGACTCGTTGGAACCGTTGTCTGCAATGGGGCGTGTCGAAATACAAGACACGTCACGCGTGTGGAAAGTGTGGGGCTCTGATGCACTGCGCCGGCAAGGCGCAGGGGGAGAAAACCTCGTGTCCGTGCGAGGTGGCAGTAGTGGAAGGGCAAGGTACATGGATGCTTCTTCGTCGGATACCCTCTGGTTGATCTCAGATTCCATGGAAATCCAATCCAATTGGACCCGGCTTTGGCCCGGTGTTCATTTGATTCAGGGCCAAGCTGCAGCGTCTTGCGAGGAACTCTTTTGGGATGATTCAACCGAACAGATTGACTTGCTAGGCACGCCGCTAACGTGGCTCGAAGGCTGGTTGCTGAAGGCGGATTCGATGACCTGGCAATTGAACGATAACCAACCAGAGAAGCTCTCTGCTCGCGGACATTCGGGATTGATTTTGGACATTGACTCGATGTGCATGCAACAAATTTCGGGACGCAATCTCGATGCGTATTTCACGGACGGGGTGCTCAATTCCGTGGAGGTCGTGGGCAATGCTGAGTCGATTTATTTCGACACGGAAAAGCCGAATCCCTGCGAGGCCTTCAATCAGTCGGTCAGCAGCGCCATGCGCATCGATTTCGACGCTGGAGAAATCAAGGATATCGTTCTGTTGCAAAAACCCGAAGGCGTCTGGTCCTCTGTTCAAGGAGAAGTGCCCGAGCTCAAGGGGATGGCCTGGAAGGCGCTGCCCGAAGCGATTCGTGAAGCGTTTGAAAAGGATCGGCTGGATTTCTCCGTCGAGGATTGAGGAGCAGTTACAAACCCGCTTCATTCGGAAGTGAATCCAACCCATTTGTTGCGTGCAATTGGCTCAAATTGCATAGTTCAGAGGCACGAATGAGGAGGAAAAGAGGCGATGGGAACAGGGGTGAATTGGAATGATCTGCGGATGCACGCGTTGATTTGGGTTGTGTTAAAAACGGGGATTCTGTGGGCACAATTACCTGGAATTGCCCCGCTATTTCCTCTCCAGGAGTCCAGCACATTAGCGTTGGATCTGCAGCCTCTGCAATCGGCTTATCACGGTTTTGCTCATGCAAAGACGGACCGTGGATTTGGGGCCGTAGGTCAGTTCGTTTCAATCTCCACCCATGCGACATGCAGGGCTTTGCTGGCTTATTCAATTCCCCTCGATCAGGGGTGGTCCATTGGGCTGGGATTGGGACTTGGGGGCCATTCATGGTCCAATGGCACGGCATTCTCCATGGATTTCCCAATGTTTTTGCAAGTGAATCGGGGAATGGCAGATGGCTCCAAGTTGGCTGCTTTCATTCGAGGCACCAATCAAGGGCAGCTTTTGGGGGTTCAAGAACGCGGCGAGTTTGATGGGGGGTTTCAGTGGATCAAGCGGCACAAGCAGGGTACGTTTTCAGCTTTTTTCCTGTGGGGACATCCCTCTTCTCGATTGCATATTCAGTGGAGGTGGACCCTGGCCAAAGGGAAATCAATGCGACTAAGGGTTCAACCCCAGCCGCTTTCGTTTGGACTCGATGCGGGATGGGAGAAAGACAGAAGACGCCAATGGATCGGAATCACGCATTCAAATTTTCTGGGGCTCTGGCTTTGGAGTTGGCGCATGGATTTTCGAAAATGACAGGCAAGAACATTCACGTATTATGCCTTTTTGTGGGGTGTGCGCTTCATGCAACGTTGGAAGGCAAAGGCCAAGAGGCAGCTTTTCGTTCGTTTGTCGCAGAGCGGGTTGTTTTGGGGGACTGGTTGCCTTCAGAAGGAGAATACATTATCCAATACATCGAGCGCAAAGGCAGGCCCATTATTCCCGAGGAAGTTGCGGCCATTTTAGGATTATCCTCGGAGACCCGCCAGCAGCTGCTGCTCGCCGGGCCTTGGATTGCTCTCTGTACGGGACAGAATTCGGTCATTATGAGCAAGCGCCCTGCCCCCAGTTTCGACATGCGAATCAACCCAAAGTCGATGGCATCTTCGCAATCCGTGCGATTGAAAAACCCTGGAAAATGGGCCATGCGTTGGGATGGTTCATGGTGGCAGCCCAGCCAAGAAACAGGGACACAAAATCGACTGACGGGATACATTCAATTCAGCCCCGCTCGCAATGTTCGATTGCTTTTGGGAACCCACAAGCTGGGCTGGGGCAATCGATTGATTCAGAAGGAAGCCATCTTATTTTCAAGCCTTTTGTCTCCGGCCTTTGCAGTTCCGGTGCATTATGATTTTGCCCCGGTATGGGGCAATGTTTCTTCAGGAATGCGCACTGGCTTGGCTTGTTCTGCTCGTCTGGGTGGTTGGTCGTTGAGTATCAGCAGCGACGGAATGGTTCGGCAACCACGTTGGGCAGTTGTGGCTTGGAAGCCATGCCAATGGGGGACTGTTGGTTTGGTTGGTGAGCGCGGCTGGACAGCCTTGTCCCCCACTGCAAACGCAACGGCGTCTTGGCTAGGGAGTGCTTTTGCTTTTGGCACGAGCAAGGGCTGGCAATGGTCGTTCGAGTGCGCTCCTAGACCTGCTGTCCAAGCGTTGAAGAGCACCTGGCTCAGGTCCATTGGCAGGTGCTGGGACGGATTTGGTAGGGTTAAAATTATAAGCGGAGTAATCCCCGATCACGAGAAACAGATGCCGCATCAATGGGATGAAAAAGAGTTGACGATGGGCATGCAGTGGCTGCTGCGTGAAGGGGGGCTGCGAACGCGGTTTTTGATGGAAATCGAGTCCATTGAAAACGCTATTCGACAAACGGTGCGTGCAAGTGCTGTTTCCAGCTCGATCGATCAGCACCGATTTGAGCTGCACATCCGCTGGCAGCTCGAGTCTGTGCATTCCGCGCTTGAGTCTTCTCATCGCAGAATCGGCTTGCGCTGGAGGTTTGAGGATGGAGCATATGCAGGAAACATCCGATTGGAATGGTGCCCGGGTCGTGCCCGAGACGGTTTGGGTTGGGCGTGCATTTGGGGGGGAGAGATCGGCGGGTGCGACATGAAATTTAGCATCGCTCAGTGGAAAATGGAGCCGAGCCAGGTGGGGTATTTCGTGACGCCCGCCTTTGATGGCATTCGCATGCATGGTATGCACCACCATGGGACGCGAGCCGCATTCCGGATCAGTCGAAAGTTCAAGTCAACATGGAAAGTCCAACTGATCGGATTCAAGAGCAATGGACGAAATCCAACCGAGCGATTGCCCGGTCTTTCGACATTGGCTTATGCACAAAGTGAAATCCGATTCCGTTTGATGCTTAATTTGTAATGGTATCTTCGCCTAAATCTCCGACATGGCAACAACTTCAGACATCAAGAATGGATTGGTCATCAATCACAACAATGGTTTGTGGCAAATCATTGAATTCCTTCATGTGAAACCCGGAAAAGGTGCGGCGTTTGTGCGCACCAAACTGAAGAACTTGAGCACGGGAAAAGTGGTGGATCATACCTTCAATGCGGGAGTCAAAATTGACCCCGTGCGCATTGAAGTGCGGGAATATCAATTTCTGTACAATGACGATCAATACCATTTCATGAACCTCGAGACATTCGAGCAAATTCCTGTGGAAAGATCGGCAATCAATGCGCCTGAATTTTTGAAGGATGGATTGGTTTGTCAGATTCAATTCCAAGCGGACGAAGAACGTGTGCTCAGCTGTGAGTTGCCCACCCAAGTCGAGGCGGAAATATCGTACACAGAGCCAGGGATCAAAGGCGATACAGCCACGAACACCTTGAAGCCAGCAACCACGGATACCGGAGTGGAGATTCGCGTGCCTTTGTTTATCAATATTGGGGATCATGTGAAAGTGGATACCCGCAAAAAAGAATACGTCGAGCGCGTTAAAAAGTAAAGATGGCGCACAGCATTCAACGTTTGGAGCAACGCTTAGAACTTCAGGACTATAAGCTGAGCGCTCTTCTTGATGTCACCCAAGGAATCAATGATCGGGCCTCAGAACAGGACCTGCTTGATAAATTCCGTGCAAGCCTGGCAGAGCACCTCGGCATTCATCGCTTGGTGCTTTATGCGTTTGATGGCGATTGGCGTTGTCTTCTGGTGAATGGGATTGAGGGAGATGTTCCCGAAGTCCAAGACGCTGCTTTTTTTGAACAGAAGGGGGAGGTTTTTCTGAGTTCAACCGCTGGGAAGGAGCAGTTTGACGTCGTCATTCCAGTGCTTCACAATGACCAACCATTGGCTTATCTCCTGGCGGGCGATACACAAGAGGGGCAAGGTGTAAGTCCCGTGGTGAAGCACTTGAATTTTATCCAAACACTGACCAATGTTTTAGTGGTTGCGTTGCAAAATCAGCGGCTTGAATTGGAGCGTGCTAGTCAAGAGGCGACACGCCGAGAATTGGAGCTCGCTGCAACCATGCAATCCATGCTCGTGCCAACCGAATGGCCGATCGATCGTGACGTGGATGTCGCGGCATTTTACAAGCCTCATTTGGAAGTTGGAGGAGACTATTACGACGTTTTCACAGTGGACGAAGATCGCATGGTGTTTTGCATGGCAGACGTCAGTGGAAAGGGAATTGCCGCGGCTTTTCTTATGTCGAATTTCCAAGCCAACCTCCGTGCGAGTTTTCAATACGAGCCGGATGATTTGGTGAGCGTAGTCAATCGTTTGAATGAGCGGGTCTCGGAGAATGCCAAAGGAGAGAAGTACATTACGGTATTTGCTGCGGTTTATCACCGGAGGAAGCGCGAACTTCAATACGTGAATTGCGGTCACAATCCGCCTCTCATTATGCTCGCGGATGGGAAGACAAAGCAGTTGGAGTTGGGGTCTGTGGGATTGGGGATGTTCCGTGAGATTCCTTCATTGGAAACAGGCGTTGTGCAATTGGATCGTGATTCCACTTTGGTGTGTTTCACCGATGGATTGGTGGAGCAGGAAAATGAGGAAGGAGTGCCTTTCGGCATGCAACGCATGGAAGACATCCTTCGCGAAAGACGAGGAATGCCGGTGAAGGATGTTCAAACCGCCCTCATTGACTCCGTAAAGACCTTCAAAGGGGAAGAGCCCAGTTTTGATGACACGGCCCTCATGGTCGTCCGGTTTCACTGATTGCTTGACTCAGGAGGCAGCAACACTTTTTTGCTGGCCATTGTCAGCCAGGGTTAGATCCCAGACCAGAAGCAGCGCGAAAAAACCCCAAAAAAGGGCGCTCGCTTTATCTGTATCGAGGTAATTGTTTAGCACCCCGTGCACGAAATAGGTCATCAGTCCTAGGAAAACCCCCATCGCCAGTCTCGCTTGTTCCGGATCATTCAGTTGGCGGTGGAGTTTGAAGCCCAAGTGCAAACAAAAACCCAATAGCCCAAGAACGAATAGCAAGCCAGGTACACCTTGTTCCGCTAGCGGTCCGAGGTATTCGCTGTGCGCATTGCCACCATCTGCATTATTCGTGCTAATGATTGTCTGATCTTCGGAGCGTTGAAATGGGGCGTACTCGAATTGATAGCTTCCGGGTCCCCAGCCCACCAGAGGCCGTTCTTGGAACATTGCCAAGGCCGCATTCCAGCGATTCAGCCTTTCGAGGTTCGATGCGTCGCTCGAAACATTGGAAATGGACTCCACGTGTTCCGTTAGATTATCTGAAGAATCTTGGCGATTTCGCTCCAGTTGAATGAGCAAGGAATCTTGTGCAAACCACAAAAAAGCCAAGCTTGCGAAGCCCACAATCAAGAGTGTTTTGAGTTGTATGCCTGCTTTCATTAGGCCCCAAAGTGCCCCCGCAGCTGCAAGAGATACCCATGCCGCGCGGGTGTATGAAAAGACAAGTCCAACGCATAGGATGACGAGTGCGACCCCCATCAACGCTTTTGCAAAGGCGGAGAACCGTTTCCAGCTGAGGAGCGCGAGCATGGGCGGGATCACCATGGCAAGCACCGCACCGTAAGAAGTGTGGTCCTTGTAGAATGGCTTCATGACCCAGTGTCCGGCATCTTTTTCAAAACCGAAGCCAGCATGCCTCACGAGCGTATAGACGATGACACCACAAAGTGGGAATGCATAAGCCAGGATAAATTGATGGCGTTGCGCTTTTTTAGTCCGGAACATTTCTCCCAAAACCCAAAAGAATCCCACTATAAACCAAAGCCTTGCCGCCAGAAATTTGAAGGAAACAAGAGGATGGGAGCTCACGATTGCCGTAATTCCAATCCACAACAGCGAACATTGCACCCAGCGAGAAAGCGGATGCTTCAGCACAGTGGGGTGAGCCGGCCAACCGGAAACGGCCTTGAAGAAAAACAATACGAGAACACCTGCAAGCAGCGGTTCAGTGGGCAGGTAAGCACCAATACCACCAAGTTCCAGGTCTTCTAGGCTGATGCTCAGTGGAACGCAAGCCACCAAAAAAAGCATCAAAGCATCCAGTCGATGAAAAGCCATCCAGGCGATGCCAATTGCAAGTGGTGAGAGGGCGAGCCAGGGAAATTCGAAATAAAATGCGAGGGCGAGCAGGGCCGCATAGGCTCCTGTGGCCAGATATAAATACCGAGGTGTCCTCGCGGTTGGAATCATGCCGCCTGTGGCTCCTTTAAGTTTTCTGCGCCGAGCATGATGAGCAGGGCAAGTGCCAAAGTACTCGCCACACTCATGACCACAATCAACCAACGGATGGGCTTGGCTTTTTTGTCAGCAGGAGCAGCGTAGTCTACCACAAAAGCAGAAGGCATTTGTGTTTCGGCATCAAGCTTCATCAATTCGAATCGTTTTTTAAGAATTGCTTCCCGGTCATAGGCCGCTTCGATGAGGTTGGTCAGCTTATTGAAATCGTTGGCATGCGTTGAAATCTCGGCCATTTGCTTTCGAATTTTCTCTGCATTCGTGGATGCACCTTTTGCAATCGCAGTGGCATACTGTTCGTTCAACCCTTCGATTTGAGTGGCGAAGTCGTAGACGCCCAACTCATAAAGTCGGCCGAGTTGCTCTTCCATGCGCTCGATTTCATCTTGCACCTGATTCAGCGACGATCCCGCATAAACCAAGGCTTCTTCTGCCCGTTCATTTCGAAGGCGATTGGCGACCGAATCCGCAAGGAAAGCGATGTCATTCGCCATGTCCGCGGCTTGATTGGGGTCGCTGTCCAGCACTGCTACCTCAATGGATCCATAGCGCGTCAACCGCGCGTCTACATTGGAGTTGTATTCCTTGCCCAAAAGGGATTGAGCTCCTGCCGTAGACCGATCAATGTCATAGTGTTTCCAAAGGTCGTATTTGGCGATGATGCGCGTCCGAATGCGGTCGGAATTGAGGATTTGAAGCAGGCGTTCCGCATCTTCTGTTTCGCCATATTCCAACAAATCGTTGCGCTTGATTTCCTCGTAGAATTGCTCGCCAATGGAGTGCTGTGGCGTTGCGAACATGATGACCGTGGATTTGAATTGCTCTTCCATCAGCATTGCCGCCAATGAAGAGGCCAATGCAGCAGCAAGGCCAATGAAGAAAAAAGCCTTGCGGCGGTCAAATATGAAACGAAGCAGATGGCTCGAGTTGAGCGTGGAATCGGTTGAATTCATGCGATGGGATTGGAGCTACGAGTCGGCAAAGGTATTCATCTTATCGGACAGCATCTTCTTCATGGATCGAAAATCAATGACGCCCGGCAGCAAGCCAGCCGCGAGGCATCCAATCAGGGCGATCCAAAGTGCTTGATTGGGGTTGATTCCCCAACGCGACAGAAGGCTGCATATTGCAAAGCAAGCCAATGAATGCAGGCAAAGGGCGCGGAGCAGCTTCCACCACTGCCTTCCTGGGTAGTTGCGCAAGCAGAAATAAATCTGGCCACCGACCATTGCTCCTTGAGTGATGGCGCTAATAATGGCACAACCCATGCCGCCGTTGGTGGCGGTTGCCTGGCTGAGCCACCAAGCGTTCAATACGATATTGAGCAAAGCTCCCGCGGCAGCCATTCGATTCAAAACACGCATATCTCCCCTCGCAGTGAGCAAGGTGCTGAAAACGTAGCCCTGGGCAAAAACGGCGAATGAAATCATAAGCCAAGGAAGAATTCCTGCGGCTGCTTGAATTTCATAGTCATAAAATGTACCGAGAAACGATTCGGGGAAAAACCACGAGGCCCAGGCAATGGAAGCACCGACTGCGAGGAGCACGCTGCTCATGGAACGAGCAAGCGGTCGCACATCTGCACGTTGCGCGAGCATACGTGTAAAATAAGGGAGCAGCAATGTCGCACACAAATAGCCAATCATATTGGCCGCTTCAAAGAACCGGTAACTCATCGCGTACCAGCCGGCTTGAATCGCGCCATCAGGCGCCAGGCGTTCGAGCATGATTCCATCGACCCGGTGGTACGTCATCATCAATAGAAACAGCAGGGCGTATGGCCATCCTGATTTGAGGTCTTCTTGGATGTTTCTCGCTGATTCATCACCGAGCGGTGACGGCAAGCGGTCAACAAACAATGTGTGCTTTTTTAGTCTCCAAAGTGCAATGATGCACGTGAGGAATAATGCCACAGAGGTGCCCCATAAGAGCCAAGTAAGCTCGAATCGTTCAAATGAAAAGATGAGCGCTCCCATGGAGAGAAAAAGCATGCTCCTATCGCCCACCGATACCCATGCGTCGGTGCGGTGGGCGCCAATGCCTTGGAGGCCTGCACGGATGTAAAGAATGGCGCTAAGCAGCGCCTGGTTGATCCCAATCCAGGCCAGCCAAATCAGTGATTCACCTCTCCAGCCCAGCAGCCATCCAATCGACATGAGCAGAGCAAAGTACGCAGGGAAGAGGACGCTCTTCGTGCGCCAGCCTTGTCGGAAAGCGTGATGAATTTCACCCCGATTGCCTGAGATGAGGCGCGTCATGTGATTGGCTAAACCCGCATCCAAGAGGATGTTGAGCAATATGGAAAGGCTCAACAACGGAAAATACCGACCAAACTCTTCCGGTCCGAGCAAGTCCTGAATTTTCGTGTCAATGATCAGCAAATAAGCTGGTTTGACAGCGAGGTTGAGAATCATCAACCAAGACAAATGTTTGAGGAATTGTTTCAAAATGAGGGGCTCAACCGATTTCCATGGATGCTGCATGCAAATAACGGCATATGCAGCGGAGAATTGTCAACCTATCTTCGCAACCATGGCGCGCATCGCATTGAACGCACGATTATTGATTCCGGGCCGCTTGGAAGGCATCGGGTGGTTTACCCACGAATGCTACCAACGGCTCATTTCGGCTCATCCGGAACACGAATTTCAGCTGTTTTTTGACCGCGCGCCCTCCACAGAGTTTTGCTATGGCAAAAATGCGTCGGAAGTTCGGCTGTTGCCGCCCGCGCGACGGCCATTCTTGTACGATGCTTGGTTTGATTATGCCGTTACTCGCCAACTAAAACGCTGGAAGGCGGATGTATTTCTTTCGACAGATGGCATGCTAAGCCGGCGAACTCAGGTGCCTCAAATCCCGGTGTTTCACGATTTGAATTTCATGCATCATCCTGAGTGGATGCCTACACGTGAAGCCAATTATTACCGCAATCGTTTTCCTGAATTTGCGCAAATAGCGGCTCGGATTTTAACGGTTTCCGATTATTCCCGACACGATATCGCTTCACAATTCAAGGTGGCAATTGATTCGATTGATGTGGTATACAATGCACCTGCCAAAGAGTACAAGCCATTGGTTTCTCCTGATTTGGCACAAGCACAGCGGAACCGGGTGGCAGGGGGGCAAGCGTACTTTGTGTTTGTTGGCAGCTTGCATCCGCGCAAAAACATCTCGGGGCTGCTGCAAGCCTTTGGCGCTTATCGCGCCATGGGGGGCAAACACGAATTGGTCATTGTAGGCGAATCCATGTGGTCGGATGAAATGCGGAATCAACCAGGGGTGCATTTTTCGGGTCGATTGGAACGGGAGATGCTCGCGGCTACGGTGAAGGCTTCGGAAGGACTCGTGTTTATTCCTTGGTTCGAGGGGTTTGGGGTGCCGATCGTAGAGGCTTTTGCTTCAGGAGTTCCGGTGATCGCTAGCAATAGGACCGCAATGCCCGAAGTGTGCGGCGGAGCGGCTGTCGCCTTGGTAGAACCGGACGATGCCCATGGCATAGCGAGCTGGATGAAACGATTGGAGGGGGATTCTGCCTTGCGCCAGGAGGCCGTCGAGCGAGGTTTGGCTCGTGCGCAGGCGTTTTCATGGGATGATTCGGCTGCGCAGCTGTGGACATCCATTGAGCAGGTGCTTAAGCCATGAGCCTTGCACCGTGGATTGAAAAAGAACGCTTGGAGGCCGGTTGCGATGAGGCAGGGCGGGGGTGCCTTGCAGGCCCTGTCACAGCAGCCTCGGTCATTTTATCGCCAAATTTGGCGTTGGAATTGGTCAATGATGGCGTCCTGGATGACAGCAAGAAGTTGAACAAGAAAGTCCGGGATGCCCTGCGCGAGAAGATTGAATCTGAGGCGTTGGCCTGGGCAGTTTGCCATATTTCACCTCAAGAAATTGATCGCATCAACATTTTGCAGGCTTCCCTTAAAGCCATGCGCGAGGCCACCAAGCAATTGCGCACCTTTCCCGAATTCATGCTCATTGATGGCAATCGCTTTGTTACGGAAAAGGGATTGCCTCCGCACGAGTGCTTTGTCAAAGGAGACGGTCGATTTGCCTCGATTGCTGCAGCGAGCGTTTTGGCCAAGACGCACCGTGACGAGCGAATGCTCGCGTTGCATGAGCAACATCCACAATATGGATGGGAGACGAATGCAGGGTATCCCACGAAAGGCCACCGAGCAGCCATTGCACAGCTGGGGATTACAAATCACCACCGGAAATCATTCCGTCAATTGCCCGGCCTAATGTCACGAATGGATGCCTCTTGAATTGCGGATGCAAATGAGGGGTATCCATTAGCGCTTTGTGCCAGAATGTTATGATTGGATTAACAAATTGGCATATTTATCCACAGAATGCCTTGATTTGTCGAGTTTTAGGTAGCTTGCATGCACTTAGTTACACCAAATCTCACACTATGCGTTCATTTAATTTGCTCATGGCAATGGTTCTCCTTGGATTTACATCCGGAATGTTTGCCCAATGCGGTCTCTTTATTTCTGAGTATTCAGAGGGAAGTTCCAGCAACAAGTATATAGAAATCTACAACCCCCCAAATGACGCTGTCGATCTGACACAATACGCGATCGCTTCGGTAGGAAATGCTCCAACAACTGTCGGAGTTCATGAGTTCTGGAACGCTTTTGCAGAGGGTGCAACAATCGCGCCTGGAGACGTATATGTTTGGGCGAATGGCGGAAGTGATCCTGCGATCATAGCTGAAACAGATCAAACCGGAAATGCATACTTCAATGGTGACGACGGCTACGCTCTCGTCTTTGGAGCTGAAGACGACTACACGTTTGTTGACATCATCGGAAATTTTGAAGGCGATCCCGGCTCAGGTTGGCCGGTTGCAGGTGTCGAGAATGCCACAGCGAATCATACCCTCGTTCGTAAATCTGACATTGGTCAGGGCGTCGGATACGATTGGGCCTCCGCCGCAGGAACCTCAGCGGAAGATTCTCAGTGGATTGTTTACGATCAGAACACTTGGGATTACCTCGGCGCGCACGTCTTTACCGGCACATGCGGTGCTGCTGTGCCAGGATGCACGAATGAAAACGCGACAAACTATAATTCTGACGCGACAACGGACGACGGTTCATGCACTTTTGATAATGCATGCAGGTTCGACGGTGTGGTTGTAACTACGGGAAGCCTCTACTACGACCCCGCGGATTTGAGCATCGAGCCCGGCGTCACGGTGGTTTGGGAAAATGTGGGTGGAACGCACAATGCAAATGGCCTCACCAACACGATTACAGGGGAACCATTTGGCAATCCGGAAGATTTCTTCTTCTCACCTGTAGTGGGCAATCCAGAAGGAGTCTGTATCGGCAGCCACACGTTCAACGTCCCAGGCGTTTACAATTACGATTGCAGTGTGGGCAGCCACGCACAACTGGGGATGGTTGGAACCATCACCGTTGGAACAGGAGGTTGCACAGCACCTGCAGCTCCCAACTACAATGAAGCCGCAGATTACGACGACGGCTCTTGCCTCGAGGTGACGACGACTGCCATTGCGACCATTCAGGAGGGCCAATTGACGGATACTTACACGGGTCAAACAGTTGTGACGAATGGTGTGATCACCGGTGTCTTTGGGCAATTGGTGAGTATGCAGGATGGTCAAGGTGCTTATAGTGGAATTTGGATGTACGGTCCCAACGTTGCTGTCACAGTTGGCGATTTGGTGGAAGTGACAGGAACAGTATCTGAATACAATGGCTTGACCCAGCTGTCAAGTCCTTCCATTCTCATCCAGGCGCAAGGTTCTGACTTGCCAACGCCAGAGCTCTTGGCCACATCAGCAGTTGCTGCCGGTGAAGAGTGGGAAGGCGTTTTGGTTCAGGTCACAGCTGACGTGAGCAATGAGAGCCTCGGATTTGGTGAGTGGGGAGTTGATGATAGCTCGGGTGAATGCCGGGTGGACGATCGAGGTTATGATGCGATTGGAACGGGCAATGTTGTTGTGGGAAGCACGTGGCAGGTAACAGGTCCTTTGGATTACAGTTATGGCGATTTCAAAATTCAACCTCGCTCTGAGGCAGACGCACTGCTCTACGGTTGCACCAGCAGTGGCGCTTCGAACTATAACGCTGGAGCGGGCATCGATGACGGTTCTTGTGAATTCTCTGGGGAGTCTTGTGAGATTTTCTTCTCAGAGTATGCAGAGGGCAGTTCAAACAACAAGTACTTAGAAATTTACAACCCTACAGCATCGACTGTGTTCTTGGGGCAATACCTCATTGGTAACTGCGGAAACGGTTGTGGAAACAACGGTCCAACTGCGCCAGAGTATTTTTTGAACTTCCCAGCTTCAGCATCCATTGCTGCGGGTGGATTCTACATCATTGCTCACCCTTCAGCGGATTCCCTCATTTTGGCCCAAGCAGATCTGACACATGGCTACTTGTCCAATGGTGACGACGCTTATGGTCTCTTCGATGCAGACACCTTGTTGATGGATGCCGTGGGAGAATTTGGTTTGGACCCAGGAACCGGATGGGATGTTGCAGGGGTAACAAATGGAACTCAAGACCACACGTTGGTCCGAACCGAGTTTGTTTACACGGGAAATGATGGCGATTGGGCCATGTCTGCGGGAACCAATGCCTTTGATTCTGAATGGATTGTTCTGGATCAAAACGATTGGTCAGATTTGGGAATGCACACTTTCTCTGGCTCTTGCGCAGCTTCAACAGGAGGTTGCACGGATGAATTTGCAAAA